>Ga0102887_1000446_pt1 | contig 19087 bp, 12 predicted proteins | sample Colrivmet1550B02_FD_84504 | JGI IMG/M metagenome (GOLD analysis project Ga0102887, IMG submission 84504) | Estuarine microbial communities from the Columbia River estuary - metaG 1550B-02 | ecosystem: Environmental > Aquatic > Marine > Intertidal zone > Estuary | place: USA: Columbia River...
AGGTTTGCGATACAACCATTTTCAAACTCGATACGAGCATTAGCAATATCAGGAGTTTCACTTATCACAGAAACTCCGCTTGCACTTATATTTTTAACTGGCGAATTAACTACGCTCAGGATTATGTCTATGTCATGGATCATTAAATCTAATACAACAGGGACATCGGTACCACGTGGGTTGAATTCAGCTAAACGGTGAGTTTCTATGAACATGGGTGAGCTTATTTCATTTTTAACAGCGATAAAGGCTGGGTTAAAACGTTCAACATGACCCACTTGACCTCTTAAATTGTTCTCGTTAACTAGTAAGCGAATGTGCTCCGCTTCTTCAACAGAATTAGTTATGGGTTTTTCAATGAAGACATGTTTTCCTTTAGTTATCGCTTTTATTGCGCAAGTATAGTGTGAATGTGTCGGAGTTACAATGTCTACAACGTCAACGGAATCTATTAATTCCTCAATTGAACTAAAGTATTTGTATCTAAACTCATTTTGGACTTTTTCACCATGAGCTTCATCAGGGTCAAAGAAGCCTACTAGGTCATATTTTTCAGATTGATTAAGTAATTTGAGATGAATCTTACCCAAGTGACCTGCACCTAAAACGCCTACTTTTAGCTTCATAATATAAATTTTATGTAAAGCTATGATATTTTTATAGTATTAATCAAATATTGAATCTTAAATTATTTAATTACAAACATTATTAACCATTTTAACTTGATAAAATTTACCGATTAACTTATCTTTACTTCTGATTTTAAGATACTAGTTCCATAATACTTAATTATTTGAAAGATACGTTTAAACACAAAGGCTTGCGAAATAAATTGGTAGCTACTTTAGCTTCTAAAGGCATTACAAATTCTGCCGTTTTGAAGGCCATTGGCTCAATTCCAAGACATCTGTTTATGGATTCAAGTTTTTTGGACCATGCATATCAAGACAAGGCATTTCCTATTGCTGCAAGTCAGACTATTTCACAACCCTACACAGTGGCATTCCAATCGGAATTACTTGAAGTCAATCCTGGAAATAAGGTTCTAGAAATTGGAACAGGAAGTGGCTATCAAGCTGCTGTATTGTGTTTGTTGGGCGCCCATGTTTATAGTATTGAACGCCAACTAGAGTTATTTAAAAAGACTAGTAAATTTTTACCAAAAATAGGTTATGTATGTAAACGGTTAATTTTTGGTGATGGTTATAAAGGTCTACCAGACGAAGCTCCCTTTGATCGTATTATAGTAACTGCTGGGGCTCCTTTTGTTCCAAAGCCATTGATGTCCCAATTAAAAATAGGGGGTAGGTTGGTAATCCCTGTTGGTGATGAGGATCAAATAATGACACTTTACGTTCGTAAAGGTGCCAAAGAGTTTGAAAAACACGAACTAGGAAACTTTAAGTTTGTTCCGCTTTTAGAAAATAAGAGCTAAAAACTCAACCCAAACAGAAAGGCACTATTTAAAAACTCAGATTGGTAAGATCTAACATAATCAATTCTTAGGACGCGATACTTACCCCAGCCAATATTATCAATACCAAAGCTTAATTCCTTATATGGCTTTTGGTCTTTTGACGAAAACCCGTGAAATCCCAAAATTAAATTATAATTAAGTTTATTAATTAAAGGGATTTTCCCTAAAATGAAACCGTTAAAATTATGTTCTAAATGGTACTCTACATAGTTCTGAGAGGTGCTAAAATTATAATAAGCTAAGTTCTTAAAAGATCTTAAATAATCTGAATTTAGATTTACATGGGTTTGATTTCCATTAAAATGTTTGAAGTCAATAAATGCTAGTTTTTGGTTATTAAAAAATGTTCCAGCGGCTGCAAAATAGCGAAGGTTTCCTTTGTTTTCAAGAGTTATTCTTTGATTTAAATTTAATGATAAATGATCAAAATTATAATTGGATTTATCAACGCTTATCCCTTTTTCAAAACTAAATCCAAATTTTGGATATTTAAGATTAGGTATGTTTATTTTTCTTCCTGGATAGCTGAGATACTTTTGTCCAAATCGAATGTCTCCATTTATTTTAAACTTAACAATTGTATGGTTTTCAAAAGGTGCAGTGTTATAATTTAAGGGGTCTAACGGGTTGTTACTAGTGAAGTCAGAGCCTTCATTTTGATCAGCCGAATATTTATTTAAATTATATAGAGCTCTTCGGTCTTCATAACTAATCGAAGAGTTAAAACTAAATCCATTAAACAACTCTTGGCTGTAGTATGTTTTAACAAAGCGACTTTCGTATAGTTTCATATAATTTTCCTCAAAATACAGGGTGCTTATTGAATTTACTAACTCTGAAATAGGTTCTTGTGAGTTAAATTGACTAACACTAATCCCTGTTGTAAGGCCCACTGTAAGGTCATCAGTATCATTAAACTTGTATGTGGCACTCACATTTCCTCTAGTTCTTTGCGTTTCAAAGCTGTAATTGATTGCACCACTAAGCGAAAGATAATTTTTGAATCCATCATACCTTTTGGTATATTTTATTTTTAAGTTCGAATTATATCCTTGAACTGTGTTTCTACTTATTCCGTTTAGTGGGCTACTAATACGTATATTTTTACTTTCAAAAGATGTGTTGTGAGTGTATCCAGTTATCAAATCAGAAAGTTTAAATTTATTAGACTCAATGTCTAATGAGTCAAGGTATGTTTTGGATTCTTTAAGATTTTGAATACTATCTTTTTTTACATAATCTTTATACTCTTCATTTGTAAGTGGGACAGGTCTTAGTGTGTTCCAATAAGTAGAATCTTTTTTATTTGCTCCCCCTTCAAATACTAAAATTTCATTGGAAAACGCATCTTTTTTAAATTCAGGATTTAATGTGTAATTAGAATAATTAGCTACAAAACTACCATCTCCATTAAACCCTAAAAATCTAAATTTAAAACCAATTGTTTGAGATCGAATAATCCAATGATCCTCATTTACATCATAGGTCAAGTTTTGTTTGATAGAGATTGAATCTGCAATTGGTAATTGAATCTGACTGCCATTTACCTTTAACTCTAATCCAAATATCGCCCATTGATCTTCTACTATGTAAATACTTCCTTTAAAAACAGGATCATTTTCACGTCGTGGAATAACTTTTATTTTGTTAATTAAATTACCGCTATCATCATAAAATACACCTTCAAGCTTATAGCGGTAATAATTAAAAGCATAATCTGATATTGGGGATATAATAGCTGAATTAATTTGAATGGTATTATTATAAAAATTGTAATTAACATCCAAAGCACTATTAAAACTAAATCCGTTTGAGTTTCCACTTACTTTTGAAGCAATTACCTTTTCTGTAAGCTTGTCTGGTTTCTGGTATTTAATTTTAGAAATCGTTTCAGACAGATAGATAATTCCTGAGCGGGTAGAATCTAAACCAATATCAACATTGATTTCTTGTCCCATGAATTTTTCTGGTAAACTATCGATGCGAATAAGCCCTTTGGAGTAAAAGTCTGCTGAAAATGAATTAATATTTTTTAATTTAGATTTACGGTTTTTAATGGCAGATCGTATAATTCTATTCGCAGGGTTTTCATTTGAATTAATAACCACTTCATTTAAAGATATGTTCTCTTCAAATAAAGTAATGTCTAGCACATAAGGAAATACCTTAATATCTATAGAGCTAGTTTGTGTTTTGTAGCCTAAAAACTGAAATACAATTTTGTAGTTACCTGCTTTTGAAAGTGCTAAAACATAATCTCCATTTTCGTTGGATGTTGTTCCTTCGTAAGAGTTTTCTATATATATATTTACATAAGGGATAGGGTTGTTGTCAATATCAGTAATTGTCCCTTTAAGCTGAGCAGAAACTGACATGGATGTAATAAGGAAAAATAATAGTAGACGCATTAGTATTTTATTTAAGACGAATTAATCTGTATTTTTTTACTATAACTAAAGTTTATTTACATAACTCCTATACTATTGAGTAACTACTTAAAGTTCTTTTTTACCCTGTCTAAGTCCCGTTTATTATCACGGTCTTTTATGGTTTCCCGCTTGTCAAAAAGTTTCTTTCCTTTGGCTAGAGAAATTCTAAGTTTGGCAAACCCCTTATCGTTTATAAACAGCTTTAAGGGGACGATTGTAAGTCCAGAGTTTTTTACTTCTTTTTCAAGTTTTTTTAGCTCTTTCTTATTTAGTAATAATTTACGGTCAGCTTTAGGGGAATGGTTATAGTGATTTCCAAAGTCATAATGTTGAATAGTCATGTTTATCACAAAAAGCTCTCCTTTTAAATTAAATTCACAGAAACTCTCTGCAATAGAGGCTTTGCTCTCACGAATGGATTTTATTTCCGTTCCTGTTAATACAATTCCAGCCACATATGAGTCTAAAAGATCGTATGTGAATCTTGCTTTTTTATTTAATATGTTTACAGGCTTTTTCATCAAGATTCAAAATTAAGCAAAATTTGTATTTGAAAGCTAGGAGTTAATGTATAATTTTGATGAAGCAAATAAATGACGTTAATTTTGAACAACCTTTTAAAAAAGGATTAATAACTATGGGAATTTTTGATTCAATGTTTAAGCCAGATAGTAAACCTTTATGGCCAGGAACTGCCATTCAGTCTAAGGCTGATTTAGATGGTTTGATAGCTGATTCTTTTACGCGCCCTCAACTAATCTTTAAGCATTCTACACGCTGCAGTATTAGTCGATATATGTTAAAAGATTTCATAGCACACTTTACATATTCTTCCAATGAGTTTCCAGCATATTATTTAGATTTATTAAATTACAGGGAAATTTCTAACCAGATAGCTGACCAGTTTGAAGTGATTCATCAGTCACCACAGATATTATTGATAAAAAATGGAAAGGCAGTTTCCAACGCTTCTCACGAAGGAATCAATGAGCTTCAGCTTAGCAGATATCTCTAAACACCAAGATCGTTAAGTAATTCATTCAATCTTTTGCTAGAAGGACGAGGGGCATCTGCATCAATAATATTGCCTTTAGGATCTATAAGTATGAATCGAGGGATTGCATTGATTTTATAGTTTTTAATAAAGTCTGTATTCCATCCATTACCAGTAATTAATTGGGTTCCTGTTAGTTGTTTGTTCTTAACCATGTTTCTCCATGACTCATGTGCTTTTTCCATTGTACCACTTCGCCTAGCATCATCAACAGAGATGCTAATAAACTCAATATTTTTGGTCTTGTATTTTAACCCTAATTTTTTTAGCGATGGAATTTCTGCTTTGCAAGGACCACACCATGTAGCCCAAACATCAATATAAACAAACTTACCATTAAAATCTTTTAAGGAAGTTTTACCTCCGCTATAGTTTTCATAATTTGAAAATGTAGGAGAAAGTGTTCCTTTTGCAAAGAGCTTTCTCATTTCAATTTTTTCTTCAAAATAATTAGTATAAGCTTTTTTCATTGACTGAAAGCTCTGGTCTTGTATTTCAAAGTAGTCTGTGTCTATCAATGGGTATTGATCTTTTAAAGCTTGGTAGGCATTTTCTAAAGCTTCAAAAATCTCTACAAATTCTTTTTGATTACTATTAAATATTTCTTCTGTAAGGAATTTTTCTTGAATTAGATTACTGCTGACAATAAAATTACTTTTATCAGCATCGTCTCCTTCAAACTTCAATGTCTCATCAAAATTCTTTGTATCTAATGTGAAAGAAGTATTGTTATTATTTTTGAGAAAGATACTCCCCATTTCAATACCGTCGTAAAAACGATAAATCCCTTCTTCAATATTGAGAGTGTCGCTAAAGGATCCATCTTTTTTAACTTTGATTTCTTTTGAGTACCCTGCTCTATTGCTAATTACTATTTCATTTAATTTATTTGGGTTTGAGATTTTACCCGAAACTGTTACGTAGTCCTTTGTTTTTTCGGAGCATGACCAAAATAATAGAACTGTAAGAAATATAGTTATTATAGATTTCATAATTTTTTATCTGAATAGGCTCAAAAATAACGTATTATTCTTTAAATATTAATAAATTAATAATTACTTGCATATTTATTATGTAATGTTCAATTTTGAAAAAATATAATTTACTGCAAATGTACACGATCAGTTCCCAGCCATTTAGTCTCTCAATCCTAAATAGAATTGTTTCTGAACAACTTAAAATCAAACTGTCAGAAGAAATAAAAGAAAATATAATTAATTGCAGAAAGTATTTAGATAAAAAAATCACAACATCATTAGACCCTATTTATGGTATAAATACTGGCTTTGGTTCTTTGTGTGATGTTAAAATAGATTCAATAAATCTTGTTAAATTACAAGAAAACTTAGTTCGTTCGCATGCTTGTGGAACTGGAGATTTAGTTCCAGAGTCTATTGTGAAAATGATGTTATTGTTAAAGATCAAGTCGCTTAGTTTTGGTTACAGTGGAGTACAGTTAGAAACAGTAGAGCGTTTGGTGGCTTTTTATAATCACGATATCCTACCTATAGTTTATACTCAAGGCTCGCTGGGAGCTTCAGGTGATCTTGCTCCATTAGCACATTTAGCTTTGCCACTTTTGGGTGAAGGTATGGTTTGTTACAATGGTACTAAATTACCTACCTCAGAAGTATTTGATATCTTTGGTTGGCAGTCAATATCACTACAATCAAAAGAGGGTTTGGCCTTATTAAATGGTACCCAGTTTATGGCTGCTTACGGAATTCATTGTTTGTTGAAATCATACAAATTAAGTTATATGGCTGATTTGATTTCCTCAATTTCTTTGGATGCTTTTGATGGGCGTATTGAGCCATTTGATTCTTTAATTCATTTGTTGCGTCCTCATGATGGACAGATGAAGACAGCAGAAAGAATTAAAAGTTTTTTAATGGGAAGCGAGTTGATGCTTGAGCCTAAGACACACGTACAAGATCCGTATTCTTTCAGATGTATACCACAGGTTCATGGAGCTACAAAAGATACATTAAAATTTGTTCAGAATACTTTTGTGACTGAAATAAATTCAGTTACTGATAATCCCAATATTTTTACAAAAGAGGACAAGATTATTTCTGGTGGAAATTTTCATGGCCAGCCATTAGCTTTTGGCTTTGATTTTCTAAAAATAGCAATGGCAGAAATTGGAAATATTTCTGAAAGAAGAACCTATCAATTAGTCTCGGGGTTGAGAGGTTTGCCAGCTTTTTTAGTTAATAATTCCGGATTAAACTCGGGTTTAATGATTCCACAATATACGGCTGCTAGTATTGTAAGTGCAAATAAGCAATTAGCTACACCAGCAAGCATAGATTCTATTGTATCATCTAATGGTCAAGAAGATCATGTAAGTATGGGAGCTAATTCAGCAGTACAGGCTTATATAATTATTGATAATGTTGAGCGTGTTTTAGCAATTGAATTATTCAATGCTTCCCAAGCATTATTTTTCAAAGACAAATCATCATCTCCTTTTTTAAATAAATTCATAAATAAATTCAGGTTAAGTGTACCACTTGTTTCAACGGATAGAATATTTCATGAAGATATAGAAAATTCAATAAAATTTATTCAGAACACAGATTTAGACAATAATGATTTGCTTTTTTAATAAAAAATTGACTTAGTAGTTGAGTTTTTATTATTTAGGATTCTTTTTCTTTTTTTGCTGATGTAATTTTTATTTCTAATTTGGTGTCATCTTTACTTAATTCAAAGTTGATTAAGTCTCCTTCGTTTATATTAGACTTTATAATCTCTTCAGCTAAAGTATCTTCAATATATTTTTGAATTGCTCGTTTTAGTGGACGTGCTCCGTACTGTTTGTCAAAACCTTTTTCAGCTATAAAGTTTTTAGCTTTTTTACTGAGCTTGAGTGAGTATCCTAGCTTTGATATTCGCTCAAGTAACTTACTGAGCTCAATATCAATAATTTTATTTATGTCTTCTTTTTCTAAATTATTAAAAACAACAACATCATCAATTCTGTTCAAAAATTCTGGCGCAAATGCTTTCTTTAAAGCATTTTCTATTACACTTTTAGCATTTGAACTTTCCTGTGATTTTTGGGCAGCTGTTCCGAATCCAACTCCGGCTCCAAAATCTTTTAATTTACGAGCACCTATGTTAGAAGTCATTATGATAATTGTATTACTGAAGTCAATTTTTCGACCCAAGCTATCAGTTAGAAACCCGTCATCAAGAACTTGTAGTAGCATATTAAAAACATCTGGATGTGCTTTTTCTATTTCATCTAAAAGAACCACAGCATATGGTTTACGTCGTATTTTCTCAGTAAGTTGCCCTCCCTCCTCGTAACCAACATATCCCGGAGGAGCTCCAACTAGTCTAGATATGGCAAATTTTTCCATATATTCGCTCATGTCTATTCTTACAAGAGATTCTTCACTATCAAACAACTCTTTAGCTAGAACTTTGGCGAGTTGTGTTTTGCCGACGCCTGTCTGTCCTAGAAATATAAATGACCCAATTGGTTTGTTGGGGTCCTTAAGTCCAGCACGATTCCTTTGAATTGCCTTAACAACCTTCAAAACGGCTTCGTCTTGACCAATTACTTTTCCGTTTATTAGTTTTGGAAGTTTTGAAAGTTTTTTGCTTTCTTTTTGTGCGATCCTGCTGACGGGAATACTAGTCATCATAGATACTACTTGTGATACGTCACTTTCGCTTACCACAATTCGATTTAATTTTGATTCAGCTTCCCATTTTTCTTTTGCGATATTAAGACTCTTTTCTATATTTTTTTCATCATCTCTTAACTTTGCAGCTTCTTCGTATTTTTGTTTTTTAACAACAGAGGTTTTAGTAGCTTTTACTACTTCAAGCTGTGTTTCTAAATCTACAATGTGTTCAGGTACATCAATGTTTGTAATATGAACTCTTGATCCAGCTTCGTCCAATGCGTCAATAGCTTTATCTGGTAAAAATCGGTCAGACATGTAGCGATTAGTCAAATTTACACAGGCCTCAACCGCTTCAGGTGTATATTCTACATTGTGATGATCTTCATATTTATTTTTGATATTATTTAAAATCTCAATAGTTTCAGCAACTGATGTTGGCTCTACAATAACTTTTTGAAAACGACGCTCCAAGGCTCCATCTTTCTCAATATGTTGTCTGTATTCGTCAAGTGTAGTAGCTCCTACGCATTGTAATTCACCACGAGCTAGTGCAGGCTTGAACATGTTAGAAGCATCCAAGCTTCCTGTAGCTCCTCCAGCACCAACAATAGTGTGAATTTCGTCAATAAATAAAATTATATTGTCATTTTTTTCCAATTCATTCATTACCGCCTTTATGCGTTCTTCAAACTGTCCGCGGTATTTTGTTCCTGCTACAATACTAGCCAAATCTAAGGTGACAACTCTTTTGTTAAAAAGAATCCTAGATACTTTACGTTTTATAATTCGAATTGCTAAACCTTCTGCTATAGCAGATTTACCAACTCCTGGCTCTCCAATAAGTAGGGGGTTGTTCTTTTTTCTGCGACTTAGTATTTGAGACACTCGTTGAATTTCTTTTTCGCGGCCAACTACTGGGTCAAGTTTCCCTTGCTCCGCCATGGAAGTTAGGTCTCTGCCAAAATTATCAAGAACTGGAGTTTTTGATTTACCAGAATTCTTTTGAGTTGTTGTTTGTCCAAACGAACGATCTTTGTTGCCGCTTCCTGTGTCTTCTTCACTTGGAAAAGATTCAGCTTTCGGACTAACTATTAAGTCATCATCATTTGTAGTCATAAATTTAAATTGTTCTTTTACGCTATCATAGTTAACTTTCAATTTATTTAAAAGCTTGGTGGTAGGATCATTTTCATTTCTTAAAACACACAAAAGTAAGTGTGCAGTATTTATAATTTTACTTTGAAATAATTTAGCTTCTAAAAAAGTTGTTTTTAGGGCTCGTTCTGCTTGTCTTGTCAGATGAAGATTTTTCTTTTCGTTAGAGGTAATTATTATATTTGGATTAGCAGGGCTTAGGATTTCAACCTTTCGTCTTAAATGACCCAAGTCAACATCTAAAGAGTTTAATATGTCTATAGCTTTTCCATCACCATCTCTCAAAAGACCAAGCATTAAGTGTTCGGTACCTATAAAATCATGACCAAGGCGTAGCGCTTCTTCTTTACTGAAAGAAATAACATCTTTTACTCTAGGGGAAAAATTATCATCCATAACAAAAATCTGTTGTTAAATTTACATATTCAATGGGATAATATCAAGAACTATACCCAAATTATTTTCATTAATACAAATGATACAAAAAACTAATTAAAAACAAAATTTTTCAACCTCTATTTGTTAACGAATTCACTTCTTTAAATTGTTGATAAATAGAGTCAAAAAAGCGACTTAAATTAGTTTATTTATTTCTTAAAAAGTGGTATATTAGCTTGGTTATATTACGAACGAAAATACAGCACAAAAAATGATAGAAGGTGAAAAGGTAATTCCTATTAATATTGAAGATGAAATGAAGTCAGCTTACATCGATTATTCGATGTCAGTCATTGTATCTAGAGCGCTTCCAGATGTCAGAGATGGGCTTAAACCTGTTCATCGCAGAGTATTGTTTGGAATGCATGAACTTGGAGTTAGGTCTAATACTGCTCACAAAAAATCAGCTAGAATTGTTGGAGAAGTCTTGGGTAAATATCACCCACACGGAGATACATCAGTTTATGACGCTATGGTCCGTATGGCCCAGGAGTGGAGTCTTCGATACATGTTGGTAGATGGTCAAGGTAACTTTGGCTCTATTGACGGAGATAGTCCGGCTGCAATGCGATATACAGAAGCTAGAATGCGAAAAATATCTGAAGATATGCTCGCAGATATAGATAAGGACACTGTTGATCACAAGTTAAACTTTGATGATACACTTAAAGAACATACTGTTTTACCAACTCGAATTCCTGGATTATTAGTTAACGGTGCTTCTGGAATTGCAGTTGGAATGGCAACTAACATGCCCCCTCATAATCTTTCGGAGGTTGTTGATGGTATTACAGCTTACATTGACAATAGAGATATCGATATTGATGAGTTGATCACTCATGTTAAGGCGCCAGATTTTCCAACAGGAGGTACTATTTATGGATATGACGGAGTTATAGAAGCTTTCAAAACAGGCCGTGGCCGTGTGGTTATTCGTGCTAAAGCAAACATAGAAGACGTCAATGGTCGAGAATGTATCATTGTGACCGAAATTCCATACCAGGTCAATAAAGCAGATATGATTAAAAAGACTGCTGACTTGGTTAACGATAAGAAATTAGAAGGTATTTCTACAATTCGTGATGAATCTGACAGAAACGGAATGCGTATTGTATATGTTTTAAAGAAAGATGCTATTCCAAATATCGTTTTGAATAAACTATATAAATACACTGCGCTTCAATCTTCTTTTAGTGTCAACAATATAGCATTAGTTAACGGGCGACCAGAAATGTTGAATTTAAAAGATATGATTCATCATTTTGTTGAGCACCGTCATGAGGTAGTTGTTAGAAGAACTACATATGAACTTAAGAAAGCGGAGGAACGTGCTCATATTTTAGAAGGACTGATAATTGCTTCTGACAATATTGATGAAGTTATTGCTATTATTAGAGGATGTTCCAATGCAGAGCAAGCTCGTGAGAAATTAATTGAACGTTTTAACCTTACGGAGATTCAGTCGAAGGCGATTGTTGAAATGAGATTAAGACAGTTAACTGGGCTTGAGCAGGATAAGTTACGTGGTGAATATGACGATATCATGAAAACTATTGACGAGTTAAAAGACATTCTTGATAAAAAAGAACGTCGCATGATGATAATTAAAGATGAGCTTACGGTTGTTAAAGAAAAATATGGTGACGAGCGTAGATCTATGATTGAGTATGCTGGAGGAGATTTATCAATTGAAGATATGATTCCTAACGAGCAGGTAGTTATTACAATTTCTCATGCTGGATATATCAAACGAACCTCATTAACCGAATACAGAACTCAAAATAGAGGTGGTGTTGGTCAAAAAGCATCAACTACACGAAATGAAGATTTTTTAGAGCATTTATTTGTAGGAACTAATCACCAATATATGTTATTCTTCACTCAAAAAGGTAAGTGTTTTTGGATGCGTGTTTATGAAATACCAGAAGGTAGTAAAACTTCAAAAGGAAGAGCTATTCAGAACTTAATAAACATTGAACAGGACGATAAAGTAAAAGCATTTATTTGTACTCAAGACCTTAAAGACGAAGATTACATTAATTCTCAGTTTGTGATAATGGCTACTAAAAAGGGTCAGGTAAAAAAGACATCTTTAGAACAATATTCTCGACCTAGAACTAACGGAATTAATGCAATAACAATCAAGGAAGATGATGAGTTATTGGAAGCGAAATTAACTACTGGAGCAAGCCAAGTGATGTTAGCCTTAAAGTCTGGTAAGGCTATTCGATTTGAAGAAGCAAAAACTCGACCAATGGGCCGTGGTGCTTCTGGAGTAAGAGGAATTACTCTAGCACATGAAACTGATGAGGTCATAGGAATGATAGCTGTAGATGATATGGAGAGTAATATCCTGGTCGTTTCAGAAAACGGTTATGGAAAACGATCCAGTTTAGAAGATTACAGAATCACTAATAGGGGAGGTAAAGGAGTTAAAACTATTTCAATTACCGAAAAAACAGGAAATTTAGTATCAATAAAAAATGTAATTGATGAAGATGACTTAATGATTATCAACAAGTCTGGAGTAGCTATAAGATTGGCTGTTGAGGATTTAAGAGTGATGGGGCGTGCAACTCAAGGGGTTCGTTTAATTAATCTAAAAGCAAATGATTCAATTGCTGCAGTCGCTAAAGTCATGCGTGAGGACGAAGATGAAATTGACGACTCTGAGGAGCTAACAAATGAAGCTATCAAAGAAACTAATTTATCTCAAACAGGTGAAGCATCTGCTGACACCCAAGAAGAAGAATAAAAAACAAACTTTACAAAAATGAAAAATTATTTAATATTGGCGTTAGTATTAACCTTGGGTTTTACTTGTTTTGCACAAAAAAAAGAATTAAGATCTGCCAAAAAAGCATTGTTAAAAGAGAATTATGAAAATGCAGGAGTTGCGCTAGATGCAGCCGAGGCTTTATTGGAAACAATGGATGATAAGTATAAGAGTAAGTATTACTTGTATAGAAGCATGTATTATTCTAAATCAGGTGGAGGTGCTAAAGTAAATACGGTAAAAGGTGAATTTAATGGTGTTAAAAAATCAATTGAAGCTTTAAAGTTTGTAACCGCTAAAGCTGATGCTACTTCACTTGAGTTTCAAAAACAACGATTGTTATCCCATTTAATTAACACGGGAAACTCTTTGGTTGGGAAAAATGATTATGAGAATTCTTCAAATTTCTTTGAGGTGGCTTATGATTTATCACCTTCAGATACTTTATACTTGTATGTGGCAGCTAATCACTCTGTTGCAATAAAAAATTATGATCGTTCTCTAGTACTTTATGAAAAATTGAGAGATCTTGAGTATACTGGAATTGAAAAAAAGATTTTTGCTACAAATGTTGAAACACAAAAAAAAGAATCTTTTGACAACGAAGCTTTAATGAATCTTTCAATTAGAGCCAAAACACACATAAATCCCACGGAAGAATTTACAAAATCTAGATTCCCTGAAATAATTAAAAATATTGCGTTAATTTATAAAGAGCGTGGAGATAATGATAAAGCTCTTGAAGCATTTGCTGTGGCTAGAGCAGATGATCCAGATAGTATGGATCTGTTACTGCAAGAAGCTTATTTACATTATAATATGGGAAATATTCCTAAATTTAAAAGCTTATTAGAAATTGCCGTTCAGAAAGATCCCAATAATCATGAATTACAGTACAATCTTGCAATAATTTCTTCAGATGCTAACGATTTTGAAAATTCAAAAAAGTATTATTTAAGAGCAATTGAACTTAAACCAGATTATACAAAAGCTTACATTAATGTAGCAGCATTAATATTAGGCCAGGAGCAATCTATCCTTGATCAGATGAATAGTCTAGGGTCTAGTAGAGCAGATGATGTTAAGTATGATAAGTTAAAAAAAGAACGTAATCAGATGTTTTTAGAGGCAATTCCTTACCTAGAAAGTGCGATTTCTATAACTCCAGATAACTATCAAGCAGCCAAAACATTATCAAATATATATAGTGCAGTAGGTAATACTAAAAAATACAAAGAATATAAAGCTATGGCTGATTCTTTAGACAAAAAGTAGAGTTACATCGTAGTATTATAACAAAAAAACCATTCATATTTTGAATGGTTTTTTTGTTATAATACTATCCTTTTAATAACCCTAAGTTTGTGTGAGTGATTTTTAGTATCTACATTGTAAATACCACTGTGGTCTAACAGGTCTATTCTTACCTTTCCATGGGCATGAATGATACGATGATCTTTCATAATTATCCCTACGTGAGTAATATCTCCTTCACTATTGTCAAAAAAAGCTAAATCACCAGGAGAACTTTCTTCTATAAAGCTGAGTGCATCACCTTGAGAAGCTTGTTGTGAAGCATCTCTTAGAATATTAAATCCGTTTAGTTTGTAAACCATTTGAGTAAAGCCTGAACAATCAATACCAAAAGGTGTTTTCCCACCCCATAAATAAGGAGAATTTAAGTAAAGTAGGCTTGTATTAACTATATTAGATTTCTTGAATTGACCTTTTGACTTTGCACCTTGAAAATGATGATTTAAAAATCGTAGTCCGTTCAAATTAGAGCCTAGTAATATTGGATGTAGATGATTATTTATATCTGATATAAAATCAACTAGGTCTGTACTTAATAATGGCGTTTCTTTAGCTAGCTCATTATAGGCTGATTCTTCGATGAGTTGAAATTGTTTATTGTCAACCCATCCTTCATATTTATCAAATGATAGCCGAATTCTACTCCAGGATTTACGTTGTTCTAAAACTTTAAAGCATTCCCCATAAAGTACTTGAGAGACTAACTCACTAGTGTCTGAGGCTTCAAGTCTTAATGGAACAACACTCAAGTAGCAAAGGCCGTACTGCATTATTTAAATTTTTCGTTCTAGAATTAATGCCGAAGCGCCCCCACCTCCATTACATATAGCAGCTACTCCAATTTTACCGTCATTTTGTTCTAAAACACTTAATAAAGTCACTACAATTCTTGCTCCTGAACAGCCAAGTGGATGGCCTAAAGAAACAGCTCCACCATTAATGTTAATTTTAGATTCATCAAGTTTTAATAACTTAGTATTTGCAAGTCCAACTACTGAGAATGCTTCGTTGAATTCGAAAAAGTCTACCTCAGAAATACTTATGTTAGCTTTCTCAAGTGCTTTTGGTACTGCTTTTGAAGGAGCTATTGTAAACCACTCAGGTTCCACAGCCGCATCTGCATATCCTTTTATAGTAGCAAGTATATTTAATCCTAGTTCTATTGCTTTATTACTACTCATTAGTATTATTGCAGCTGCTCCATCATTAATTGTAGAAGCATTTGCAGCAGTCACAGTTCCGTCTTTAGTGAAAGCGGGACGTAGATTAGGTATTTTTTCTAAACGTACGTTAGTGTACTCTTCATCGGTATCCACTACTTTTGGCTCACCCCTTTTTTGTGGTACTGTTACAGGGACTATTTCAGAATCGAATTTCCCATTATCCCATGCTTCTTTGGTGCGTTTATATGATTGTATAGCAAAGGCATCTTGTATCTCTCTACTAAAGTTATATGCTTCTGCACAAGCATCTGCAAATACACCCATGGCCTTATTTGAATATGCGTCAACTAATCCATCTTTTTGCATTCCATCTTCTAATGAAATAGCTCCAAATTTTTGAGCCGTTCGGGCATTATGATAGTGAGGTATTAAACTCATGTTTTCCATTCCACCAGCTACAACAATTTCAGCATCTCCTAGGGCTATAGATTGAGCAGCTTGCATGATAGATTTCATTCCAGAAGCACAGACCTTATTTATAGTAGTGCAAGGCACTGAATTTGGAATCCCTGCATAGATTGCAGCTTGTCTAGCTGGGGCTTGCCCTGCGCCAGATTGAACCACATTACCCATCAAAACTTCATCTACAAGCTCTGGCGACAAACTAATTTTATCTAAGGCACCTTTGATTGCAATTGAGCCTAGTTTTGGTGCAGAAACAGAAGAAAGAGACCCTAAAAAACTTCCAATTGGAGTTCTAGCTACTGAAACTATTACAACGTCTTTACTCATAGTTGACTATTTAAATGTGTTATACGCTAAAATAAATAAAATTTAGGATATATAATGAAGTAAAATTTTAATATGGTGATAAAATGCACTTCTTTTTTATTACTTTTGAGTAACTGATACCAATATAGCACTATAGTTAGTTCAGTACTTAACTTTTGAATATTTCCACTAATTCTGAACCTAGTTTTACTTGATGAAAGATTTAATAAACCTATATCATAAAAACCATTCTTTAATTTATAAACTTTTTTTATTTATAATAACCACTTTTGTGATTGTTTATTTATTTCCAAAGAGTGGAACCTTCAGGTATAGTTTTGAAAAAGGAAAACCATGGCAATCTGAAAACCTGTATGCTCCTTTTGATTTTGCTATAAAAAAATCTACTGAAGAAATAATTTCTGAAAAGGAACAAATTGCTAAGCAGTCAGCTGTTTTTTTTGATATTGATACAGAAGTTTATGCTAATGCTAAAAGTGATTATGAATTAGAATTTAATAGCTTGTTTTATGAGCTGCCAAACGATTTCATTAAAGCTGAGTTGTATGAAAATGGTTTGAGTATTCTTGATCAAATTTACAAAAGTGGTGTTCTTGAAATGTCCTATGATTATGGGCCAAACCAACAAATATCTATTTTAAAAGATAAAACTCAAAACGGTTTTAAATCTTACTTAACTTTTTTTCTCCAAACTAACTTGAAGTCTTTTGTAGAGTCACAAGTTATCAATCTAGGAATTCAATCTTACCGTCAACGTTTTTTAGCACTATTTTTCGATATTATCAAACCGAATGCTAGTTTAAATAAAGTCCTCACTAATGCATTTCTTGAAGAACGTCTCAGTCAACTAAAACTTGTACGAGGTCGGGTAGAAAAGCAAACACTAATTATTTCCAAAGGAGAAGTCGTACAAGGGGAGAATTATAGTATTCTGAAATCTTTGGAATCTGAATATGAGTCACAAGAATTAACAGACTCAAATTATTATTGGATTCTGTCTGCTTATACACTCTTAGTGTCTTTAGCGTTATTAATGTTATTATTATTTGTTAAAAAATATAGAGCTGAAGTATTTGACAATAATACTAAGGTTACATTTATATTTTTCAATATTGTATTAATGGTATTATTAACCACTTTAGTGGTTAATTTTAATTCTTACTATGTATATGTAGTACCCCTTTGTATATTACCATTGACTTTAAAAGCTTTTTTTGATGCTCGTCTAGGTTTGTTCGCTCATGTTATTACTGTTTTACTATTAGGCTTTGTAGTAGCTAATAATTATGAGTATATGTTTTTACAAACTATAGCTGGTATAGTAACAATTCTAACAGTTTCGGAGCTGTATAAAAGAGCTAATTTATTTATTTCCGTTGGTCAAATAACGTTCATATATATAGTTTCTTATTTTGCTTTTTATGTGATCCATGAAGGTAGTATCAACAATCTGGAATGGCAGACTTTTTTGATGTTTGTACTTTGCGGCTTAGCAACCTTGTTCGTTCAGCCACTGATATACATATATGAAAAATTATTTGGACTTGTTTCAGATGTATCCTTACTTGAACTATCAGATACAAATTCCAAGCTATTAAAAGAATTATCGGAAAAAGCCCCAGGAACATTTCACCATTCTCTAAATGTTGCAAACCTTGCTGAAGCTGCTGCAAATGAAATTGGAGCTAATGCAATGCTTGTCAGAGTAGGCGCTTTGTATCATGATATTGGGAAAATGGTTAATCCAACCTATTTTACGGAAAACCAGTCTACAGGAATTAATCCACACGATGAATTATCACCAAAAGAAAGTGTAGATATTATTATTAATCATGTTATTGACGGAATTGAGCTGGCTAAGAAGAATAATCTTCCTGACAGAGTTATCGATTTTATTCGCACACATCATGGCAGTAGTATTGTCTATTTTTTTTATAACAAACAACTTGAGAGTAATTTAGCTTTTAACCCTTCAGATTTTTGTTATAACGGTCCAAAGCCGTTTAATAAAGAGACAGCTATATTGATGATGTGTGATAGTGTGGAAGCAGCATCAAAAAGTCTAAAGGATCCTAATTCAACAAAAATCAATAATTTTGTTGATTCCATAATATCCAAACAAATGGATACAGATCAGTTTTTAAATGCTACAATCACCCTCAAAGAAATTCAATCTATTAAGAAGGTTTTAAAACATAAACTAGCCAATATGTATCATCTGCGTATTGAATATCCTGAATAGGCTAGCATTCAATTAAAAAAGTAAAAAAATAGCTTGCGTTCTTAATAATGAAAAGTTACATTTGCAACCGCAATTTTATTGCACAAGTTCATTTTATTGGAGAGGTGCCAGAGTGGTAATGGAGCAGATTGCTAATCTGTCGACGGGTAACTGTCGCCAGGGTTCGAGTCCCTGTCTCTCCGCAGGACATAAATTACAACTGATAACTATTCGGGGTGTAGCGTAGCCCGGTTATCGCGCCACGTTTGGGACGTGGAGGCCGCAGGTTCGAATCCTGCCACCCCGACTAAAGTTTCTTCGTTTATCCGAATTCACTTTTTAAATTTAGTGTAATCTATGTAATTTACTTATTCTTGGTTCTTAATTTATTTTAGACCAAATATGATAACCAATTCGGGGTGTAGCGTAGCCCGGTTATCGCGCCACGTTTGGGACGTGGAGGCCGCAGGTTCGAATCCTGCCACCCCGACATTATTAGTAGATATACAAAATCTACGGGCCCGTAGCTCAGCTGGATAGAGCACCTCCCTTCTAAGGAGGCGGTCATAGGTTCGAATCCTATCGGGCTCACTTAAAGCTTCACAGAAATGTGAGGCTTTTTTG
>Ga0102887_1000449_pt1 | contig 19029 bp, 9 predicted proteins | sample Colrivmet1550B02_FD_84504 | JGI IMG/M metagenome (GOLD analysis project Ga0102887, IMG submission 84504) | Estuarine microbial communities from the Columbia River estuary - metaG 1550B-02 | ecosystem: Environmental > Aquatic > Marine > Intertidal zone > Estuary | place: USA: Columbia River...
AATAGTTGCACCTACACCACCAGTTGCCACAGCTGCACGACCGGTCTTGTATACCTGCAGGCCACGCACACCCTCAGAGGCCAGGTTTGAGAAATCAAACGAACGGCTGCTTCCTGAAGCGCCCTGATCCAGAGGGTTACCCGTAATAGTGCCAACATTAGCTGAAGGCATTTGACGACCGTTCAGGGTGACCAGGTTGAAGCCGCCACCAAAGCCGCGAACTGTTACCTCAGAACCTTCACCATTAACACGGTTGATAGATACACCTGAGATACGCTGTAGTGATTCAGCTAGGTTAGTATCTGGGAATTTGCCGATATCTTCGGCAGAGATTGCATCTACAACACCAGACGAATCGCGCTTGGTGTCCATTGCTCTCTCAAGGCTGCCTCGGATGCCGCTTACGACAACCTCTTCGATCATGCCTTCTTGAGCTATGACCTGGCCAGCACTCAGTGTTCCAGCAGCAGCGAGAACAGCTACAGAAAGTTTTGACTTTCTAAACATATATATTTCCCCAAAAGTTATAGATTATGTTAATTATTGTTAAATGCGATTTTTCGCACCGATATGAGACGGGGTCGAAGGGGCAATCCGCTCCCCCCCTGAGGGAAACTTTTAGACAGAAAAGAGAGAGGCAGGATTAGCCTGCCCATAGAGGCTATCTCGAAGAGACAGATAGGTTTAGAGGCTGATCAAATCCCCAATGTAACTAGCACTCTGCGCACGCGATCGCCATCATAGGGTCGCCGCCCGTGCATAGAGAGATGGTTGTCGACTACAGCAACATCGCCGTCCTGCCACATCAGGTCGTAGGCAGTGTCTGCTGCTATCTCACAGATTTTATCCAGAAAGTGTCGGGGAATTGCCGAGTCATCGCCAAAGCAAATCCCAACTGAGGGGTTCTCCTTGACGCCTTGCCATCCCTGGTAAGCCGCAATAATCTGATTAAAGAAAACCTGCCTACCACTATCAACTGCTCTGATGGCTGGCAATACTCTGGTTTGAGCTGACAACGACCCATCTGCATGCCACTGCCACTTATAACCCAGATTAAGCAGCTTATTTTCCGCCTGCTCTCTGGAGGTCACACTCAGGGTACTTTGCCAACCGCGACCCTGAGCTGAGTCGGGATTATCGCCGTTGGGCATGCTGTTGGTATATTTAATACCCTCTTTAGCCAGCTTCTCAAGCCACTGGGGTTCAGCTATGGCGAGTTTGTTATACAGAGTATCCGACCTACAGAGTATAGTGGCGCCGCCTATGTCCGCAGCTTTTTCACAAAATAAGGAAATAATATTAGGGAATACTGGCGTCTGGGCCATTTCACTGTGCAGAAAAATCTCCACATCCTTTGGCGCTTCGTTGGCGCTGAATACTTGATCGGTATAATTGATGCGCACCGCGTTCGACAGTGACTCTTTGTAGGTAAAGTTATTATAGCCGAACGCCGAGAAGAATCTGTCATAGCTAACTGCATCGCTGACCGGGAAACCTCTGAATAACAGAGCGCCTGTGCAGGCTAGCTCTCTCTTCAAGGCTACCTGGTTGGTATTTATCCAAGCATGGGCTTGCTGCAATGTATTTATCGAACCATCGTTAAGGATAATCGACGGAAAGTTATCCTGACTGTATTCAAGATCTGCAAGCATATTGGATTCTCATCTGGCGCGAGGTTAGTTTAAAGATTTAGGGGATAAAAGCATAGTTAACAGTACGTTTCATTTTTTTAATGCTAAATAAGTGCGCGAACAACTAGCCTGAGACCTTATAAATGGTAATAATCAAATCTACTGTACACCGCAAACCCCCTCCTCCACGGCATTTGTCACTGCGGCGGAATAAAGATAGGTGAAAATAACCATGCTGACCAAGCTATTTCCCGGCCTGCTGTGGCTAAAGGATTACCACCAGGGTACCTTTAGGAGCGATCTGTTATCCGGGCTGGTTATAGCTTTTATGCTAATTCCCCAGGGCATGGGTTACGCTCTTGTCGCTGGCCTGCCTCCAGAATATGGACTCTATGCCTGCATTTTTCCGCCCATTGTCTATGCGCTACTAGGCACCTCTAACAAGATTTCAATGGGTCCCGTAGCTCTTGACTCAATCCTGATTATCACTGGCCTCAGTGTTCTGGCCGAACCAGGCTCAGAGCGTTATTTGGAGTTGGCAGTACTGCTGACGCTTATGGTGGCGGTTCTGCAACTGGGGTTGGGTTTGGCGAAGTTTGGATTTATCGCCAACTTTTTATCCTATCCGGTGATTGTGGGCTACACCTCGGCGGCGGCACTGATCATTATGGGCTGTCAATTCGAAACCATGCTCGGTGTGGATGTTGCCGGTGGCAATATTTTTGTATTGCTATATCAGCTTTTTCTGCAGGTACCCAACTGGTCCTGGATAACTCTGAGCATTGGCATTCTGGGCATGCTGATTATGACAGTGCCTAAAAAACGCTTTCCAGTCATGCCCTTCCCACTATTCCTGCTAGTCTTTGGCATGCTGGCCTCCGGTATCTGGGAACTACAGGCAATGGGGGTAGATGTTGTCTCTTCAATCCCCCAGGGATTGCCCTCATTTAATCTTCCCAATGTTTCACTGTCTGACCTAGAGGCTCTGGTGCCTGTGGCTATCACTGTGGCACTGATGGGTTATGTTGGGACCATGTCAATCTGCAAGTCTTTAGAGAACCCTACTGATAAAATCACTACTCAGCCTAATTTAGAACTTATCGCTGTGGGTGCCGCTAACTTGGTGGGCTCTCTGTGTAGAGCCTTCCCGGTTTCAGCTAGTTTTTCAAGAAGTGCGGCCTTTAGAGAAGCTGGGGCAAAAACTCAGGTATCTGCGCTGTTTTCCTCGTTATTTATTGGTGCTGCCATGCTGGTTGTGGCTCCCTTATTTGTGTCTTACCCTCTGCCCAAAGTACTGCTGTCAGCAATTATTATTGTCTCTGTATCAGGCTTATTTAAGTATGCAGAGATGAAGGTTCTCTATGCCCACAATAGACGAGAATTTTATATTCTACTGACTACTTTTTTGGCCACCCTAATACTGGGTGTGCAAGAGGGGCTGCTACTAGGTGTCAGTCTGTCTATTATGATGATGATCTATAACACCACATCGCCCCATATGACTGAATTGGGTTCCATCCAGAATGGCAAGTTATATCGCAATATCACTCGCTTTACCCAGGCCCATATTCGTGATGATGTATTGATTTTTAGATTTGATGCGCCAATTTATTTTGCCAACAAGGACTACTTTGTCTCGGTACTGTACCGCTGGATAAAACAGCGGGATATGCAGGCCCTGCAGTTTGTGGTGCTCGATGCGGAATCTATTAATAGCCTGGATAGCACCGGGGTAATTATGCTGCAGCAGGTCATCGAAAACTTACAAAAACAGGGTATCCAGTTTTATATTACCAATGCCATAGGCCCGGTTAGAGATACCATTAAGACCTCTATACTCAGTGATTACATGACTGAAAAAACCATGTTCTCAACTATCAATGACGCAATGGTCTTTATAGACAGAGGTATCAATCTGCACGCAAGCCAAGCTCTGCAAACCAACCCGACTGCTGCAGATAGCACGCCTGTATAGGCTGTCCCAGAGCAAAAAAAATAATAATTAGGTGAGTAAAAAGGTTGTGGTAAATGATTAGTTTTGAAGGGGCGACCCCGGCCTGGAATGATATTCCTGCACTTAGAATAACCGCGGCTAGCCATCTTACTGATGATAAGAAATCTCTGTTGATGCAGACAGAGGCTGGACCTGTAGAAATCTCTCTGCATGGCTTCGGCGCTCGCTTGCGCCTGGGCAAAGTCTCAGCTACTGACTATGGCATGTTGGTCGAGGAACCGGAAGCAGTGCCTCTGTCTGTAGACAGTGCAGATGCTGTAACAGTCATAACTGGTGCTGGTTACCGACTGGAGATAGGTCACAGCCCCTTCTCTTTTAAGTTATTTAAAGGAGATTGCTGTGTCCAGCGCTCCCCTACAGATGGCCATTTTGTGCGCCAGTTTCGACTGCCTCCTGTAGCCAAGGTCGATCAGGGCTGGTTTGTTAGCCTGGATCTGGATTCTAGCGAACCAGTTTACGGCCTGGGTGAGAAATGGGGCCGTCTGGATAAACGCGGCCAGCTATTGCGCTCCTACAACCAGGATGCCCTGGGGGTCAATGCCGAGATTTCTTATAAAAATACTCCCTTTGCCTGGAGCCCCAATGGCTGGGGCGTTTTTGTGCATACTCCTGCACCTGTGACCCATGCTGTGGGCTATCCATCCTGGTCTCAGCGCGCCTATGGCCTGCTTGTCGAAGACAGCTATGCGGATATATTTCTGCTGGCCGCCGATAGTCCTGCCGAGATGATCGGCTGCTATACCAAGTTGACTGGGCGATCGCCAGTACCACCCAAATGGTCTCTGGGCGTTATATTATCTAAGGCGTACTACCGGGATGCCGAAGAATTATTGTCCACCGCCAGAAAGGTGCGGGAGCAGCAGATGCCCTGCGATGTAATTACCTTGGATGGGCGAGCCTGGCAGGATACCCAGACAAGATTTGCTTTTGAATGGGACCCAAGCCGCTACCCAGAGCCGGCACTGGTGATGGACCAGCTAAAAGCGCTTAAGTTTAAAGTCTGTATCTGGGAATACCCTCTGGTCTCTGTAGATAATCCTCTGTTTGACCAGATGTCAGCCAAGGGCTGGCTGCTTAAACATCGCAAAACCGGAGAGACCTATCGCTATCAATGGGATACCAGTTGCTTTGGTGAGGTACTCACTCCACTACCTGATTCCGGCATTGTCGACTTTACTCATCCTGAGGCCTATGAATTTTGGCGCGATAGCCACAAACCACTATTTGATCTGGGTGTGGATATGATCAAAGCTGATTTTGGCGAGCAAATTGAGCCTGATATGCTGGCATACAACGGTGATAGTGGCGATAGATTGCACAATGTGTACAGCCTTTTATACAACCGCTGTGTCTACGAGGCAGCAGAGCTTTACTGTCAATCAGGGCCATTTTTATTCAGCCGCTGTTCATGGATAGGCAGTCAGAGATACCCAGCCCAATGGGGAGGCGACCCACAGGCAGACTGGGGCGGGCTCGCCGCCAGTTTGCGTGGCGGTATTTCCTGGGGCCTTTCAGGTGCGCCATTTTATGCCACCGACATTGGTGGCTTTTATGCAGATCAGAGAGATGACGAGCTATACGTGCGCTGGACCCAGGCAGCCATATTCTCTGCTCATATTAGATTGCATGGCATAGGGGCGCGGGAACCCTGGTCCTACAGTGCAGATGCAGAGGCCGCGGTGACTCAGGCTCTTCGATTGCGCTATCAATTGTTGCCCTATCTCAATCAGGTCATGGAAGCCTCCAGCCAAACAGGCCTACCTGCGCAGCGAGCCATGGTGCTGGCCTGTCCAAACGAAAAAGCCGCCTGGGGTTTTGAAGATCAGTTTATGCTGGGTGACAGCCTGCTAGTGGCGCCCTGTTTGCAACCTGGGGGAGAAGTTGAAATATACTTGCCTGCCAGCATGGGTAAGCGTTGGAAAAGATTCCTTGGAGAGGAGATGTTTGAGGCAGGCCGCAGCCATAAACTCAGACTGTCACTGAACCAAATAGCTGCATTTGTACCAGAGGATACTTCGATTTCTCTGGGGCCGGATATGCAGTTTATTGATGATAATTAAAAAGAGCACTCTGTAATGGCCCCTGCAATCAGCGAGAGGAGTAGATTTTGGAACTGAACTACATCACTTCCACACTGGTGTCCTGTGTATTTTTTATGGGCATTGTTGCCTGGGTGTCCTATCAAAAAACCAAAGGTATTACAGATACCAAAGATGGCTATTTTCTTGCTGGCCGAGGTTTAACCGGCGTCTTTATTGCTGGCTCCATGGTGTTAACCAACCTGTCTGCAGAGCATCTGATTGGACTTAACGGTTCTGCTTACGGCTACAACATGAGCAGTATGGCCTGGGAAGTCACAGCCACTATCGCCACCATTGTTATGGCTTTGGTGTTTTTACCTCGCTATTTATCCGGTGCCTTTACCACATTGCCTCAGTTTCTCAGCAGCCGCTTTGGTGACGATGTCAGACGTATGACTGTGGTGCTATTTATGGTGGGTTACGGCCTGATTACTATTCCCTCGGTACTCTATTCTGGCTCTATTGCTGTGCTGCAGCTTTTTGATATTCCCAATCTAGTCAATGTTAGCTACAGCGCCGGGCTCACCCTGACCATTGTCTGTGTGGGAGTTATTGGTGCTATCTATGCAGTCTTTGGCGGGCTTAAAGCAGTTGCAGTTTCCGACACATTAAACGGTATTGGCCTGCTGATTATTGGCGTTGCAGTACCCGTATTTGGATTTATTGCTCTGGGAGATGGCAGCCTGGGAGCAGGTATTAATCAGGTGGTAACCATCCATACCGAAAAACTCAATGCAATAAGTGCACCAACAGACTCGACACCCTTCAGCACCTTATTCACAGGGATGATTTTTGCCAATTTATTTTATTGGGGCACTAATCAGTACGTAATACAGCGCACTCTGGGCGCAGTTAGTTTGGCTGAGGGACAAAAAGGCGTTCTCTATTCCGGATACTTTAAGCTGCTGGTACCATTTTTTATGATGGTGCCAGGAATTATTGCTTTTCATCTCTATGGTGGCGAGCTTCAATCTATAGACTTAGCCTACCCCCATTTAGTGAAAAATGTGCTGCCGGTATATATGAGTGGTTTCTTTTTAGCGGTGTTGCTCGGCGCGGTTTTTTCATCCTTTAATTCGTTGCTTAACAGCGCGGCCACTCTGTTTGTGCTGGATATTTATCAGCCCTATAAAAAGACTGAGCTGAGTGATCAGCAACTGATCAGGGTCGCCAAGATTGCCAGCATACTGATTGCGCTATTTTCTTTTGTAGTCTCTCCTCTGTTGCAGTTTGCGCCTGAGGGTCTATTCCAGGTTATTCGTATTTTTACCGGGTTTTATAATATTCCAGTGATCACCATAGTGCTGGTTGGCCTATTTACCAAACAGGTGCCTGGCCTAGCTGCCAAGGTCGTTATTTGCTTCCATGTGATCGCCTACGCCCTGCTTAAATTTGTGATCGATATAGATATTAATTTTATTCATATCTACGGCATTCTATTTGTTATTGAGCTGATTATTATGTTGGCTATTGGCTACTGGATGCCTATGGAGAAACCCTGGCAATTCACCAACAACAGCCGGGTCGATATGACGCCCTGGGCCTATGGATTGCCAGTGGCTATCACCATGGTCAGCTGTGTGATAATTATTTATTTACTGTTTTCGCCCATAGGCTTGGTCAACGGACTCAGCTCGGCATTTTGGCCTCTGGTAGGCGCTGTGTTGGTGATCAACGGGTTTCTCTGTTGGCTAAGCATTAAATACTGGCGTAAAAAATACTTCCAAGCTCTGGATCAATCCCGCGGCAAATACTGAATTGGCGAAGACCAGGCGCGCTCCTGAATAGTGGTTGCCAAATCAGGTCTTGGCGCAACACCAGCCCTAATAGCATCCCAGGTTGACCAGCGGCAAGTTGGGTTTTCTATTGCGCGAGCATAGTAAAAGGCGCGCTGTTGGGGATCAAATTCTGGATCCTGCCAAAGTACAGAAAGCTGCGCAGAGCCTTTCTCTGGGTTAATGGAACAGTCAGAAATATCCACTCTGGCACCATTGTCCGGGCAGCGATTAGTTTGCGCATTGACCTCCGCACCATGGGCACAGGCCACATCCACAACGTTCTCATAGGTTTTACCCGCAGAATCCACCCAACCCTTAATAATCTGAATACGCTGTAATGGTGCATTTTTTGGATCGGCTGAAGCTATCACCATAAAGCCCGGTGAGGAATTATCAGCTCCCTGCTGTTTTGCCAACAATGTGCCACCCATGGTCACGCCATTGGCATAGGCCCGCTCTATACCATTGGCAGCACTCAACATGCTTGAGTCAAAGTTATAGCCAGCAAAAAAGCGCAATCTAATTCTTGGACCGGACGTCGCAAATACCTCTTTGCGGCGAAATGCCTGATAGAGTGAATCTCTGGTATTTTCTTCCGCCCAGGCGGCGGCAAACCCTGAGGCTCCATAGGTAGGCGAGGCTCCGCCAGCATAGACATCGCTGTCAATTTTCACATACAGACTTTTACCCAGTGGTGTGGGATTAATGGTTTCGAATACTTTGGTGCCGTAATAGGCCAGCTGGCCGTCAAACCCTTTCTGCGGAATTGAGCCCCGCTGCTCAGCAGTACTGGACAGTATGCCAAGCTTCGATGAGAAGGCTGACTCATTGTTCTGACTTGCTGCAGAATGTGTGTCGCTGGAACCAATAAAACCAAACTGATAGGGGTTTGTCGTGCCCTGTGTCTCAATGGCCAAACCGGTTAATAATGCCTCGCGCACATAGGAGCCTTTAATTTGGCTGAGCGCACCGGTGGCCACTCGGTAAGGCGTGATTTCAAAGCCAGCCAGTTCATCCCTGGTTGAAAGGGTTGGGTGAGTTTCCGAGGTGCCTTTGATCTGGGTTATCTCCACAATAGGCTCATTTCTACTGCGCTGTTCCGCATAGCTATTGTCGAATGGGGTGCCGGACCAATCAACTGTCTTAAACATCTGACCGTTAGATCCATTGGAGTTATGGGGTATAGCCAAACTCTCCACCCCCTTGCTTCTCAACTCATCCATCCAGTCCCAAAGGTCTTCCGGATTGTTGGAGTGCAAGCGAGAAAAAGGCTCGCGGGGTAATGTCTCTGTGTCTTGAAAGATCACGTTGCGGTGTAAATTGCCCATGCTGGCAGTGGACGAGGTATATTCATAGGCGGCGAATGTGGTGAAGCGGCCGGGATCATTAAACTGATCTGCGGCATCAATGGTATCCGCCCAGGCGCTTCTGGTGATCTCAAGCACTTCCTGGCGATTCAGCTGCTCACCAAATACGCCGCTGACAGCGCTGGGAATAAAATCGGCGAAGGTCAGCAGCCGTTTGAACCTGCTGAACATATCAGTGCCGAAATTGCCCGGGGCGTTCAGGTCATGGTAAGGCTCTGAAAATTTATTCTTAGAAAATTCTGTGTTGGTTTCGGCCGCAGCTTTAACCAGACCCAAAAACATGCCGTGATCTGTGACTGCATAAAAATCCATTGGCTCAGTCAGCTGCATATCGTAGCCACCCGGATTTGAAATCGCCTCCCCTCTGGCAAAACTATAGGCGTCATAGGGAGAGGCCAATGTGCCGAATGCATAGCCGTCAAAAGAATAGGCGGTATGCACATGCAAGTCGCCATAATAGGGGTTGCGCTCGCTGGGGTTTGCCTCTTTTACTGTGGAACTGGCAGCCTGGGTTAAACTGGGTTCTAGCAGTTCAGTTTCTATGTCAAATAGATTAGCCTGGCCCCCAAGAATGCCGAATTCTCGGCTATTTAACAGCGCATCAATCTCAGCGGTTTCAGTTATAACTCTGCTGTCGGAATGCACATCTGCGGCAGTGCTAAATGCCTCGCTGGATGGCTCGATATTTTCGCCTGAACAGGCTGTTAAGCTCAGCCCTAGAGACAGGGCCCACAATGATTGTCTGGATACAGAGAGGTTATTTTGCATATTATTATTCTTTTAGTTTTTGTGAAGTCCAGTATTCCCCTTTTTTGCAACATTTAATATAGACCCTCACCCAAATAGGTGACCCCCAAGCCATTTCTGTTCCACCTGAGTGGCGATGGTTAGTCCCGGCTGTAGTAAATATTTTTCAGGGAAATCTGTTTATTCTCGCCAGGATTTTGGCTGAGCAAAGACAGAATACCGGTCAGGTCTTTGAGGTCGGTGCCAGCATTTAATTCGTCTATCGACAGCTTATAGCTGGACCATTGATCAGTCACCTGGTTGGCTGTGCCTGGCCCAAATGCTGCAAAACTATTGATCTGATCACCATCCAGATAGCGCCCGGTTTGGAAACCTATATTAAAGCTAACATCTGCATCACCTCTAATTTCAAAATGCAGATAACCAGATTTAAAATTCTCCAGGTTTTCGCCCACCTCAGCCTGAAACTCCAGACTGGTGCCCCACCAGTCACTGGTGCGAGTTGTTATGCTCACCACACCTTGCTGAGACATCTCAATACTGACTGTGCCCTCCCAGGGGATCAGTTTGAGAACTGCACTGGGGTAAGTCATATTATTGCTATCGGAGGGCTGCATAGACTCATGCACCACGATATAGCGATCAGCAGTTACAGCTTCTCCGGGAACAGCAGCTGGATTTACTGTAGTAGTTTTACGAATCGCCATGCGGCTCTTAAAGGGCGGGTTGAGCACCTCAGCCAACAGTTTTGTCTCGTCGCCACCATAGCTTTTTACCAGAGGTCGGCCGTCGCGGGTCAAACCGTCAAAACCACCCTGATCAAAGATATCCCAGAGGGCGTATTTCACTTCATTATTGAGCCTTATCAACCCAAAATGGTTTTCAGAACCCCAGGCATCCCCTGAGTCTTTCCACTGTTCGTCAAAGGCCTCGAAATAGAATAACGACATGCCGGCCCGGTCAGTCCAGTCCCGCATATAGTTGTAAAATAGCTTTGCTTTGTATTCATCCGCTGCTTTTGAACCCTTGGCACCATAGGCAGCAGAGTCGCTGGAAGCCCAGCCAGTCTCACCTATATGGATGGGTTTATCCAGACCTAAACTCTCTACATAGTCTGCCACTCCCTGGTACTGTGAGGCGGCATAGTCCACTGCTCGCGCCATGGCTGCTGCTGTCATCTCCTGCTTGGACAGCTGCTCTTCGTCTGCCAACACACCCCAAAAATCCTGGTTATAAAAAGAGTCATGGAAGGGATAGGTGTGCACAGACAGGAAATCTACCGCTTTAATCAGTGCGGCTAAATCTTCAGTCTGATAAAACTTGGCACCACCACCCCAGGATTCATAGTTGTCTGAACTGGTAATCCAGATATCCGGGTTTAGCTCACCAGAGGCTTTTAGGGCCTGCAAATGGTTGACCCACTTGAGAACTGTCTTGGGGTAGACAAAGTAATTGACCGCCCACTGCACCATGGCTTCGTTGCCCACAGCAATGGCCTTAACAATATCGGGATACTGGTTGGCCATGGCCACCGCCGTATCTATCTCGCTGGTGTTGTTGTCGATATTGCCTCTGTGGTGATCAGTGCGACCATCCCTATCCCAGGCATTATGGGCCTCGATCCAGGTGCCGATCATGAGGTACATTTCAAACTCTGGATCCTGATCCTTCAGAGCTTTAATCGCCGCTAACAGCCGCTCTACCTGAGGGTACTGGGAGGTGTTGTAGGTGCGCAGCACCTTAATACCCATGGCAGAGAGTATTTTTAAATCCTCGGTTAGCTGTTCATGGGTTGGAGCCAGATCTCGGCTCTTGCCACGGTAGCCGCCATAGGAAAATGCTGGATAGTCTGGATTTCCCAATATTTCTGCCGCTGTAGGACTCTGGAGATGCTCGTCCGCACCTCTATCTGCTGCGCCACAGGCAACTAGTAGACTTAGACTGAGGCACAGCACAATGGCTTTTAAAAAAGTAGACACGGATGGAGGTTCCTGTAGAAAGCAGATAATTGGTTGATTTTATCGGCCAAGTATACGAGCCGATATTTGGTTTATCAAAGCAACCAGATGAGTCTTGAGCCCTATTAGCGACGAACGGTAGCTATTATCAGGATGAATGGCCTGTCTGACGCCTACGCAGTTAAAGTAAACTCAAGGGTTGTCGGGTACAGTGAATCTGGAAATGAAACCAAGCAAAGTAGAATTAAAAAAACAGTCTCAAAACTATCAACTCAGTGTCGACGGCAATCCTTTCTATATCAAAGGTGCTGGACTTGAGCTCGGCAGTATTAAAAGTCTCGCCGACTATGGTGGCAATGCATTTAGAACCTGGCGAGTGGACAATGGCGAAAAATCCGGGTTAGAGATTCTCGATGAGGCTCAGAGGTACGGGCTGATGGTTTGTATGGGTCTGGATGTGGCGCGCGAGAGACATGGCTTTGATTACAGCGACAAGCAAGCTGTGGCGCAGCAGTTAGCGGCCATAGAACAGGATATACTGGCTCTCAAAGACCACCCTGCGTTACTGATGTGGGGCATAGGCAACGAACTGAACCTGCGCCACAGCAACCCTAAAGTCTGGAATGCGGTGGATGATATTTCCAAAATGATTCACCGGCTGGACCCCAACCACCCCACCACTACCATGCTGGCAGGCGCCGAACCAGAGGTGATCAAGTTAGTGGTAGCCCGCTGCCCCGATCTGGACCTGCTGTCATTCCAACTCTATGGCGAAATAGACCAACTGCCGGACTATCTCTCCCAGAGTGGTTTTAGCGGAGCCTATACAGTCTCTGAATGGGGTGCTACCGGCCACTGGGAATCAGCCTGTACAGATTGGGACAGACCATTTGAAGCCAATAGCTCTGTTAAGGCCGGCTGTTATCAACAGCGTTATATTGACTACATAGCAGCAGATCGTCGGCAATGTCTGGGCTCTTTTGTCTTTCTCTGGGGGCAGAAGCAGGAGCGCACCCCCACCTGGTACGGCGTATTTTTAGAGCAGGGCCAACATACAGAATCGGCTCAGGTGATGGGCACATTGTGGACCAGCCAGGCCCCTGAACAGCCAGTGGCCAGGTTATTGTCCCTGGATATTGAGGGTCTGCAGGCACCGGCGAGTATTTACTTAACAGAACAGAAAAATTATGCAGCCAGAGTGACAGTTGATTATCAACAGCCAGAAACACTCAGCTACCACTGGGAATTGCTCAAAGAGGTGGATAAGAAACTGGAGAGCGATGGCGGCGATTTTGAACCCAGACCCGAGACTGTTTGGCATCAACGGGGTGACAGTAGCCTGGATAGAGTTGAGTTTCCGGCACCTGCACCTGGGGAATACAGGTTGTTTGTACTGGTTGTGGATAGCCACGGTGGCGCGGCCACCGCAAATTTGCCCGTCTTAGTCGAAACTGCCACGACTTAGCTGAGAGCCTCTCCTATACTGCTGGGAAGCTGATTTAGAAGCAGCAACAACCAATAATAGCGATAAAAACTATGTCTCAAGATACTGCAGCTCAGCCCCTGAGCTCCGATAATAGGGCTCATCAGCCTATTCCCCTCGACCAAAAAATCGCCTGGGGTATTGGCATGTTGGCCAACCAGATGTTCCCTGCGGCACTGGGTATCTTTATGGTGCTGCTGGTACAGAGCCTGGGTATGAGCCCGCTGCTGTGGTCGCTGATTTTTCTTATTCCCAAACTGATTGATGCTATCACCGACCCGCTGATGGGTTATATCTCAGATCATACTGTCTCTCGCTGGGGCAAGCGTAGACCCTATGTGTTTATAGGCGCCATTATCTCCGGATTTTCCTTTGTCATGATGTGGCAACTGTCTGCAGAAAATACCGAGATGTACAATTTTTACTACTTTCTCACCTGGTGCAGTATTTTCTGGATCGGCATGACCATCTTTAGCGTGCCCTATGTAGCCATGGGCTACGAGATGAGCTCAGACTATCACGAGCGCACCAGACTAATGGCTATTGCGCAATGGATTGGTCAGTGGGCCTGGGTAATAGCGCCCTGGTTTTGGATTATTCTCTACGACCCCAGCTGGTTTGAGTCGGCCACTGAGGGGGCCAGAACTCTGTCTATCTGGGTGGCAGGCATCTGTATGAGCCTGGCTCTGGTACCGGCAATCTTCTGTACCTTTACCAATACAGCTGAGGATAGCAATCAATCGGCCGCCAACGACGGCACATTGATGGACAGTGTTCGGGACTTCGGTAGCGGCATTATGACCACTCTGCGCAACAGAGCTTTCCGAAAAGTCTGTCTGGCTACGTTCTTGGTATTTAACGCCTTTCAGGTTATTGCCGCATTTTCCTGGTTTATTATTGTTTACTATATGAATGCGGGCGACCCGGTTGCCGCTGGTGTCTGGCCAACATTATTTGGTTCTGTGGGCGCCCTGTTTACCTGCTTTTTGGTAATCCCCGTGGTTAACTGGTGTGCACAGACCTATGGCAAGCTGAACACCTTTATCGCCTCTCAGTCAGTGTCTCTGCTCGGTTATATTCTTCTGTGGTGGGGTTTCTCGCCAGAGGATCCCTGGATGATGTTTATACCTCTGCCTCTGTTTGCCTTTGGTATTGGCGGACTGTTTACCATCATGATGTCTATGACTGCAGATATCTGTGATATGGATGAACTGGAGACAGGCGAGCGCCGTGAAGGTACCTTCGGTGCAATCTATTGGTGGATGGTGAAGTTTGGCGCCGCTGTAGCCGGTGCTGGCTCAGGCCTGATACTTAGCCTGATTGGCTTTGACCAAAATGTGGCTGTACAGAGCGACGAAACTCTGGCCCTTCTGCGTCTCAGCTATATTTTGATCCCCTGCATTGGCACCAGCCTGGCAATCTTTGTAATGCGCAATTATGACCTGGACGAACAAAAAGCCAATGAGATTCGCGCTCAACTAGATGCCCGCGCCGCCGCTGCGAGCTAGCATAGACTCTCTGCTCAGCAACCTAAAACCATAAAAAAAGCCGCCTGATCAGGCGGCTTTTTTGTGGCTTGCTGTGGCGCAGTGTGCCATATAATCTGCTACTCAAGCCCAGGCTGCAGCGCCACATGGATTTGGCTCACTGTACCTTTCTTGTCGAATATAGCCATCGACAGTTCAGACTCTATGCTATTGCCGGCAATGCTCTGGCTACTGCCATCGGCAAAGTTCAGCTCAATCGAGGTCTGCTCTGCCAGACTGTAAACCACAGGTACCTGACAATAGGTAAAGCCTAGCTGGCCAGCTTTCAGAGGCAGGGTTTTGCGCGCGCCACTGGTATCGAAGTAAACCAGAGTATCTGAACCCGAGAGAAACTCAGATTTTCTGAGAATAAAGGGGTTAAAGGTAACAGATCCATTGACCACTGAGACACCCAGCTCCTGTAAGCGAGCAATGACCTCCTCTTTTACCTGACCTGTCATACCAGGCTGTTTGGCGCCGGCAAAGCCCGGGGTATGGGAGTATGGGTCTGTAGGGAAGGCACCATAATTATCTGGGGTTTTGTTAAAGCCAATCCCTGAGCGAATATCAAAATAGCAATCCGCCAATCGACCCATGGTCTCTGCGTCACTGTTTTGCTCCAGACCTTTTTGGAAGTTCTCCAGCGCCGCTAACAGCAACTTGGATACCATATGCCAGTAGATCGAACCCAGCCCTTCATAGGCATACATGCCGCCAGAGCGACCAGTAAACTGACGGTGGTTAAAGACAGATTCAAAAATCTCCTCTACCAGAGCCTGGTCCTGAGCCACCAAATCGGCATAACCATTTTCAGCCAGCGACTCCATAGCGGCCTGGGCACTCATTACATTATTAAACGCACCGTTAAAGTGATAGCCGCCCTGTGAGTTAGACTCAACCAGACTGCTATCACCAGAGGCCACCAGGGCCTGCAGCAGAGCTGAACGCTGCAGCTGCGATGGTGGAATTATATTTTTATCCATAAACCTGCTCAGCTCACGGTCTGGGTAGAGCAGATAAGAATTTTGACGCTCTGTATAGAGGGCGGACTGGCGCAGCGCTTCCAGCACGGCCAGGGACTCTTCAGGGCTCAGATAACCAGAGCTCAACACGGCCACCTGACCCTCGAGCATCTCGTATAGATAGGTAATTTCGATCCCATCCTCAGTAGCTGTCATCAGGTTGTAGGCATGGTAGAGACCATCTTGACGACGGTTAGCGCGGATACTGTGATCAATAAACTCTAGGGAGGTCTGACAGAAGGCGATCAGCTGGGAGGTTTCAACAGCCACTCGCCCACCGGCAAAGCCATGACTGTAGAGACCAGCCCGGAAGCTGTCAGCAGCACGACCCAGACGATCGAGTATTAGGCGGCGATCTGTGTCGCTGATTTTACCCTCTAGCAGGTGACGGTTATCCACAAAGGTGCTGTTAATGCTATTGAGCAGCTCAACCAGCTCTGTGGAAATTTCTACCTGATCGAACTCGACTTCGGAGAACAGATCCAGCAGATACTGCTGATAGCGTCTGGTGTAGTACAGGGTCACCATGGATACGCCATAGCCCACCAGCGCATTGTTGGCATCGTTCCACTCCGGGCGCTGGGTGTTCATCCAGATACCGGCTTCGGGGATAAAGTTGGACAGCTTTGATAACACTGTAGCCAGCAGTTTTTCGGTCAGATTAACATTGTAAACAGAATCGTTTTTATCCCAGATCAATCGACCATCTGCACCCACAGCCGCAACGCGCTGATCAATTAGACTGTCCAGCTCCTCATCAAAATCAATGGTGTTATGGGGGTCTTTAAGCAGCTGCTCATAGCCCTTAATTCGGTAGGGAACATTGGCATAACAGAACAGATCTGCGCTGAGGAATTTCTCTAGAGTACCCGGATGATAGTCGCTGGAAAGCTCCAAAAACTTTAGCAGATAAATAATCTGGTGATCACCCCAATAGCCAATACTGGCCCAGGGGTCGTGAGGCTCGGGTTTCTCCCAGTCGATGCCAGCTTTGGTAATGCGATAGGGATTGTAGCCATCAGCAGTGGATGCGTTAACAAACTTGCTGATCATAGATTCAACATAGTTAGGAATCGAGATACTTAGAGCTTCCCAGTTCTGGAAGATATCTCGCCAGTTGCCTTCAAAATTTAGCAATTGAGAGCCATCATCTTTTTTGACCTGGATGGCAAACTTGTTCCAAGGTCGTGATGGGTCGCCGTGGCGGCGACTAAAGGACAGAGGCAGATACTCCATACACAGACGCTGTATGCTGGCGTTGTTAGTCTGCTCAGCGGCAGCAATCAAGTCACTGTAGTGAAAGCTGTCATCTAGGCCCTCAAAAAAGCTCAAGGAGTTCTGATATTCAACCCGGTTAAAGCCTTTTACAAAACTAACCAAATCAGCTTTGTCGACAGCATAATTATCCACAAACAGACCGCCACGCATCACGTTAAACAGTACATTGGCGAAGTGGTGGTTAGCGCTCAGCCGGTCCTCTGTCACCTGCAATCCATCGGAGGTACCTACGATGCGGGCCAGATTAAGGGAACCCAGAGCTATATCGTCTTCTATATCCTGAGCAATATTAGCGTCGCTATTGATATAGGCGTTCAGTTCACGGACATCGGCCGGGCCCTGATTAACATCCGCAACAATGCTCCAGCTCTGCTCTGCCGAGGGCGCCAAGGCTAAAGTACCATTGACAAAGTAAGCGCCTCTTCGACCGCGGACATTGGCTTCCTGCTCTACAACCTGGCCTTTGCGAAATGCATCCAGCTGGATTGAGGAGATCAGTTTGGTAGTTCCCGCCATACCCACAGACCAGGCTACAGCAGCCGACAGGGCTTCACTGGGCTCAGCGCGGTCAACCAAAATCGAGCTCATGCTATATAGCCCAAGGCCTGTATCCGTCTGAAGCTCGTTCTTCTTGTAGGCATCCACCAGACAACTCAGAGAGTTCTGCACATCGGACTCAACGCCGAAGGGAATCAGGTTTTCTATACCATCAAGAATCTCTACACTGACAGACTCTGCGCTGTTATTGACCAGACTGGCTGTCTTTACAAAACCAAACCTATCCGAGGTACGCCAGGCATAGCTGTAGGTCAGGCCAAGATCGTGGTTGATCTCTTCAAAGATCAGCTTGTCGCCATAGACATTCTTATAGAGATTTCTGGTGATTTTATAGACGCCGGCATACTGCTCAGAAAGCGGCTCCCATAATGAGGTCTTATCACCAGAGGTAACCAGAGCAATGGTTCTACTGCCGGTAAACGGTGAAGAGTCACTGATCTTGTCATCTGTGTAATAGGGGAACAGCGCACTCTGAGCATCTACTCTCCCCGCTGAAAGACCACCGCGAGTAGAAATAAACATCCAGTGATTTGAATCACTGACCACACTGATGAAAAAGTCTTTCATCTGGTTATAGTTGGCGATCTTATAAAACTCTTCGCCCTTAATACTGACGTATTCACCAGAAACGCTCTGACGCTCGCCCTGAACCAGCTGATTTCCGATATGGATAGATTTCTGAGTCATGGTTACCCTAAACAGTGTAAATTTAACATCACCGAGCAAGTACTCGATGCCAGGCATATTCGATGTTTTAAAACGCCCGGCTCAATGCCTACCGAGGCTTGCATGAAGTTGTAAACGGGCCGTATCCTAATGTCACAGCCTTTTTCACGCAACACCGCATTTATCCTGATGAGTTAACATGGCGCTTCATCGGGATAGAATGGACCTCGGGTTAGTTGTAACTTATTAAGGGGTCTTTACTTAGGCGGACAGTCCGGTTGAGATTCCGGGCTGGCGGCAATAAAGTCAGGCAGTCCGGTGCAGTGTCGGTAAATGGCATTAATCAGTGGATAGTCCTGCATGGGGCAGTCAAAGCGTAGGGCATTATAGACCTGGGGTATCAGGCAGATATCCGCCAGGGTCACCCTATCGCCAAAGCAATAGCGCCCATTGCTGTTAAGTACTTTCAGGTTAGTTTCCAAGGCGCCAAATCCCTGCGCAATCCAGTGGTGATACCAATCCAGCTTCTGCTCCTTATTTAAGCCTACTGTAGCCTCGATAAACTGAGTCACTCGAGGATTATTTAATGGGTGAATATCCATAGCAACCTGATAGGCAATCGAACGCACCTGAGCACGATCCATAGCACCCTGCGGCAGTAAGCTGGGTTTAGGACAACGCTCTTCCAGGTACTCGATAATCGCCAGAGACTGGGTTAATGTACCCTCAGCGGTGGACATGGTTGGAACCAGCCCGCCGGGGTTAGTCTGCAGATACTCCAGTTGCCTGTGCTCACCGCTAAGCAAATTAACGGGTAACTGTTGGTAACTGAGCTGTTTTATTTCAAGGGCAATACGCACCCGATACGCCGCCGACGAGCGATAGTAGCTGTAAAGCTGTAGATCTGTATCAGCCGACAT
>Ga0102887_1000490_pt1 | contig 18377 bp, 21 predicted proteins | sample Colrivmet1550B02_FD_84504 | JGI IMG/M metagenome (GOLD analysis project Ga0102887, IMG submission 84504) | Estuarine microbial communities from the Columbia River estuary - metaG 1550B-02 | ecosystem: Environmental > Aquatic > Marine > Intertidal zone > Estuary | place: USA: Columbia River...
ATCATTCGGCAATCCAGAATTTACCAAGGCAGGAACAAATGCAGTAGCTCCTGGCAAACAGTCCACTGGAATGTCGTTTTCGACACAAGCTCTTGTGAGTAAAAATCCGGGGTCCGAAATAGCGGGAGTTCCTGCATCGCTAATTAATGCAATGGTGGTTCCAGTTTTTAGTTTCTGAATAATGCCCTGCACAGTTTTATGCTCATTATGCATGTGGTGAGAATGCATTTGGGTCCCAATTTCAAAGTGTTTTAAAAGTTTTCCAGAAGTTCTGGTATCTTCTGCCAAAATCAAATCAACAGATTTTAACACCTTGATAGCACGCAACGTAATGTCTTCTAAATTTCCTATAGGAGTCGGTACAATATATAGCTTCATAATTCAAAGTTACAACGATTTTACACAACATTCCTGTCTGTCGTAAATTCTTCTTTTTACTCTCATAAAGAAATTGTGGTTTGTTATCGTATTATGTATCTTTGAGGGAATTTAAATTACTTTTAAAACGAGCATATTAAAAGCGTTATCCCCACAGGAAATGATGTAACATATATTCGTTAAAACACCAATAAAATAAACACATGAAATTATTAAATGTTACGCTTTTAAGTGTATGCTTCTTACAATTATCTTTTTCTCAAACTATTAAATACGCCGACGGATCTTCTCAAAATATGAGCAATGTTTTTGTGAATGTAAATTCTAGTGAAAGCTCTACTATTAAAGGGTCTAAATATTTGAATGAAGATTTTACCAATACTAAAATATCTTCAATGCCGGATCAAATTTTTGGGGTGCGTTATAATATTTATGACGATCAAATGGAGTTTCAGGGTGTTGACAATACCGTATATTCTTTAAACAAAGATGACGACTCCATTAAAATTACATTTACAGCCACTAATGAAACTTATAATATTTTCAGTTATATTGATGACAGTGGCCGCCAAAAAAAGGGGTATTTTATAAAACTAAGTAACGAAGGGGAGAACATAATTCTAAAAAAACATAGAATTGTGTTTTTTGAAGAGCAGGCTTCTAAAACTGGGTATGATGCGCCCAAACCTGCGTTGTATAAAAACGTCAAAGATCGCATTTATATCAAGCTGGCCAATAAAGAGGTCGTATTAATGCCTACCAAGAAAAAGAAACTTGTAAAAGAACTTTTCCCTGAAAACTCAAAAATTATATTAGATTTTATAAATTCAAACAAGATTAAGTTGTCCAAAGAAAGTGATTTAATTGCATTTGCTAACTACTTAAATACTTTATAAACAATAACTTAGTCCGAAAGCTAAAATTTTTTAAAGCATGGAGAAATCCCTAACCATAGTAAAAGACCTATTGATTGAATATTCGCCAAAAGTATTTTATGCCTTGGCCATACTTATTATTGGCTTATATGCAATTAAAATTACGCTTCGGTTAACGAATAAACTTCTAAACTCGAGACACGTTGACAAAACTTTACAAACGTTTCTTGGAAACTTATTGAGCTGGGGGTTGAAATCGGTATTATTGATCGCTGTGATTTCTAAACTTGGAGTGGATACTACAGCACTAGCGGCTGTTGTGGCTGCTGCAGGGTTAGGACTCGGACTCGCTTTGCAAGGGTCACTAGCAAATTTTGCAGGAGGGTTTTTAATCATTTTATTCAAACCTTTTAAAGTGGACGATGTCATAAATGCACAAGGAGAAACAGGCGTTGTCAAAGAGATTCAACTTTTTACAACACATATTGTAACCCCAAGTAATAAACGCGTTATCATTCCTAATGGCACTTTAGCAAACAATAATATTGTCAACCTTTCAGCAGAAGGAACTCTAAGAATTGATTTAATAATTGGTGTTGGATACGATGAAGACATCAAGAAAACCAAAGAGGTGTTGATGAAAGTACTGACGTCGCACCCTAAAGTATTATCAGAACCTCTGCCGACAGTAAATGTTTCAGAATTGGCAGATAGTTCCATGAATTTTGCAGTTCGCCCTTGGAGTACTGTAGAAGATTATTGGACTGTTTATTATGAAGTCATGGAAAACTGTAAAGAAGCATTGGATGCTGCGGAGATCGAAATTCCTTATCCACATGTAGTCGAAGTCCACAAAAAAGGATAGGCTCTATTTTTTTGAAGGGATGGCAATGAAATCTTTTAGATAAAAAGGTTCAAAATAAGCGACATCTTCAAAATCATTAATTACAAATTTATCATAAGAAAGCTCACACATTTGTCTTGCTGAAGGCAATTTGTTTTCGATGAATTGAGCATTTTTATGTACAACAATTTCTTTAGTTTTTGCCACGCCATTTCCAATAAAATAAACGGGAGATAGTTCCAGTATTTCCTGAAATGACTCAAGAGTCAATACCTCTGCTTCAGTGGAGCGAATTTCATTAAGCTGTGCATCATAAATGGCTGAATATACTTCCATTCGTCTGGCATCAAGCATGGAAACGATGGCTCCTTTTGGATCGTCAATCTGATGCGCTAGTGCTTCTAAAGTGGGTACAGAAATCAAGGGAAGGCTCAGCGCATAACACAACCCTTTAGCCGCAGAAACACCTATTCGTAAGCCCGTATAAGACCCTGGGCCTTTGCTTATGGCAATGGCCTCAAGTTGGTCTGTAGAAATATTTGCAGATTTTAAAACTTCATCAATATATACATGTAGGCGTTCCGCATGCGAATACCCTAAACTATTGTCTTCTTTGAATCCAACAACAGCTCCGTTTTTAGATAGTGCCACAGAACAGTTTGTGGTAGCCGTTTCAATATTAAGGATATACGCCATAAATTAGGGTGTCAATGGTTTGCCCATATAAAAGTCTAAGACTTTTGAACGGAATATAAAGTTGTATTTTGAATTGATTAAATTAGATTTTGCATTTACTAGACGTCCTCTAACCTGTTCAACTTCAAAAGAGGTTGCAGCGCCAAAGTTAAACTTATTTTGAATATTTTTAAAGGACTCTTCTAAACTTGCAACAGAGAACATAGATGCTTGATATTGCTTTAAAGATGCTCTTGCATCTGCATACGCTTGTGTAATCGTTGTTGTAAGATCCTGTTTCACTTGCTCTAAATTAAGAATACTTTTTTCTCTATTAATTTTAGCTTTTGACACATTGGCTTTTGTTTTAAAACCATTAAAAATTGGAACATTTAAGCTGAACCCTAAGTTATATCCTAAGTTGTTTACTAGTTGGTCGTTAAAACCATTGGGGACAATCGTTTCAATAATGGATTCTGGATTATTTGGGTCTTGAATAAATTCAGATCTAACATCCAGTGCTCCTTGTCTGTGTTGATACGATGATCCTAGGCCAGCTCCAAAACTCAAGGAAGGCGCATAGGCACTTTGAGCTAATTTCACCCCAAAATCAGAATTTTCTATAATTAATTCTGCATTCTTAATTTCAGCACGATTGTCCAGTGCATAAGATAAAATTTCCCCTGACGAATTATATGTCATAGATACAGAAGTTAAATCAACTTGAACCTCTTCAATGTCAAAATTTTTAGGAGATACTTGTAGGCTTTGACTTAAACTTAACAAGGATAAGTCTAAACTATTTTCTGCATTTATAATGCTTTCTCTATTAGATGCTATGGTAGCTTCAATATCAAATAAATCAGAACGGGGTTTAATTCCTGACTCTACTTGAGATGATATTTGGTCTAGTTGGTTCAGACTAATCGTTAATTGTTCGTTGGCAATTTTAAGATTTTCTTTGTTGAATAAAATATTTAGAAATGCGTTAACAAGAGTCATTGAAACGTTGTCTTGAAGAATTGAGAGTTGTAACTGGCTCGACTTCACACCAAGTTTGGCTTGCTTGTATGTGTTTAAATTTCGAAACCCATTAAAAATTGTAACACCCGTATTTAATCCAAAATTATTGCCTCTTGAGTCGCTCTTAATTCGTGACCCGTCTTGTCCAATAAAGGATCCAAAGTTAAAATTTTGAGATGCTGAAGCGCTAAGAGATGGCATGAAATTTCCCTTTGTATTTATCACATCTTGATTTGCTAAATCAATATCTAATAGCGATTGCTTCACCGAAATATTATGTTCCAAAGCATGATCAACACATTCTTTTAAGGTCCATTTTTTTTGAGCAAAGCTGCTTAAAGTTCCTACAAGAAAAAGAACTGTACATATATGTTTCATAATATTGGGGGTTTTATTATTCATCGTCTTCGTCTTCGTCTTCTTCATTATTTTCTTCAGATGCTTTGTTCCAAACCTTGATTTCATCACCCTCTTCTACCCCTTCAAGGATTTCGACATTGATTCCATCTGACAATCCGATTTCAATGTTTTTCTTGCTAAAGCTTCCGTTTTCATTTTGCAATTCTACAAACGGTTTTTCTGTGATGCGGTTGAACTGTAACAGCGCTTCTTTGATTACTAAAATACTGTCTTTACTTTCTATTTCTATTTCGGCATTTGCACTGTATCCTGCACGAATTTTTGTACTCGCTTCAATCGTCACATCTGCTTTTATTGTGAACTGAACAGCTCCATTTTCCTCGACTCCTTTAGGGGCAACAAACGTAAGCACGGCTGGGAATTCTTTTTCGTTAATTGCTCCAAGAATGACTTTAATGTCTTTTCCTTCTTCTAGTTTTCCGACTTCAGATTCATCGACCTTACCCTCAAAAATCATTTTACTCATATCCGCAATCGTAGCAATAGTAGTTCCTGCATTAAAGTTATTACTTTGGATAACTTGATCGCCTTCGCGAACAGGAATTTCAAGAATGGTCCCGGGAATTTGGGCAACGATATTGGTGTTGGCTGAGCTTCCTCCTGAAAGAGACCCCTGCTTAATGATTTGAAAATCATCTTGAGACTGATCGTAGTTTTCTTTCGATTGATTCAAACTCAATTCACTGTTTTCAAAATCTTGTTTAGAAATGACGCCCTTTTCAAAAAGGGTTTTATTTCGATTGAATAACGTTTGTGCATTTTCAAATGAAAGTTTCGTAGAATTAATTCGGCTTTTGGCACTTCCTAGGGCTTGTTCGTTAGGAACCACTCTAATTTTAGCAATTAAATCACCTTTTCTGACAAGGTCTCCTTCTTCAACAAATATTTGATCTACGATGCCGGAAATTTGTGGTTTCAATTCAATTTCTTCTTCAGGGTTTAATTTTCCTGTAGCAACGGTTTTGGTGTCTAATGTGCTATAAAAAGGGAGTTCTATTTTATAGTCCACAACTTCTTTAGCGTTTGAGTCTTTAAAATATTTTAATACAAATACTAATAATATTAGTAAGACGATTCCTAAAATAATTTTTACTGTTTTGTTCATTGTTTTGGTTTTTATTCTTCTCTTAATGCTTCGATTGGTTTAACACTTGTGGCTTTAAATGCAGGGATAAGTCCTATGAGAGTTCCTAGAGTTACAAGTATGAGCAGGGCAATAAATACTACCGCTATGGACACGGAGGCGTTTACAAGTGTTGCGTCTTCTCCTTGGCCCCATGCACTGTCAGCTGCAATTAACATCCATCCCCCTGAAATAATCCCTAGCAGTCCTGCAATAAAGGTTAAAAATACGGCTTCAACTACAATTTGACGTTTGATCTCAAAAGGAGTTGCTCCTAAGGCACGTCTAACTCCAATTTCTTTAGTGCGTTCTTTTACAGTAATTAATAATATATTTCCAATGGCAAATACGCCTGCAATGAGGGTTGCGATTCCAACAAACCATGTTAAAAATTGCATTCCTTTTAAAAATCCGGTGATTTTAGCAAATTCTTTTCCCAAATTAAAGCTTCCGAAGGCACGCTTATCTTGGGGGTGGACTTTGTTCAAATTACGCAACAGTAATTTAGCATCTTCTTCGATTTGCTTGATATTGTATTCTGATTTTCCAGTAATCATTAGCCAACCTATTGTATCTCCTTGGTTATAAATTTGCTGAAAGGTTGTAAATGGAATGTGAATATCACTGCTTGGACCCATATTGGCATTACCATTTTGTGTCACCCCAATTACAGTGAAATTGATGCTATTCATCTGAATGTATTGTCCAATAGCTACTTCATCTTTTTCAAACAATTGTTTATATATGTCTTCGGATATAACAGCCACCTTCTTTTTACCATCAATATCGTTTTGATTGATAAAACGTCCATTTATGAGTCTCTTTTTTTGTACCTTATCAAGTAGCGGGTAATCTCCATTAATGCTAAAAGATCCTGATAAAAAATTATGAACAACCAGGGCTTGGTTTCTATTTCGAGGAACTACAAACTCAATGCCTTCCACGTTTTCTTCAATTTTTTTGGCATGCGATAATTTTAGGCTAACCCTTCTTCCTTCCTGAAATCCTTTAAATGGTTTGCTTGTACTTTGACCCCATACAAAAACACTATTGGTTGCAAAATCTCCAAACAACCGATTAAACGAGTTTTCCATCCCTCTTGCTGCCCCTAAAAGGGTAATGAGTAATAAAATTCCCCACCACACACCTACCATAGTTATGCCTGTGCGTAATTTGTTTTTGCTCATGCTGTCATAGACTTCTTGCCATGTGTCTCTACTGAATAAAAATCTAATCATCTAATTGTCTCTTAGTGCTATAATGGGTTTTATTTTTGATGCTTTTTTAGCAGGCACATACCCTGCTAAGGTTCCTGCACCAATCAGTATCAGAGTCGCTGAAACTACAAGGCTTCTACTTACGGAAGGGTTTGTAATAAAATAGGTTTTTAGGTCTGGCCCCGCCCATTCTAAAATTCCAACCCCTAACAAGAGTCCGAAATAACCTGCAATTGTTGTTATAAAAATAGATTCAATCAAAATAATGGTAACAATAGATTTTGGAGATGCCCCTAGTGCTTTTCGAATTCCAATTTCCTTAGTTCTTTCTTTAACGATAAAAATCATAATATTACTAATACCTACAATTCCTGCGATAAGTGTTCCCATCCCAATAATTAATATTATTATTCCCAGTACCGAAGTCATTTGAGTAATCCCCTTATTTTGCATTGCCATATTAAAAACACGGACCGCACGTTGATCGTTAGACGCTACTAAAAAACGTTCTTTTAATTTTTTTTCTAAGTCCAATCCAAAATCTATGGCTTGATCATAATCTAAGTCTGGTCTATAGGTAAGGTTAATTTGATCGACATAATCATTATTGCCATAAACTTGCTGTGCCGTCGAAAGTGGCATATACAGTAGACGCTCTTCGTCATCGCCTCCATCGTCTGCAAATACGCCAATAACCTTATAAGGAATTCCACTTAAATTAATATACTTTCCTAAGGGATCCACTTTTAAAAACAAATCTTCTTTAACCAGCTTACCGATCACAACCACTTTGGTTTTTATGTCCATATCGCGTTGATTGATATAACGACCCTGATAAACTTTTGTTTTTTCTAAGTACTGGTGGTCAGGATGGACTGCTCTTAGGGAGTAATTGTTTTTTTCATTTCTGTAAGAGGCATTTACATTTTTGTAAACCCTAGAAGTGATAAATTCTACATTGTCATCAAAATCAGTTTTAATGTATTTATAATCCTCATTTTTAAATTGTATACGCCGTCCTGCCTGCAAGCCTTTATGGGCTTTGGTTGTTGTCCCAGAGCGGATAAACATGGCATTAGCAGCATCGTCCACAAAAGCTTCTGCAAAAGTATTGTTTAGACCATTGGCAAGACCAAATAGTATTGTAAACAACAAAATTGCAAAAGTGACTGTAAACCCCGACAGCAAACTACGTGTACGGTTTTTATTGATACTTTGAAAAATTTCGCGCCAAAGGTCTATATCAAACATGCGATTCTGCTCTAACTTGAGTTACTTTTTTGTCTTCCATTATAACACCATCACGTAAACGTACAATTCGTTTACACATAGCGGCTATATCTTCTTCATGAGTAACAATTAAAATGGTCTTGCCTTCACCGTTTAGCTGCTGTAAAAAAGCCATAATGTCGTAGGAGGTCGTTGTGTCTAGTGCTCCTGTAGGTTCATCAGCTAAAATTAGTTTTGGGTCAGATGCTAAAGCACGAGCAATAGCGACTCTCTGTTTTTGTCCGCCTGATAATTCACTTGGCAAATGTGTTTCCCAATCCAAAAGCCCTACTTTTTCTAGATGAAACCTTGCTTTTTCTTGACGTTCTTTGCGCTTGAGGCCTTGGTAGTATAAAGGCAGGGCTACATTTTCAAGTGCATTTTTGTAATTAATGAGATTAAACGATTGAAAAATGAATCCTAAAAATTTATTGCGATAAATAGCCGCTTTCTTTTCTGTCAAATTTTTGATAGGTACCTGATCCAATATGTACTGCCCTTCATCTGCTTCGTCTAACATGCCAATAATATTCAAAAGAGTTGATTTTCCTGACCCTGAAGATCCCATAATGGCCACCATCTCACCTTGGGCTACAGAAAGATCAATTCCTTTAAGAACATGTAAACTGGAGTCTCCAATAGTATAGGATTTGTGAAGCTGTTTTATTTCTAACATAACTAGATTTGGTTAAAAGATTGAATAAACAATCAATAGTTAAGACGCTCAAAGTTACATTTTGTTACATGAAAGAATTTAAAAAGATTTGTTAAAAGTTTAGAGGGCATAGGTAAACCTGAAATAGGGCATAAATTCACAATAATTTAAACAAAGATAAATTTAGATTTCACTAATTTGTAGTATAGTCCAATAAACCTGAAAAAACTAGATTTAAGGTCTTGTTTTTTAAATAAAATATGTAATTTGTATCTATAAATTTGTAATATTGATAAGATTTATCCCGATTTTTGGATGGACTAGTTGTTACAAATTGGAATAAATTTTAATTTAACCGTTTAATTTTAACTAATTATTAATTTCTGTGGGAAATTTCGAAGAAAAAAACGATCTAATATTGAAATCTTTCGGCTATCATTTAAGAACGATACGCCAAGAAAAAGAATTGCGTCAGAAAACAGTTGCTAAACTCTGTAATATGGACAGCGGGAGTTATTCTAATATAGAAAATGGTAAAAGGAACATTACAATATTGACATTATTCAAAATCTCTCAAATGCTGAATGTTTCAATGACTGAATTGATGAAATTTAAATTAAAGTAATCGATTTTATTTAGGATCTTTCAAATAGCGATACAAAAAAAATGCTAAACCTCCAATCAAAATATAAGGGATAAGCATTAAGTAAACGATGCCGTTATTTACGCCTTGCGCAGTTGACTGGCCTACTTCACTCTCTAGAACAGCCCTACACATTGCACACTGTGCATTTATATTTGTAAATGACAATATAAAAATTGATATAAGGGCAGCTCTCTTCACGGTTTAGATGTAATAAGGGGAAATCATAAGATATACAATAACGCCAGTCACAGCAACGTATAGCCATACTGGGAAAGCATAACGTACTATTTTTTTGTGTGATTCAAATTTTCCAAGGCGTGCTCTTACATAGCTAATAAGCACAAGAGGAATCACTATGATTGAAAGAATGATATGACTAATCAAAATAAAATAATAAACAACAGGGGATTCACCTAGGTACTTTGTGGAATCACTTGTCATGTGGTAAGCTACATACATGACTAAAAAAAAGAAAGAGCAGGCAATAGCCGTTTTCATCAAATTTTCGTGTAACGTTATATTTCTATTTTTGATAGCCGCAAGAGCTAATACCAACAATATGGCTGTGATTCCATTAACAGAGGCATAAATGGGCGGCAAGAAGGTAAGAGACTCTACATTTGGTAAACGTACCATAAAAAGTAATGCGACTACAACAGGAACTGCTATGGATACGATATTAATCGATAGTTGATATTTTTTTTCGGTTGACTGTGGTTGGTTATTCATTTTCTAATAATTTTAAAATATCTTCTTTTAAGGCGCTAATATCTTCCGATTCACCGTCTTCATCAAATTGTTCTGCTTGGCTAATAATTCCTTTATAATAAATTTTTGGGTTTCCAAACGCATCTGTTCTAGAGCGAATATACCCTTCTTTATCAATAAGTGCAAAGTTCCCTGAATGCTCAAAACCACCGTCGGCACCATCAACTTGAGCAGCATAGAGGTTAAATCCTGAGTTTGCAAGATTATAAATAGCCTCCTTATCTCCCGTCATAAAGTTCCAGTTTGGGTTAGTCACTCCATAGTTTTCAGCATAGATTTTCAAAACTGCCGGGGTATCATATTCTGGATTGATCGTAAACGAGGCAATTCCGAAATCTAAACGATTTGGGAAGGTGTTTTGTATGTCTACGAGATTTTTATTCATTTTTGGGCAAATAGTTGGACAGGTTGAAAAGAAGAATTCAACAAGGTAGACTTTGCCAGCATAATCTTCATTAGAAATCAGTTCTCCATTTTGATTTGTAAAGCTGAATGGCATTACTTTTTTTGCCTCCCCATTGATAATAAGATACGATAATGGCGTAGTGTCAGACACCGCCATTTGGACGTTTTTACTTCGACTTTCAGAGCGTGTGACATCATTGTTTTGAATGCGATCAACTATTTTAGGAACTACAATAATTCCAAAAATTAAAATGATAAACGAAACGCCTATGTATGAATAACTAGTTTTTTTCATCTCCTTTTAAATCGTCTGCTCTACGGCTTGTAGAATTAAAATTTCCTTTTCGTTTTTGACGGTATTCCGTAAATAAAATACGAATGTCTTCACTCATTTTGTTTTTAAGCACAGAAACTTCCAAACAATCGTATGAGCTCATCCCATACAAGGGGGTATTGTTTTTTATTTGATCTTTATCGCGATCATCTAAACGCCCTCTTTGATGGCGCTCTTTGTCAATAATAAAAACCTCTGATGTTTTTAGATTTGAATCCAGAACCGTAGAAATCTTAAACGATTGATACGCTGCTAAAATATCCGCATCGGAGCCATAGCCAAATTTCCAGTATTCCAAAAACTCGTATTGATTGAGTTCTTTTTCTAACAGTTTAATTTGTTCTTTTGCAGATTCTGGAACTAAAATAACTATTTGAAATCGTTTAAACCCTCGAAATTTATCATAAACCAATTCTTTTAGATTGAGTGCTAAAATAGCATCTTCCATAGGCGTTTTTCCTAAAAACCCTAACACAGTGAGGTGGTTTTCTAATTGTAATGGTTCCTCATTTTTAGTTGCAAAATTTGAAAGCTCTGGAATATTTTTTTTAATAACATCCAATGTTTTATAATTGTGTTTTGAGGGATATAAAAACAACAAAAACAGAACAGGTAAAAAAAACAGTACCGCAAGTACAAAAGGTTTTTTAAATTTGGATATTTTCATGTTACAAAAATAAAAAAGACGACTTTAACAAGCCGCCTTTTTAATGTTAATATTTATCTATAATTTTAAAAATCACGTTTCACAAATCCATTTGTATACACAGATTCTATATAGCCACCTTCTTGTAGTAATATAAATACAAGATACGAAATTAGAAAGATGGTTGTCCAAACCACTAATCTACGAAGTGATTTCGTTTCGTCGCGCATGTGCATAAAATCCCATGTAATATAGTAAGCTTTAACAATTGTAAGCACTATAAATATCAAATTAAGGCTTTTCATGTAGATGAATCCAGAAAACACGATATTACCCAACAATGCTCCAAAATCTCCTTCAAAAGGTGTCATTGATGGCGTCATTAAAGAAGCTGGCTTGTAAATACCTAATACCACTTCTACTGCTGTAATAATAGAAAGTAATAAAAGAACTCCCCAGATTTTCTGTGTGTTGGACTTAAACTTAATTAAGCCTCTAAAAATTTCTAACTTATGTGCGTGTGCTCCCATTTTAAAAAATATGTACGGTTAAACTAGGTAGAAGAATGTAAATACAAATACCCAAACTAAATCTACAAAGTGCCAGTAAAGCCCTACCTTTTCTACCATTTCATAATTTTTACGACGTTCGTATGTCCCAATAATGACATTAAAAAAGATGATAATATTTATGACAACTCCTGATAATACGTGAAATCCATGGAATCCTGTAATAAAGAAAAAGAAATCGGCAAATAATGGAGCGCCATATTCATTGACTTCCAAGTTTGCTCCTTTTACATAACGTTTTCCATTGTTTTTAACTTGCTTTAAAGATGCTGCTCTAGACAAAACTGTTTTTTCACCTTCCTCATTAATTGTTTGAGTTCTTACCAGTACATCTGGATGTGATTCTAGACCATGAAGTACATCACTCACAGAAAACGCTGGTAAAGCACCTTCGCCTACAAACCAAATCCCATTTTTATTTTCGTGTTGTGTACGATCCGTATGAGAAGCGGTCGTGAAATCTTCTACTGCAATACGCTTAAAGACTTCTTCACCATCAATTGTTTTATAGGTTCCAAACTGAAGAATGTTTCCTCCCTTTGTTTGCACAGCTCCGTAATCTCCTTGGATAAATGTTGCCCACTCCCATGCCTGAGAGCCTACAAAAATTGCTCCTCCAATAATGGTAAAGAACATGTACCATATGACTTTGTTTTTTTTCATTTCATGCCCAGCATCCACGGCTAATACCATAGTAACTGAAGACATAATCAAAACAAAAGTCATGAAAGCAACATAAATCATTGGAAGTTCTTGCCCATGTAAAAAAGGAACGTGAGTGAAAACCTCATCGGCAATTGGCCAATAATCAATAAACTTAAATCTTGAAAATCCGTAGGCTGCTAAAAAGCCTGAAAAGGTTAATGCATCGGAAACAATGAAAAACCACATCATCATTTTACCATAACTTGACTTGAGAGGTTGATTCCCTCCGCCCCAAGTTTTTCCTTCTGTTCCGGTGCTAACTATTGTAGAGTCCATAACTGCAATTTATTTTGAGTTGTGCAAAAATAAGAATTTTATTTAGTTAAAGAAATATAAAAAGAAAAAGAGATATAGCCACAAAACATCTACAAAATGCCAAAATGTAGAGGCAAGGTCAAATCCGAGTGTGTTTTCCGATGAATATTTTTTATTTAATTGATTTATAATAACCACTATGAGGCATATAATTCCTGCTAAAACGTGTATGATATGGACTACCGCAATTATATAAACATAGGACATGGTAATGTTACTTGTTGGTCCTGTAAAATTATACCCTGAGTCAATGATTTGATTGAATCCTAAAATCTGAGAATAAATAAATGCAATACCAAGAACTAATGTCCCAATAAGAAGAGATGTTGTCGTAGTTATCTGATCCTTTTTTAAAGCTTGCTTGGCAGAATATAAAAATATACTACTTAGAAAAATAATTAACGTGCTGTAAACAAAAGAACTTGGTAGCACAAAATCGGACAACCAGTCTTCCCGTGAACTACTCACAATAAAAGCACTTGTGAGCCCTGCAAAAGACATAATTAAAGAAATAATTCCAAACCATAACATCATCTTTTTTGCACGGCTTTGTTTTTCTTGAGTGGTTCCTTGTGTTAAATCCATAGTCTAATAAATTTATCTAAAACGTAAATAATTTGAATTAAAGTGATATAAACCACACTTGACAACATCAATTGTCGGGCGGCTTTATTGGTTTGATTTTTAAATAATCTAAACCCGTAATATAGAAACCAAAAACCGGCTGCTAGGGTCAAAATCATAGCAACAATAGATAATTGCAGTCTCCCCGTAAAACCAAACACAGGTACAATTGAAACAAGAACAGTCCAAACAGTATAAATAATGGTTTGAAGCGCGGTACCTTTGTCTCGTTTTCCTGTTGGCAACATATTAAAACCTGCTTTCTGATAGTCTTCGTGTAAAAACCAACCAATAGCCCAAAAGTGGGGAAATTGCCAAAAAAATTGAAGCATAAATAAAACACCTGCTTCAACCCCAAATTTTCCAGTAGCTGCAACCCATCCCAACATAAAAGGAATAGCACCAGGAATAGCTCCTACAAATACCGATAGTGGGGTTTTTGTTTTTAGTGGGGTGTATGCACTTGTATATAAACAAATTGAAATGGCACCAAACATAGCGGTACGCTCGTTAATAGTATACAATATACTCAAGCCAGCTAAGGTCAAAATGATTGCTAAAACAAAAGCATAGGTCACCGTCATACGACCCGCTGGAATAGGTCTGTTTTTGGTGCGATCCATAAGCGCGTCTAAGTCGCGCTCTATAATTTGGTTGAATACATTTGAAGCACCTACCATAAAATAACCGCCGATAGCTAAAAGAATCAGCGTTTGAAAATGAACACTTTCTGTAGCTAATAAATAACCTGCTAAGGACGAAAACACCACACTAATAGATAAGCCCATTTTAGTCACTGCCTTAAAATTAGCTAGGAATGTGGTTACTTTTGTTGTTGTGTAGGTGCTATTTGACATAAAGATGAAATTCCTTCATATTTTGAACTGCAAAGATACTTCTAAAATCTATTTCAGCAATGTAAATTTTAGAAATAAACTCCTCTAGCTAAGGCCTCTTTTATTTACTCACAAAATAAACCGATAGGTCGCTTTCAGTAAGAAAATGTTTTGAGGACGTTCGTCTAAAACCCCTAACTCAAATCCTTCAAATAAACCGTTGGAAGACGAGATACTGCTTGTCACTCCTTGGGACCAAACCAAAAACAGTTCAGATCCAGGGATATATTCCCATCTTAAAACTAAGTTAGAATTGAATTGAACATACGAGAAATCAGGGTTTTCAAAACTATAATCCGTAAAACCATCTCGGTTTTCATCAATCTTAAAATCATCTCCATTAATGCTTATCTGGTTAGTGTCATAAGACTGAAAGCGTTCATTGAGTCGAGCTGCAACTGGATTTGTCACATATTTAAAATCGCTGTAACGACCTCGTGAAATAAACGGTTGTCCATAATATTGAATCGATAGATTAGGGTTGATCGTATAATCAAATCGCACCGATGCTGTGAGTGTATGGTTGTCAATCGTCCCCAAAACATATCTTGTGGCAGCGTTATAATCTGACTGCGTCACATATTGTGTTTTACTTTTGGAGATGCTATATTCTGGTGACAATGAAATATTAAGGGCATTGGTGGGTTGGTAACTTAACCTAGATTCAAATTTTAGTAATGAAAAATTGTCTTCTTTGGCTTGAGAATGAATCACTCCAACAATGCCGTTAAATTTTTTTCGTTCGTCAGAACCTATAAAAAAGAATTGAAAATTTTCTTTAGAAAATCGCCAACGTGGCCCGCCTCTTAACACACTGTTAGAGTAAATACGAGGTTTATGAGCCGCTCCAAAATCTACTCCCCAATTGTTAGTGAAACTTGCAGATCCTTTCAGCTCGTACTGCATTCTGTTATAATTTCCTTCAAAATCAAACGCGGAAAATTGATTAAAACGTACATTATAGTCCCGAAAAATACCCGTGGGTTTGATAGATCTGTATCTTACATTTGCATATTGAATCATCTCATCTGCACTCCTCAAAAAACCAATATCATTCAATTCGAGTTCAGGAGACACCCACTTAAATCCAGTGTTGTAATTCCAATGCTGACCTCCTACTTTTCCGATCCCAAAACGACCTCCTGTTCCCGTTAAAGAGGTGCGGTTTGGATCAACTTTTAAATGACTTGCATCAACTCTATTGAACAAGTGGGTTAAATTTTCTTGTGTAATTTTGATAGATTCTTTACTTCCTTGTACATGACTCATGACCATGCTTGCCTCAATAAAATAAGCTCTATTTTTCCATTGGTGTTTAAAATCAAGACCGCCTGAATAAGCCGATTTTCTCAAATCAGAAACTTCGGGGGTAAGAGAGCGATTGGTGGCTGTAAACATACCCCCTAAAAAAGTGTTTTTTTCGTTAAAATCTTTTTGAACCCGCCCAACAAAATAATTGGTAAATGGCTCTGCAAGAGACTGAGTAGTGTTGCCGTTGGTGCTTATATCGATAAATTCCTTAGAAGTCATGCTTTCTAGTATTCCTATAGACCAGCCATTTTTGGTCTTCCCACTAAATTTGGCTGCCCCTAAAATCGTTGTGTTTTGAGGTTGGTCTGTAAAGGCCCCATCAACTGTTTCAGGGTATACTTGTGGACTTCTACCAATTCGCCTAGAGAAAAATAAGTTATTCCGATTGCCCGCAAATCGGTAATCAAAAATATTTTTATTTTCCACAAAAAAAGGACGCTGATCCCTATTGAAGATCTCAAAACCATCTAAGTTGATTGCCGCTGGGTCTGCTTCTACTTGTCCAAAATCGGGATTGATCGTGACATCTAGGGTCAAATCATTTGTAATTCCAATCTTAACATCGAGACCTGCATTCAAATTAAAATCATTGCCATCGGCATAAGGGTTGCCTGTTTCAGCTTCATAACTGTCTAACTTAGTCACTACAAAAGGTTGAATTTCTATTTGTTTTTGAGGTTTTATATTTATTAATCCTTTTAATTCTCCCGCTTCACTCACCCATCCAGCTGCTCCAACTGGAATTCGATTCCAAGCAGAAAATTCATTATTTTTAAAATATTGTCGAGTAACATTCAAACCCCAAATTTGATTTTTGTCGCTGCTAAATCGTAATTGACTTAGAGGAATTTTCATTTCGGCACTCCAACCTTCGTCGTCAATAAGGGCTTTGGTACTCCAAATGGGATTCCAGCTCTCATCAATATTATCGCCATTATTCGTGACAAATTCATCGCCTCGTACTCCAGCAGCAGTGACTGTAAACAAAAAACCCGTTCTTAAATCGTGGTAACTATCTATTAGTACATTGATTCTATCGCCCACAAATCCGTCGCGTCGCGAGAGCCTGTTGGTAATTGTTTCTGGTTCTGGGTCTAACGCCTTTAAAGCGATGTAAAGGTGTTTTTGGTCGTAAATAATTTTAAACTTCGTTTGCACAGGGGGCTCGGAGTTTTCATCTGGAGCTACTTCAACAAAATTAGTCCCCCATTCTACGGAGGCCCATATAGAATCGTCAAGGGCACCGTCAATTGAAGGCGCGGCAGTGGTCTCAATTTCAAGTGTTGTGTATGTTTTTGGAGGAGGTTTAGACCCTTGTTGCGCAGTAATTACAGTAGTAGTTATGTACAATAAACAACAATGGAACTTAAAAAAATTCATAAAGCAGGATTATCTAAGGGGTTATAGTACAAATATTAAAAATGAATGTTATAAAGAGACGAAATAATTTGTTAAACTTTATGTCGATCTGGGTAAATACGATGACTTATTATCAAAAGCTCAATAGCAAATGCCTTGAAAATCAATATCAAAATAAACTCAAAATAGATTTTGTTAATAACAATTTATAATTGTAGATTTGCAAACTCTTTTTTAGGGAGGAATGTTTAATAAGAAAAAATAATTAGTGTGGATACATTAAGCTACAAAACAATATCGGCCAACAAAGCTACTGTAGATAAGCAGTGGGTTTTGATAGACGCTGAAGGAGAAACGTTAGGACGTTTAGCTTCTAAAGTTGCGATACTTTTAAGAGGTAAGCACAAAACTAACTTTACACCACACGTTGACTGTGGAGATAACGTTATTGTTATCAATTCAGAAAAAATCAAGCTATCTGGAAACAAATGGACTGAAAAGACTTACATCCGTCACACAGGCTACCCAGGAGGTCAAAGATCACTAACTGCAACTGAGATGTTTGCTAAAGATCCGACAAGGTTAGTAGAAAAATCAGTTAAAGGAATGTTGCCTAAAAACAAATTAGGGGCTGCACTATTCCGTAATCTAAACGTTGTGGCTGGTACTGTACATTCTCACGAAGCACAAAAACCAAAAGCAATCAACTTAAACGAAGTTAACTAATGGAGGTTATTCACAAAATTGGTCGTAGAAAAACGGCCGTAGCACGTATTTATCTTGTTCCTGGAAAAGGATCAATTACCGTGAACAAAAAAGATGTAAACGATTATTTTCCGTCTGCAACTTTACAGTATAAAGTTAACCAACCTTTTGCATTGACTAACAACGAAGGCAACTTTGATGTTAAAGTAAATGTTTTTGGAGGTGGTATAACAGGTCAAGCAGAAGCGATTCGTTTAGCTTTATCTCGTGCAATGTGCGAATTAGATGAAGAAAACAGAGGGGTTCTGAAACCAGAAGGCTTATTAACAAGAGACCCAAGAATGGTTGAGCGTAAAAAATTCGGACAGAAAAAAGCGCGTAAAAAATTCCAATTCTCTAAACGTTAATATTTATAATTTAAACCAGTTATTGTTGTCTATGGTGGGCCAACCACCAAGACTTAGTTTAGCATCTAAATGTTTAAGGCCTTAATAAAATAAGCCACTCAAACATTGCTAATTCAACAGAACGTAAACTATCACAAAATGGCATTAGTAGAAGTAAAAGAATTATTAGACAGTGGTGTACACTTTGGTCACCTTACAAGAAAATGGG
>Ga0102887_1000502_pt1 | contig 18265 bp, 10 predicted proteins | sample Colrivmet1550B02_FD_84504 | JGI IMG/M metagenome (GOLD analysis project Ga0102887, IMG submission 84504) | Estuarine microbial communities from the Columbia River estuary - metaG 1550B-02 | ecosystem: Environmental > Aquatic > Marine > Intertidal zone > Estuary | place: USA: Columbia River...
TCTCAGCTTTGAACGAAAACAGTCTGACGGGAAGAACCAAAACGGCAACCGTAAATGCGCCATCAGCGGGAAGCTTAAAATTTGCCGTTTTATCGTGTCAGAATTACGAGCATGGCTATTTCAACATTCTAGGCGAATTTGCAGATTACAATGAGTTGGATGCGGTAGTTCACTTGGGTGATTACATTTATGAGTATCCAGAAAATGAAAGAATACCAGGGCGTGCCCACGGGCCGACAGAAGCCATTAGCTTGGAAGAGTACCGTTCGCGTTATGAGCTGTATAAAACAGACCCTGATTTAATTCGTATTCATCAACAATATCCCTTCCTTCAGGTTTGGGACGACCATGAAATTGCGGATAACGCATGGAAAGATGGAGCGTCTAATCACAACCCAAATACAGAAGGGCCGTGGAATGTTCGGAAATCTAATGGTTATAAAGCATTTTATGAATACCAACCTATGTGGCCGGGGCAAGACAGCTCAGTTTACAGAAGTATTTCTTATGGCCCTTTGGCAGAGATTATGCTTTTAGATACGCGCTTTGTTGGACGAGAAGAACAGATTTACGATGTAACGGATAGTTTGGTTTATGCGAACGATCGCACAATATTGGGAACACAGCAATACAATTGGTTTACAAATAAGCTAAGTAGTTCAAATGCACAATGGAAACTCATTGCTAATCAAGTCTTTTTCAGTCCTTTTCATGTAGGTTGGGCAGCCTTGCCGCCAGATTCGCCTAACAGCCTAGAAAGTGCTGGCCTTGATATTTGGGATGGTTATCCTATGGAACGCAAAAAGATAATAAACCACATTGCTGCGAATCAAATTGACGATGTTGTAATTATGACAGGTTCTATTCATGCGGCTTTTGCAAATGAAGTTGCAGATCCTGTGAACGATACTGGGAATGGTTACGCGGCAATTCCATCTTACAATCCGGTAACGGGATTTGGAGCCCAAGCGGTAGAATTTATTACCCCAAGTATTTCTAGTGACAATTTTGATGAACGTGCACCGGCTTGGGCTGCTGCCATTATAGAGAACCAATGGAACAAACCTTTGCCTAACGGCAATGTTCCGAATCCTCACACGAAGTTTATAGATTTAGATAGACATGGTGGTTATATTTTGAATGTAGACAGCACAAGAGCACAAGCCGATTTTTATTTTATGGATACGCATTTAGCGCCTTCAGACTCAAGCTATTTTGAAACGGGGATGTATGTTCTAGAGGGTACACATTTATTAAATGCTTCTGGAACGAAATACCCAGCAATGGCGAATCCACCAATTCCTGCACCGCTTCAGCCTAGATCATATTTAATAGGGTTAGAAGAAAATGCAATCCCAGAAATTGATTTGACGTTATATCCCATTCCTGCTAAAGATGTATTGAACATTGAATGCGAGGATTTTGCAAAAGGACCACTTCGTTTAAAAATTTATGATTTATCAGGGAAAGTATACGAGCAACTGTATTTAAAGAATTTCTCAGGTTCGCAAGAGTTGAGTTTAAATAATTTGCCTGCTGGAAGCTATTTTATCTCTTTTGAAAGAAAAAGCGAAACTCACATTAAAAAAATACAAGTCATACGATGAAGATTGAGTTCTATAAATACCACGGAACAGGAAATGACTTTGTCATTGTAGACAATAGAAACGGTTCGATTCGTCTTGATGAAGGGCAGGTCAATGCAATTTGTAGTAGACGTTTTGGAGTAGGGGCAGACGGATTAATGCTTTTGGAAAAAACTGCAGGTTTTGATTTCAAAATGATCTACTTCAACAGCGATGGTAAAATGAGCAGCATGTGCGGCAATGGCGGAAGATGTTTGGTTCAATTTGCTCAAGACATTGGAGTGATAAAAGAAAAAGCACATTTTATTGCGATAGATGGTGAGCATGACGCAGAATTAAAAGATGGATGGGTTCATTTAAAAATGAATAATACAGCTATGCCTGTAGAAAAAGACAAGGGTTACTTTTTGGACTCTGGCTCTCCGCATCATGTATTGTCTGTTGCGAGGGCTAAAGGTGTTGAAGTGTTTTCTGAAGGAAGAAGATTGCGAAACGAAGTGTATGGAGAAGAAGGAGCGAATATCAATTTCGTTGAAAAGCTTAACGATTCTTCTGTTTTCGTCAGAACCTATGAAAGAGGAGTAGAGGATGAGACCTACTCTTGCGGAACAGGGGTAACGGCTAGCGCTATAATCGCTTATCAAAACAAATGGGTAAATGCCCAAGACGTAAATATATCTACCTTAGGGGGAGATTTAAAAGTATCCTTCCAACACAAGAATGACGGATACGAAAATGTATGGTTAAAAGGACCAGCTGTTAGAGTATATAAGGGTGAAATTGAGATATGAGTTTATTGACAAAAGATAGCATTGCTTTGCGTGCTTTAGAGCCATTAGATATAAATCTATTGCTGGCTGTAGAGAACAATACTGATCTTTGGTTTGTAAGTGAAAGTAACTTGCCTTTGTCAAAATCAATTTTAGAAAGTTATATTGAAAATGCTTCTCAAGATATTTACGAAGCAAAACAATTTCGTTTCGTCATAGACTTCCAAGGCGAAACGGCAGGTTTGATCGATGTCTTCGATTTTGATCCGATTGGATTAAAAGTAGGCGTGGGTATTGTTGTTTTGCCTCGCTTTCGCGGAAAGGGGATTTCTAAAGAAGCGATTACACTTCTGCAACAGTTGGCTACTCAAACGTGGCAGATTCACCAGATGTATGCACACATTTCGGTAGACAATTCAATCAGTTTAAAAGCTTTTACTTCATGTGGTTTTAAAGAAGCTGGGTATTTAAAAGATTGGAAAAAATGGAAAGGTGCGTTTGTTGACATGCGCGTATTACAATGGTTTTCGGGTTTATGAGGAAATCGCTAGTTGTTGTCTTAGGGCTATTGACCATATTTCTTGTTTTATGGCAATGTCAATCTCCAAAAATTGAAATCGCAGTTTATCTTAACCATAGCGATACGGTGAAGTATGTAGGCATTGAAACCTGCAAGCAATGTCATAATGACAAGTTTCAAACGTTTCAGCATACGGGAATGGGACAGAGTTTTGGTAAAGCAGACACTACAAAAAGTGCGGCACATTTCGGAGATGAATTTATCAATGATCCATTTTTAGATTTCAACTATTCACCTTTTTGGAAGGGTGATTCACTTTTCTTGAAAGAGTTTCGACTTACCATTGGTGACACAAGTTATCAAAGAAAAGAAAAGGTAGATTTCATTATTGGGAGTGGGCAGCACACCAATTCGCATTTGCAAGAAACCAATGGCTATGTGCACCAAATGCCATTCACGTATTATACTCAAACTGGAAAATTAGATCTGCCTCCAGGGTTTGAAGATGGAAACAACACACGCTTTTCACGGTTAATAGGCTTGGAATGTATGAGCTGCCACAATGCAATGCCTGTTGATTTTGTAAAAGGAAGTCAGAATAAGTTTGATAAAATTCCATTAGGCATAGACTGCGAACGCTGCCATGGGCCGGGAGAAGCACATGTTGCCAAAATAATGCGTGGTGATTTTACAGATACCGCAGTGGCTATAGATTACAGTATTGTAAACCCGAAAAAACTAGAAGTCAATTTGCAATTCGAATTGTGTCAAAGGTGCCACTTGCAAGGGAATGCAGTATTAAAAGAGGGGAAATCGTTTTTTGATTTTAAACCTGGAATGGAACTTAGCGATGTAATGGATGTGTATTTACCGCGCTATTCAAACAGCGATGAAGAATTTATCATGGCAAGCCATGTAGATCGGTTTAAAAAGAGTGAGTGCTTTAAACAAAGTGCAGATCAGTTCTTGTGTACATCTTGCCATAATCCGCATATTAGCGTAAAAGAGACCAATATTTCAAATTTCAATAAGAAATGCGAAAGCTGTCACACTTCGCCAAAAGAGGAATGCTCAGAGTTGATAGAGGTTAGAAATTTAAAATCAAATAATTGCGTGGAATGCCATATGCCGAGCTCAGGTGCAATAGATATTCCGCATGTTACGGTTCACGATCATTTCATTAGAATGCCTGTTGAAATGACAAAGACAGAAGAGCTAAAAATCTTCTTAAGATTAGAAGCTATTAATAATTCCAACCCATCTAAGAGAAGCAGAATAAATGCATACCTGCAACAGTACGAACGTTTTGAATCGAACACGGTTTATTTAGATTCTGCCTACCTATTGCTCAGTAGCTCTTTTGAAGAAAGCACACAATTGTATAAGGAGTGGGTATTGTATTATCACCTTCAAGGAGATAAAGAAGAATTGGTGAATTGGGTAAACAATGTATTAGGAGGAAACATCTTGAATGACTTAAAAACAGTGAGTTACGATAATAGTGACGCGTGGTGTGCATATAGAATTGGCGAGGCGTATTTGAATTTATCTAGCCCTTATAATGCTGTAGTGTTTTTGGATCGAGCTGTAGAATTAGCTCCTTTTATTTTAGATTTTAAAGTAAAGTTAGGTACAGCCTATTTTATGTCGGGGCAATACGAGTCTGCAGAAAGAGCATATAAAAGTGCTCTGAGTGAAAACCCAAAGCTTGAAGAGGCGCTTTCTAATTTGGGCTATATTCAAATTATATTAGAAGACTTTGATTCTGCAGAAGAAAACCTTGAAAAATCATTGGCACTAAATCCTGATTATAAAGAAGCAAAGTTAAATTTGGCCACGCTTTATATGTCTACCGATAGGATGGAAGATGCCATGAACTTACTTCTTAAATTATTAGAAACTTATCCTGGTGATGCCAAAGTTAGAGCGGCAATTCAATACATTGAGAATAGCTATGGGTAAGGTTATTAAAATTGGTTTAATGCTTTTGTTAGTCGTTGCAGTTGTGCTTGGCTATTTGGCCTACAACACTATTTTTAAAGCGAATACCAACTTAAGTGATGACTACGAGTTGCGAATTGAAAAAGTGATTTCTGTTGATAGCTTGGTTCATTTATTAGAGATAGATAGTGTTTTAAAAAGCACAACGGGTTTTTCAACCGTAGCCGAAAGAAAAAACGTGATGAACGTTTTACCGGGGCGTTATATAATTACACCGGGAATGTCCAGTAATACAATCATTAATATGCTTAGAGCAGGATTGCAGGTTCCCATTAAACTCACATTCATTGCTCAACCTAATGTTAGGAAATTGGCAAGCGTAATTTCAGATCAAATTCAGCCCGATTCGACCGACTTAATAAATTACATGACCACAGATTTTATAAGAGAGAATAATTTGACCGTAGAAGTGCTGCCCTCTTATTTTATTCCAAACTCTTATGAAGTTTATTGGAATACAAGCCCAGAAGGCTTTGGCAAGCGCATGATGAGCGAGTATCATAATTTTTGGAATGATGAACGCCTTGCAAAAGCAGAGAGTTTTGGATTAACTCTAGTTGATGTTTCTACCCTGGCTTCTATTGTGGAAGGTGAAACCAATAAAATTAAAGAAATGCCGCGCGTGGCTGGCTTGTATTTAAACAGATTAGAGAAAGGACAGAAGTTAGAGTCTGACCCAACTGTTCGCTTTACCATAAAGCAAAAATACGGTCAAGATTATAAAATAACGCGAGTGTTGTACAAAGATTTAAAAATAGACTCTCCCTACAATACGTATATGTATACTGGCCTTCCTCCGGGTCCATTGAGTATTCCAAGTATTCAAGCTATCGATGCCGTTCTAAATGCTGAAGACCATAACTACATTTTTATGTGTGCTGACCCTTCAACGGGATATCATAAGTTTACAGCAAGTTATTCGCAGCATTTAAAGAACAGAAATGCTTATAAACGTTGGCTTCAAGAAAATAAAATTTACAGATAACAGAATTTGAATTCTCTTAATACATATCGAAATCTACTTTTTCTTTTTGCATTCACCTTCAGTTTAGGATCAAATGCTCAATTAAAAGATCCAACGTTTTGGAAACCGGCTGTGGAGAAAAATAAAGCGAGAACTAATCTTGTTGTATTCGGTGGGGGCGGTGCTGCAGTAATAACTCTAGCAGGTTTGTATTCCATTTGGTATTTAGAATATCCACAGTCTGAAATTCACTCGACTAACGATTGGGACAATTGGATGCAAATGGACAAAATTGGGCATGCTAATGTTTCTTATGTAGTAGGTCAAAGTGGTTATGATGCTTTTAAATGGGCAGGTTGGAGTGAAAAAAAGGCTGTTTGGCATGGCGGTATGGTTGGCTTTACATATTTAACTGCCGTTGAGATTATGGATGGGTTTTCTGATGGTTGGGGTTTCAGCTGGGGAGATATGGCTTTTAATACTCTTGGTGCGGGTTTATTTATTGGTCAACAGTTGGGTTGGAAAGAACAACGCATATTGCTTAAATTCTCTTATCACAATACAGAACATCCCCCCTACAATAAGGATGGGCTTCTAGGCACTGGTGGATTACAAAATATTATCAAAAACTATAACGGTCAAACGTATTGGTTATCTGTTAACCCAAGATCCTTCACGAAAGAGAAAATGGCGTTTTGGCCAAAGTGGTTAAATGTTGCCGGTGGTTATGGCGCTAATGGCATGATTGGCGCTACCCAAAATCCATCTTACCCAGATGAAATTGATAAAGAGTTTGTTCGCCATCGCCAATATTATTTATCCTTAGATATCGATTTAAGAAAGATTCCAATGAAATCTGGTTTTTTGAAAACACTTGTGCATACCTTAAGTTTTATCAAAATTCCCGCGCCAACAGTTCAGTTTAATGGCAGCCAGAATGGTGGAACAACCTTTCATTGGTTATATTTCTAGAGCTATTTTCAACGGTTAATATTCCTTTTACATTTATAATGAAACCTCCCATAAACGTTATATAATTGGTTATTTTTCCGACTAGATTATTGCTTTTATCAAAACACGATTTATGAATACTTTTTTCAAAAATATCTTTGCCATAGGTTTTATGAGTTCTTTGGTTATTGGATGTAATGACGAGAAAAAGGCCGCTCAAATGCCTCCTCAAAAAATACCGGTTGTTAAAGTCATGCAACAAGACGTTCCAATCTACAATGAAATGGTTGGTCAGGTTTATGGTTTAAAAGATATTCCTATTAGAGCAAGAGTAGATGGTTTTTTAGAAAAGATTGCTTTTGATGAAGGTTCGACCGTTAAGGAAGGTCAATTACTATATGAAATAGATGATCAGCCTTTTCTTGCTGATGTTTCAGCGCAAAAAAGTAAGCTGGCCGAAGCCAAGACATTACTTGTAAATGCAAAAAACGAACTAGACCGTTATAAGCCACTTGCAGAAATGAATGCCGTGAGTAAAAGTGACTTAGATGCTGCTCAAGCGAATTATGATGCTTCGATTGCTTCTGTCGATGCTGCAAAAGCAAACTTAAGGAGTTCAGAAATTAATTTAGGCTATTGCACCATTTATTCGCCAATAAAAGGAATAATTGGAAAGACAGAGGCGAGAGAGGGAGAGTATGTGGGAAAGGATCCAAATCCAGTTATTTTAAATACTGTTTCAAGAATAGATACAATTCGAGTTCAGTTTTCAATTTCTGAATCAAAATATTTAACCTTAGCAAAAGCCTATAGAAAAGCGCACTCAAATGAAGAAGCGAGAAGAGCAGTAGATAGCAACGATACAAAAGCCGATGTAGAGCTAATTTTAGCAGATGGTTCTATATATGAAGAGAAAGGAAATATTGACTTTGTAAACAGTAACATAGATGCCAATACGGGTTCTTTGCTTGTACAAGCAAGTTTTCCTAACCCAAGTAGATTGCTAAGACCTGGTTTATATGCCAAAGTAAGAATACAGTTTGAAGTTGCTAAAAAAGCTTTAGTCATCCCGCAAAGGTGTGTTATAGAAATACAAGGACAATATTCTGTATTTGCAGTGGGCGAAAACAATACCGTTGTTTCTAAACCCGTAGTTGTAGGCTATAAGATGGGCGATTTGGTTTTGATAGAAAGCGGTCTGGTTGCAGAAGATAGAATTGTCATTGATGCTATCCAGAAAGTAGGGAGTGGCACTGTGATAGAACCAGAATTGACAACATTTACCAGCAAAACAAACGAGTAGGTTATGGCAGAAAGTAAAGGAAACTTTTTTGTACACAGGCCTATTGTTGCAATGGTTATTGCTATTGTAATTGTTATTGCAGGTGCTGTATCGGTTATTGGTCTTCCCATAGAACAATATCCAAATCTTACGCCTCCTATCGTAGAAGTAAGAGCAACGTATACGGGTGCAAATGCACTTAACGTGGAAGAATCTGTGGCCACGCCCTTAGAGCAAGAAATGAACGGTGTAGACAATATGATCTACATGAAGTCGACAAACTCTAATGATGGAACTATGGTGATTCAGGTTTCATTTGACGTTGGAACAGACCCTGATATGAATACGGTTTTGGGGCAAAACAGAGTTTCTGCGGCCACGGCTAAATTGCCGCAAGCAGTTACTAAATATGGAGTAACCACTAAAAAATCATTACCCAACATTTTGATGTTGGTTTCTCTTACATCCACCAATCCAGCGCATGCTAACCAAGAGTTTTTAGGAAACTACGGTTTGATTAATATCAAAGATCAACTCGCACGAGTCCCTGGAATTGGTCGAGTGGATGTGATGGGTGCATCAAACTATTCTATGCGTATTTGGATAAAACCAGATCGCTTGTCTAGATTAGGTATTACGGTACCAGAAATTATTAATGCTATTAACGAACAGAATTTAATTGTACCCGGTGGTAAGTTTGGTGCAGAGCCTGCTCCTGCGGGAACAGAATTCACTTATACGGTTCGTTTGCCAGAACGTTTTAATTCTCCAGAGGCTTTTGAAGAGATTGTTATTCGAACACAAGCCGATGGCTCCAATGTCAAGATTGGCGATGTTGCTCGAGTGGATTTAGGTGTTGAAACCTATAATATGATTCCTCGACTTGGGGTAAATCTGGAAGGAAGAGATTCAATTCCGAAAGAAGCCGCAATTGTAGCATTGTATCAAGCGCCAGGTTCAAATGCCGTAGAATTGGCTGATAATATTAATGCCCAGATGGTAGAGCTTGCCAAGAGCTTTCCGGAGGGAATGACATACGATGTGTCGCTCGATTCTACCTTGCCTATTACTGCTGGTATTAAAGACATTATTGTCACGCTTATCGTAGCTCTCATTTTGGTTATTCTGGTAGTATTCATTTTTATTCAAGATTGGAGAGCAACTTTGATTCCAACCTTGGCAATACCTGTTTCATTGATTGGAGCATTCATGTTTTTCCCAATGTTAGGCTTTACCATAAATGTACTCTCACTGCTCGGTTTGGTTTTAGCCATTGGTATTGTGGTTGATGATGCCATTGTTGTTGTGGAAGCTGTGCAGGTAAATATTGCAAGCGGTATGAATTCTAAGGAAGCGACTTTAGATGCAATGCGCAAAGTGACAGCGCCAGTTATCGCAACCACGTTGGTGTTAATTGCCGTATTTATTCCTGTCGCGGGTATGGCCGGTATAACCGGATTACTCTATCAACAATTCGCTATAACTATTGTCGTATCTGTAATTGTTTCTTCTGTAAATGCATTGACATTAAGTCCTGCTTTGTGTTCTATTTTATTGAAAGAACCAAAACCATACGGTGGTCCTTTGGGCTGGTTTTTTGGCAAATTCAACACTTGGATGGGCAAGACGACCGATGGATACATGAAAATGACGAACGTTATTTCACGTAAGTTAAAACGTGGCGTGGTCTTTATTGTAATCCTCACTATTGGTGCAGGAGTAGTTGGAAAGTTTGTTCCTGCTGGATTTATTCCAGAGGAGGATATGGGTTATTTCTATGTCAACATCCAGTTGCCAAATGCTGCATCCATACAAAGAACAGATGAAATTGGTAAAAAAGTTGAAAGCATGTTATTGCAGAATCCAGACGTGGAATATGTAACAAATGCCACAGGTTACAGCATGCTGTCGGGTTCTATGGCGTCTAACAATGCTTTTATGTTTGTGACGCTTACCGCTTGGGATAACAGAACAAAAACAGCAAAACAGATAATTGATGACATCAATATTATTCTAGCAACACAGATCAAAGGAGGGCAAGCATTTGCGTTCGGTCCGCCTGCTATCCCTGGTTTAGGAAATGGTTCAGGTTTCAGTATTATGATTCAAGACAAGGGCGGGAATTCACCAGAGTACTTGTCTGAGAACACCAATAATTTTATTGCTGCCGCTAATGCGAGACCAGAAATAGGAAAGGCTTTCACCACCTTTCAAGCGAGTGTGCCGCAGCGATATATGGATATTGACAAGGAAAAAGCTTTAAAGCTTGGACTTTCATTAAATGACTTGTACACAACCATTGGTGCTTTTATGGGAGGTTCTTATGTCAATGATTTTACACGATTTGGAAGACTTTACAAAACATACATTCAAGCAGAGAGTGAGTACCGTGTCGATGAAAGCCAAATCGAGAATTTTTACGTCAAAAATAAAGATGGGAATATGGTGCCTTTATCTACGGTTGCCACAATAAGGCCTATCTCAGGTCCCGATTACACCACACGCTTTAATTTGTATAGAGCTGTTGAGGTAACAGGTGGGCCAGCTCCAGGGTTTACTTCCACGCAGGCAATGACAGCATTAGAGGAAGTCGCATCTGAGGTTTTACCTGATGATATGACGACCTCATGGAATGCGATGTCTTTTCAAGAAAAGAAAGCTTCTGGATCTTTAGGTTTGATTCTAACATTCTCTTTAGTGTTTGTGTTTTTAATTCTAGCCGCCCAATACGAAAGTTGGTCTTTGCCCTTTGCGATTTTGTTAGGTACTCCCTTTGCGATTTTTGGTGCTTTGGCATTCTTATTTGTAGCAAGACAGTTCAGCGTAACCTTCGAAAACAACATTTTTGCACAGGTCTCTTTTGTAATGCTGATTGGTATGGCTGCAAAAAATGCCATTCTAATTGTAGAATTTGCCCACGATGAATTTCAAAAAGGCCTGTCTCTTTTCGATGCAGCTGTGAAAGCGGCAAAGTCTAGATTTAGACCCATATTAATGACCGCTTTCTCTTTTATTCTCGGAGTATTTCCTTTAGTGATTGCAACAGGAACAGGAGCAGAGGCCAGAAAAGTAATGGGAGTTGCACTCCTTGGCGGCATGGCAATAGCCACTTTATTAGGTGTATTCTTTTATCCGATGCTCTATATCCTTATCGGAAAAATAGGCAAGTATGAAGAAAAGAGAGAGAAGCTTACGCTTGATAATTCAACTGTAAAAACCGAAGATTAAGATGAAAGCAATAATGAAATACAGCTCGATTTTAGTTCTATTGGTTTTTGCTGTAAGCTGTAAAGTTGGACCTAAAAGAGAAACTCCGATTGTAGAGACAGAAGATTTATATAGATACGATTCACTATCGACAGCAGAAGATACCTTAGTTAATCTGCGTTGGTGGGAAATGTTTAACGACCCTGTATTAGATACTTTAATAATAGTGGCGCTAGACTCTAACCGAGATGCTAAAATTGCGGCATCGAGAGTTCTTCAAGCAAAAGCTTCTTTAGGCTTTACAAAAGCTGATTTGTGGCCAGGTATAGGTTATTCAGCGTCTTACCAAAATGGAAATGTTATTCAGAAACAGCTCGGTATTCCTGGTACAAACCAGAATTTCACAGCAGGTGCAACACTGAACTGGGAGCTCGATTTTTGGGGTAAATTCAGAAGAGCAAATGAGGCTGCTTTGGCGGATTTAATTAGTACTGAGTACGGCTTGAGAAGTATTCAAATGAGCTTAATCTCTGAAGTGTCGAGCAGTTATTTTTTACTCTTAGATTACAGAGAGAGGTTAAGAGTTTCTCATAATACTTTAGAATTAAGAGACAGTTCTTTGAATATTATTCAAGCAAGATTTGATGCAGGAATTGTTCCTGAAATTGATTTGAACCAGTCTCAAATTCAGCAAGCTATTGCTGCAGCTGCAATTCCATTGTATGAAAGGCAAGTAGCTCAAACAGAGCATGCGTTGAGTATTCTAGTAGGCTTTAATCCAGACTCTGTAATAATAGGTTTCGATTTAAAACTTCAAGAAATACCTAAAATGGTTCCTCCTGGAATACCCTCTATTTTATTAGCGAGACGACCAGATATTATGGCGGCAGAGCAAAATGTTTATGCTGCCAATGCTAGGGTTGGTGTGGCTGTCGCGCAGCGCTTTCCGTCAATTTCTTTAACGGGATTGCTGGGAGCATCAAGTAATGATCTCGCTAGCTTTGGTGCTGCGGGTGCCGCTTGGAGTGTTGGTGGTGATTTACTTGGACCGCTTTTCTATTTTAATAAAAATAAAAGAAGAGTAGAGGTAGAGAAAGCAAAGACAGAACAAGCTGTATATGCGTATGAAAAAGTAGTTTTAAACGCTTTCAGAGAAGTTCAGGATGCGCTTGTTGAAATGAGAACATTGCACGTTGAATTAGAGGCACGCGAAAATTATGTAAGAGCTGCTCTAAATGCAAGAGAGCTATCTGCCGCGCGTTATGACAAAGGTGTAACGAGTTACTTGGAAGTTTTACAAACTGAGCAATCGGCTTTTGAAGCAGAGTTGAGTTATGCAAAGACCTACAGAGAATTGTTAGAGGCTTATGTTAAGTTTTACAAGGCTTTAGGCGGTGGATGGTTAAGTGCAGAGGAAGAACAAGCGGCTAAAGACGCAGCTGCTGAGGCCGAAGCTGAGAATAATAAGTAAGATCTAAATTAATTTAGGAATTGAAAAGGCGACCGATGGTCGCCTTTTTTAGTGCTTATCTTGTGAGAATAACGGCATCATGAGTACCGATAAAATTTCGAGTGATTTCAATTTTATTAGAATGAACTTGCAATAACTCTATTATATAGTCTTGTGAATAGAAGGTCGATCCATATTGAGAAACATCATCCAGTTTATCTGGAATCCCAGAATTAGATGAATCTTCAGATTGCTCCTGATAATGGTATTTTCCATTGTTTCCAAATGGGCATTTGTTGATATCGTTGAAAGTGAAAATGAGCTGACCGTTTTCTTTTAAGTTTTGAAAAAGAATGTCTAACCATTCTATAAATGCTTTTACTGGAATATGCGTAAATACTGAAATTCCGATAATCAAATCTTGAGGGTCTGATTTAAAAGAAGAAGCGATTTCAGTATGCGTTATCGTTCCAAATTCAAAAGCTTCTTTTTGAAACTCCATAGCAATGGGCTTCACTTCACTGACTTGAATTTGGGCATCCTTAAAATAATAGGGAAGAAAGCGCGACACTCTGCCATAGCCGCTTCCAAAATCTAAAACATTTTTAAAATCTGGCGTGTTGAGTTTATCTGAAATCATTTTAGCAGCAGAAACACCAACTTCAAAGTAGCTGCTCACAGCTTTTGCCGTGTCTCCATAATAATGTACAATATGGTTGTACAACATCATGTCATTTCTATGAATCAATGTATTGAAGTCAGCAATTCCATAATTCTTATGTATTCTATTCAAAACCTCATTTTGAATGGAAATAGGCAATGAAATTGTATCGCCTCCCAATAGGGTGATGTAGGAAGAAAGACTTTGAATCAAGATTCTATTCTCAGTAACACCAAGCTTGTCGTTTAAATACTGTCTCAGTTTAGATTTTAAACTCATTAAGCGAAAATAACTTTTACCTAAACGCTTAAATTAATAAAGCAAAAAAAAAGCGACACCTTTTGTGTCGCTTTATCAAAATCAATCGAAATTATATTTTCGCTTCTTCTTCAACATTCCTAAAGACAATCTTACCGTTAAAACTGTCTACTAGAATAATACTCTCAGCATGAACTTTCCCTGAAATAATCTCTTTAGAGAGTTCATTGAGAATCTCTTTTTGCAAAGCTCGCTTGATTGGTCTAGCACCAAATTGTGGATCAAAACCAATTTTAGCAATATGCTCCAGAGCTTCTTGAGAAAAGTCGAGTGTTACGCCCTGTTTTAAAGGTTTAGATTTCAAATCCTGTAATTGAATTTTTACAATACTTAAAATCTCGTTTTTGTCCAATGGTTTGAACATTATAGTTTCATCCACACGGTTTAAAAACTCTGGCCTCATGTTCTTCTTCAATAATTCAAGAACGGCATGCTTTGTCTCCTCGAAAACTTGCTCTTTATTATCCTCCTTAATCTTATCGAAGTTTTCATGAATAATAGGGCTCCCCATATTTGAAGTCATGATTATAATCGTGTTTTTGAAGTTTACTGTGCGTCCTTTGTTATCCGTTAGCCTGCCGTCATCCAGCACTTGTAAAAGCACGTTAAACGTATCCGGGTGAGCTTTTTCTATTTCATCCAATAACACGACAGAGTAGGGCTTGCGTCTCACCGCTTCTGTGAGTTGTCCTCCTTCATCGTAACCTACATATCCTGGAGGCGCTCCAACTAATCGACTTACAGAATGCTTCTCTTGGTATTCACTCATGTCAATACGCGTCAAAGCACCATCATCATTAAACAGATAGTCTGCGAGTGCTTTTGCCAACTCTGTCTTTCCAACACCAGTTGTTCCCAAGAAAATGAATGATCCAATTGGCTTCTTCTCATCAGATAAACCAGCTCTACTTCTGCGAATGGCATCAGCCACAGCTTGTATAGCCTCATCTTGACCAACCACTCTTTCGTGCAGCTCATCTTCTAGTTTCAAGAGTTTTTCTCTTTCACTTTCAAGCATCTTACTTACCGGAATTCCTGTCCACCGTGCTACGACTTCAGCAATGTCTTCGCTCGTCACTTCTTCTTTTATCAAAGGAGAGTTAGACTGCATTTCAATTAAGCCCAGTTTGGCAGATTCTAGCCTTGCTTCAGCATCTTTGAGTTTTCCATATCTAATCTCGGCCACTTTTCCAAAGTCTCCGCTGCGTTCAGCTTGTTCAGCTTCGAGTTTTAGATTTTCAATTTCTTCTTTTGCGGACTGAATACTATCAACAACGCCTTTTTCAGTTTCCCATTTGGCTTGAAGCTCACTGCGCTCCTCTAAAAGATTAGCAAGCTCTTCACGAATAACCCCTAATTTCTTATGGTCCTTTTCACGTTTAATAGCTTCTTGTTCAATTTCAAGCTGCATTACTTTCCGGTCAAGAATATCAATCTCCTCTGGTTTAGAATTAATCTCCATTCTTAGTTTAGAGGCCGCCTCATCCATTAAATCAATCGCCTTGTCTGGTAGAAAACGATCAGAGATATAACGCTGTGAAAGCTCAACAGAAGCAATTACGGCCTCATCTTTAATCCGAACTTTATGATGCGTTTCGTATTTTTCCTTTATTCCACGAAGAATAGCAATAGAAGATTCAGTATCAGGCTCTTCAACTAAAACCTTTTGGAATCGTCTTTCAAGCGCTTTGTCTTTTTCAAAATATTTCTGATACTCGTCTAATGTGGTCGCCCCAATGGCTCTCAGCTCGCCTCTTGCGAGTGCAGGCTTTAAAATATTTGCAGCATCCATTGCACCTTGGCCACCACCCGCACCCACAAGGGTGTGAATCTCATCAATGAAAAGAACAATTTCACCTTCTGCACTTGTAACCTCTTTAATCACAGCCTTTAGCCGTTCTTCAAATTCACCTTTAAACTTTGCTCCAGCTATAAGAGCACCCATATCTAAAGAGTAAATCTGTTTGTTTTTTAAGTTTTCCGGAATATCACCTTTAATAATACGATGTGCTAAGCCTTCAGCGATGGCTGTTTTACCAACACCAGGCTCACCAATTAAAATGGGGTTGTTCTTCGTCCTCCTTGAAAGTATCTGTAGAACTCGTCTTATTTCTTCGTCACGACCAATAACTGGGTCAAGTTTGCCTTCTTCTGCAAGCTTGTTTAAGTTGTTGGCGTATTTGTTTAAGGAGTTATAGGTTTCCTCTGCTGAGGGCGAAGTAGCTTTATTTCCATTCCTTAGTTCGGCTATAGCTGATAAAACATCTTTCTCAGTTAAACCTGCATCTTTAAGCATTTGACTGACCTGATCTTTCGTTTTGAGTATTCCCACAAGAATGAATTCAAGTGAAACAAATTCATCACCAAATTCTTTCGCTGCTTTCTCAGCTTTGCTTAAAGCATCACCTGAGTTCCTCGAAAGATGTTGATTTCCGCCTTGCACTTTAGGGTATGAGGTAATTATAGATTCTAAAGTCTGAGTCAGTATCACTTCGTTAATAGATAATTTATTGAATATGAATGGTAATACATTTTCATCGGCTTTAACTAAACCGTGAAGCAAGTGACCATTTTCGATCGACTGATGATCCAACTCGCTCGCATATTGCTGAGCGCCTTGAATAGCTTCCTGTCCTTTTATTGTGAATTTATTAAAGTTCATTTTTCAGTTGTTTTGTTTGTACAGAGTCAATTACCAAACCAAAAGGAAATCAGTGTTCATTTTCGGACAACTTGACATTGGATATTATTTCTTTCTGACTTTAAGACATAAAAAAACCCCGTCATATGACGGGGTTTCAGTTTTATAAAAAATCTTATGTTATTGAACTATCATTTTTCGTGTGTGCTGCATTCCTTCAAATTCGAAGACTACAAAGTAAACACCTTTAGCCCATAAGCTAACATCGAATTCAATTCTGTTTTCGCCAATTTCATAATCTTGATCTACAGACATTAAAGTTTGGCCTAACATGCTCACAGCAGTAACTTTTACATTACCCGATTTATTCATGATAAAAGGAATATACGTTTCACCAGAGGATGGATTAGGTATAACGTTACCTATTCCAATGTTACCTAAATTCTGATCATCTAAACCAATGGTCCATTCTGAATTGTCATCAGTAACTGCTAAACAGAAATCATCTATTGCCCAACCAGTGTATTCAAAACTGTGGTCAGCGCCAAATCTAAATCTGAAAATGCTCGTTCTATCTGCTGAGAAAGTAACATTAATTTCTGCGGGTATCCATCCATTTGAATTTCCTGACCATCCTGGTCTAATTACATCAAGAGAAGTAATAGCATCATGAGAGAACCAATTTCCACTTGGCAAGCGATCTCCAACAGTATACCAGGTTATACCACCATCATGAGAAACTTCAACGCTACCACCGTCATGATAAATTTCAGTCAAGTAATTGTGCATGAAAGTCATTTTGTATGTAACCCCAGAGTCTAAAACAAAGAACGGTGTATGCAAAGCAGATGAATCTCTATGACGGTAATTAGCAGATAAGTCAGTCATCCAAGCATTATTACCGCTATTAGCACCGATAATTGGAGATTGATTAGGTGTGCCCTCACTCCATGACGCTTGACCACCATCTACGTAGAAACTATTGGTTACTAACCAAGGTGTAATAGATGGGTCTTCAAAATTATTGCAGTGAGAAGAGTCATTGGCCATGATAATCTTATCTGGTACTACTATAGTCTCACATAAAGTATCATCTGAAGTTAAATTGTCTTGTTTGCTATTTGGACGAGACGTCACAATACAAACCTGATAAGAACCGCTAGGAGGTGTATCCCATAAATCTAAAAAGTCGTAAGTTTTTCTAACTCCTGGATTAAGTCCAGGGAATACTACTAATTCCGGAGAGCTATATACACCAGTAAATGGACCTCCAGTAACTGCATATTGCACTAATACAGAATCCAATACTTTCGCTCCAGTATTTTCAATAACCACTCTAATTTGGTTATCCTGATCTGGAACAGGGATGTTCTCAACCGTTCTTATTCTAACTGGTGCTGCCGAATTTTGTGGCGGTATAAATATTTCCAAATTATCGATTGCCCAACCAGCATTTGACCCTGCGACAGATGTTAATCTAAATCTTGAAATTAAAGGTGAAGCACTAAAGTTGAAAATTGATAACGGCCAACAGGTGTTCTCATAGCCATTACCTGCTGTGGCACCTACCCAACCGTTACCACTAGCCAAAGCAGGAATATTAGAAGCGTTGAACCAGTTTTCAGAACATAATTTTGTACCTGGATAACCCAATATATTCCATTGACCACCTGCAAAGTATTCGAAAGTGATTGCGTCACCAGCTCCCATATTAAACCTGTGAGAAAATCTAATTTGTGCTCCAGCAATAGTATCGAAACCTACGAAACGTGGGAGGTTATAATATTCTTCTTTACCTGAGAAATAATTGAAATCGAGACCAGTCATAACAACGTTGGGACTTGATTTAGGAGCTGATATTGATCCATTATTTGGAGCTCCAATCTCAAAAAGTCTTAAGTCACCACTCGGAAA
>Ga0102887_1000552_pt1 | contig 17296 bp, 19 predicted proteins | sample Colrivmet1550B02_FD_84504 | JGI IMG/M metagenome (GOLD analysis project Ga0102887, IMG submission 84504) | Estuarine microbial communities from the Columbia River estuary - metaG 1550B-02 | ecosystem: Environmental > Aquatic > Marine > Intertidal zone > Estuary | place: USA: Columbia River...
AAAACTCAAGGATTATCGAGTGTATCCATATCATCGCTATTAAAGATTAAAGAAAATGATGGATTTAAGATGCATGCTCAGATTGGCATTGAGAAATCAGTTGGAGATAATGATGATTATGGAGAAGTTCTCACTCCAATGAATATGAAACAAGAGATCATGCTTCCATATTCGATGCAAATAGGGGATCAATCAACTTCTCTTCTTTTAGCACTAACTCTCCTTAAGAATAATGAAGATTGGAGTTATGGCAATCAATTAAAGATAAAAAATAATATCAATAAAAAAGATTGGAATTATGGTGATAGTTTTACGATTAATGGATGGATTAGTAAAGCTCTTTCCGAATCATTATCAACCTCTTTCCGATTGTCTTATTCTGATCAGGATCCAATAAAGGGAAGAGATACTAAAATTATGGCACCCGTGCAAACAGCTAATCCTGAGAATTATGGGGGTACAATTTATGAGGCTTCTCTTGGCCTTAATAAAATTTTAAAGCAGGGCAATATATTAGGCCTTGAAATAACAATTCCTTTTAAGCAAAAGCTTAACGGTCCTCAAATGGAGAGGGATACCACAATCAGCTTGAGTTTTAAGAAATCTTTATGAAACAGAATAGAATTTAATTTCTTTTTTATTTTCTTTTTTGACTAAGGACATTCTTTTTTAGCCTTCTGTTTAGTATAGATAGCTGAAGATTACCAGGTGATCCAACAGATTTTCTCTGTTTAATTGATTCAATGGGATCGTTAATATAGTCCTCTGATTCTTTGATCTGATGATAAGCTTCTCTGAAGGGTGTTCCACTCTTAACTAAATCATAAACAGCATCTGTCATCATCATTTCATTAGTAATAGATTCTTTTGAAACACAATCATTTATTTTTATAGACTGAATTAGACCCGGCATTACTTTTAAGCTTTTGATAGTACATTCGCATGCAAGAATCAAACTTCTTTTGGTTAATTGTAGATCTCTATGGTAACCACTGGGGAGGGATAATAAATTTTCCAGTTCATAATAGTGACCACTGACTATTGAATAATTGGCTCGCAAAATCTCTATTACATCTGGATTTCTTTTATTTGGCATAATAGATGAACCAGTTGTATAAGCATCATCAATGGTTAAATAATTAAATTCTTGAGATAAAAATAAACTCATATCCCAGCAAAACTTTCTCATATCCAGCATGGATTGTTTTAATGTTTCTATAATTTGTAATTCAAACTTACCTCTACTGTTTTGAACATATAGTGTATTTAATTGCTTCCTTCTAAAGCCCAGTTCTTTGGTTGAAATATCTCTTTTTATTGGTAAATTAACTCCATATCCAGCAGCACTACCTAATGGGTTAAGATTAATCCATGAGTGAGTGTGATTTATAAGATCAATGTTATCTAGGAATGATTCTGCGAATGAAGAGAACCATAGGCCCCAGTTAGAAGCGACAGCTTTTTGCATATGAGTGTAGCCTGGTAAAACAAGGTTCTTATTTAAATCAGCTTGTTTGAGAAAGGTTTCAGTGATTTCAATATTGATGTTTTTTAATTCCATTAATGCTTCTCTGGCATAGAGTCTTAATGCGACCAATACTTGATCATTTCTACTTCTACCAGTGTGTATTTTAGCCCCTAAATCGCCCAATTCATTAATGAGAAAGTATTCAATTGCAGAGTGTGAATCTTCAAAGTCTGGAGTCAACTTAAAGCTATTATTCTTATACTTTGTTCTGAGGGTATTAAGTGACTTTTTAAGCTTATTGACTTCACTTTGTTTAAGTATATCAATGGCTTTGAGTTCATTGATGTGTGCTAATGTGGCTTCAATATCGAATAAAAATAATTTCTGATCCAGAAAGATATCTTCTCCAGACAGAAGGGATTCAATTTCACTTGTTATTTTATTGGTTTTTTTTGACCACAGTTTATTATTCATAATGTATTCCTAATGTCTCATTGAATTGACAGGCATGATTTAGATTCTGTATTACTTGTGTTGCTGCACCTTTAAGTAAATTATCGAGTGTGCAACACAGCCTTAATTGCTGCTTGGAATTGCCTAAACAAAACCCTCCAAGGCAAGCAATATGCTTACCAACAGCATCTGTGATTAATGGCACAGATCCATCAATGTGTATTAAAGGTTTATTTTTATAAAACTCTTGATAACGAGCTAATAAAGCATCTTCTGTAGTTGGTTTATCCAGCTGGATATGGGCCGTTGTCAGAATGCCTCTGAAAAAATCAGCCACATGCGGTGTAAAGCTAAGTTGTTCATAACAATGTTTTTTTACTTCTTTTTCATGAGTATGATTGACAAGATTGTAAGCTAAGATATTGCCTTTTAATCGGTCTCTATTGTTTTTATCATTAGGCGTGGAACCTGCACCACTGAATCCTGAGAATCCCATAATTGAAACATGACCATTAATGTCTTTTTTTATTGGGGCTAGCATCAACTGCATGGCTGTCGCATAACAACCAGGATTACTAATTTTTTTTGGTAATCCTTCATCAAAAGAAGTTTCAGGAAGTCGATAAGTCCAATCATTATTAAAACGATGATCAGAACTGACATCGATAATAATACTTTTATTAAAGTTACCGTTTAAAAAATTAACTACATTTTTTGAGTCATCATTGGCTAAAGCCAATATAAATATATCAATATCAGGATCTATATTTCTCATTTCTTGATCGAGTTCAGTGAATAATAAATGTTTATTTTTTTTATAATTGGGAATTGTTTTTCCAGCATTTGATTTTGAAAATACTTGAGACAATTCAAAATAAGGATGATTATCAATCAGTGCAATGATTTCCTGACCAACAAAGCCTCTTCCGCCCATTAATGCAATGTTATATATTTTATTCATAATTAACCGATGGAGATTTAGACGCTGCGTAATTTATGCAAAATGATAACTCTTTATAGTCATCAATACCGATCCAGAAAATATTCCAGTTTTTATATTTTTGAAAGCCATCGCAAACATTGATATAAAATTTATTAATCGGATTTGATGATTTTGATCTCCAGAAAAGCTGTGAATTTGATTCTCTCATCTTTTTCCATACAGCTGATCCAAGGCCTTCACCTTTAGCAGAATTCATCACTGCAAATTTATCCATATAGGGTATGTTTGAGTCATATGACATAACAATTGCAGCTCTATTACAATGACTTAAATAAAACTTAGAGTGTTCTATTTCAGTTAAAAAATTGGAAGATAAATAACCATTAAATCCTGATTCTATAATTTCCTTGAGTGTGTTTTCTTGAGTATTAGAAAGATTCTCGAATTCTTTAATGATATGGCCTTTTTTTATTAAGGTTCCAGAACCTGAATCCGTAAATAATTCTTTAGTTAAGTATTGAGGTTTTGTAATTGATACAGAAGCTTTGGAGGATATTGAATTAAGCAGTTCTTCTATCTGTTGCAACTTTAATTTCATGCCTGAATGCAACCATTCAGCTTGCATCAACTCATCAAAATCAGCATTGAGGTTAATGGTAGAAATAATATTCTGATGGGAATCGACAATGCCACCAGTTTCTGTCAAAAAAATCATTTTCTCAGGTTGTATATGTTTCCCAAGAGCAACCGCAGCGATATCTGCATTGATGTTAACAATTTGCCCATCCTTAGTGATACCTAAAGGAGCAATGATAGGAAGGCATCCATTATTTAATAATTCGTTGATTGGCTCCATATTGATGTTTTGAACATCACCAACCAAACCCAATTCTTTGTTCGATATAGAGCAGTTAAATACATTGGAAAGAAGTGGCTTAGCATCAACATTATTAGCAGACAATGCTTGCAGTAATTTTTTATTTTCTTGTTTAAATAATTCCTCAGCTACCATTAAAGCAGAATGACTGGTGACTCTTTTTCCATCGATAAAATCATATTTAATTCCTCTTTGATCTAGTTCCGATGAAAGCATTGGACCTGCACCATGAATAATAATGGGTTTCAAGCCTACTTGATTTAAGAAAGCCAATGCGGAGGCTAAGTTTTCAATATCATTTTGAATAATTGCTCCGCCAACTTTAATGATTGCAAAATTAGGCCCATCCGAAGAAAACTTTTCCAGATATTTCTTGATTTCTCTTTCTGAGCTAATGCTATTCAGTAGTTTGAGAATTATTTTCTTTGTTGAATTGTTCTTCATGATTATTATTGGCAATATTATTTTTTATTAATTTCAGTCCATGTTTCGGTACTCTGGCCGTAAAGTTTTATGAAGCCAGCTGCCTCTTCCACTCCCCAACTGGCAGATTGAGCATAAGAGCCTTCTTTACTAATCAATATATGATCAGAATGGACAGCTACAGCATCTACTTTTCCTGGTGATAGCACCACATCAACAATGCCATTGATATTGGTTTGTATGTCTTTTAGAAAAGTTTCAAGGTTTTTGACAAGGGGATCAAAATAAAGACCACTGTATACAAGATCCACCCACTTTTGGCCAATCATAGGCTTAAAAGTATTTTGTTCTCGCGTAAGTAGAGATTCCTCTAGAGCTCTATGAGCCTTATAAAGTATAGCTAAACCAGGGGCTTCAAATAAGAATCGACCTTTCAGTCCAATAATAGTATCTCCTGTGAATATCTCTCTACCAACACCGTATTCTCCACCCATTTGATTGAGTGATTTTAAAAGATTTGAACCCATTATTGCTTCTCCATCGATAGCAATTGCTTCGCCATGTTTAAATTCAATAGCAAATTTTTTTGATTGATTAGGGTAATTATTTGGTTGGTTACATAAGATAAAGCTAGCATCAGAAGGCTCATCCCATTCATCTATTTCTGAACCGGAAGCTGTTGCTCCAAGAAGATTAACATTGATACTGTATTTGCTATGCAAAGATGGGACTTCAAATCCCTTACCTTCAAGATATTCTTTTTCATAATTTCGAACATCGCTTACAGTATTTTGAATTTCTCTAATTGGTGTAATAATTTTAAACTTACCCAATGATTGAATTGAAAGATCAAATCTAACTTGATCGTTACCCATGCCTGTACAGCCATGGGCAATATACTCAGTCCCTAGTTCTTGGCATTGTTTAACAGCCTCTTTAACTATCAAGTATCGGTCAGAACACAAAGCAGGGTATTTATTTTGATAAGTGGCGCCCGACCATACCAATGGTTTGATAATTTCTTGCCATAAGGATTCCTCAACATTGATGTTAGTATGATTAGCAGCACCTAATTCATCAGCTCTATTAGAGATTGACACCTCTTCATCAACACTGGTTCCACCCGTATTGACAAAGACAGTATGGACTTCAAAACCTTGATCTATTAGGTAGGGGACACAGAAACTAGTGTCCAATCCACCTGAGAATGCTAAGACTATTTTTTTCATAATAATTTATTCCTTTAATAAGTTAACTAAAAGTGATTTTTGCACATGCATTCTATTTTCTGCTTCTTGAATGGCTATGCAATTGTCAGAATCCATAACAGCATCAGTAGCTTTTATATTTCTTCTAAGCGGTAAACAATGACTGAATAAAGCATTGTTCGTAAAATTCATTTTCCGTTCATCAACAATAAAATTTTTATATTGATCTCTAATTTTTTTCTCTTTATTTGGTTCGCCATAGAATGGAATGGAACCCCAACTTTTTGCATAGACTATATCTTTGTTGGCATAGCTTTTTTTAATGTCATGACTGATAGTGAAGTTTGTATTGTTTTCTTGACAATTTAATTTAGCTTCGTCTATGTATTTGTCATGCAATAGATAGTCTTCTGTTGGACAAAGAAGGGTAACGTTCATACCAAATTTACTTGCAATGATTAAACTTGAATTAGCCACAGCCGTGTTTAAAGCTTTAGGATGATAAGTCCATGTGAGAAGGTAGTTCTTATTTTTTAGATCACCCAGTTGTTCTTGCAAAGAGAGAATGTGTGCTAATTCTTGACATGGGTGAGTGATGGTTTCCATATTGATAATTGGGACTGAAGCAAATTTTTCAAAACCTCGAATAATTTTATCTTCAATGTCTTCTTTAATATTTTGGAATTTAGGGAACGCTCGAACTGCTATCAAGTCGCAATATTTGGAAAGAACCTTCGCAACTTCAGCAATGTGTTCCTCTGCTTCTTCATTCATGATTTTACCAACATCGAATTCAATTGGCCATGCATCTTGACCTGGGCTTATAATCACAGCATTGCCACCCAATTGATTCATACCAATTTGGAAACTTGTTTTGGTTCTTAAAGAAGGATTGAAAAAGATCAATGCTATAGATTTATTTTTCAATAGAGGTTGTATTCTATTTGCTTTTAATTCACTAGCAAAGTCCAGAATACTCTGTAACTCATTTTTAGACCATTCACTTGTAGTAATAAAATTTCTTTTCATATTTATTTCCAAAAAAAAACCCAGCTAAGGCTGGGTTTCTAAATACACATAAAGATAACCCAACCTATAGTTGAATTCTCCTTACTCTGTTTTTGTTTGTTAAGTTCATGAGAAGCATTATATGGTTAAATTACTTTTTGTAAACAAAACTTTTGTTAAATCATAATATATGCAATTAGGTTATATGCATTTAACAAATCAGTCTTTAAATACGATTAAGAATTATGTATATTGTTTTCTGCACCGATTTGGAACCAGCTTGCGGGTGCTTTATAAATACTGCTAAATAGGAATAATATAAAAAAACCTGTCTAGCATAAGCTGGCAGGTTTTTTTTATTAATAGCATCAAGAGTAGAGTTTAACTCTCGCCAACCTGCTGACCTTAAGCAAGGTGGACTAGAATGTGGCTTCGGCAACAAAATAGGTTCAGGCAACAATACTCTCCACTCAATGATGTAATTGAAAGGAGATAGTATGAAGTTATATATAAATTTAAGGTATCTGATTGTTCCAATTTCTAGTTTGATAACAATTTTGGGCATTGTTTTAGGTAGTATTTATGCTTGGACAGGAGTTTTCCTCTTTGGCATATATACCGTCATTGATACTCTAACCAAAAATATTCACCTAAGAGCTGAAGCCAATGAAGTTGGAGAGTCCTATGGAATCAAGCAATTCCAATATTCAGTTATGTATCTCATGTTACCTATATTTATTCTTTTGCAAGTGGCATTAGCATGGAGGCTTTATCAATACACTTCAGGCACAGTGATCCAAGCATCAGATTTTTATGGAATAACTTTTGAATCTGGAATTATCACTACTCATCTAATAGGTGCAGTGTTATCAGCTTCATTATGGGCTGGTTTGGGAATTATTTATGGACATGAATTGTCGCATAATAAAAAAGAAGGTTTTTTTGTATCCAGATTAATCATGGCATTGAGTGGCGCATCTCACTTTACCTATGCCCATGTTTATAATCATCATTTAGACCTAGGACATGAAGATGATCCTGCTACAGCACCTCGAGGTAGAAATGTTTATGTGCATACTTGGTTATCTCATGTTGGCCAATCAAAATACTCATATGATCTTGAAACTAAGAAATTGAAGAATAAGGGTAAGTCCTTTTTAAGTTTGGATAATCGATGGATTATAGGCTATTTATATTCTTTACCTTCCGTGTTCTTATTTATCTGGTCTGGTGGTCTAGTCGGCTTGTTAGCATTACTCGTTGTCTGGAGTCTTTCTAACTTTCTCTTAGAGGCTCTTAATTTTATGGGACATTATGGATTGATTCGGAAAGAAGGGGATGTTGAACATAGGCATTCTTGGGACAACGATTCAGTATTTACCAGTTGGTTCTTTATAGAGATCGGTAGGCAATGCGATCATCATGTTAGAGGGGAAACGTATTTTTGGGAATTGGATGATGTAGGAGGGCCAAACTATGGTATTGGTTATTTCTCATTGTTTGTATTAACACTAGTGCCATCTTTATTCAGAAGTTTTGTAAAAATACACTTAGATCATTGGGATCTTAATTACGCTACGGATGAAGAAAAGGAAATCGCTGAAAAATTCGAAGAATCTGATCTGAGTTTAGTTCAATTAAATTAACAGAATAGAACACTTATGTTTAGTTACTTCAAAAGAAATAAAGTATATAAAGCTAGTATTTTAGGTACTGAGCATATTATTGCGGTGGAACCAGGGAAGACTTTATTATCTTCAGCATTAGCTAAAGGAATTTCTTGGCCTCACAAATGCAAAGTTGGAAGTTGTGGTACATGTAAGTGCATGATCATCAGTGGAAAGATAAAACCAAATATTGATTTTGGTTATGTTCTAGCTGGAGATGATATTGAGAAGGGCTATGTGCTTGCTTGTCAAAGCGAACTCAGATCAGACATTGAGGTTGAAATAACATTATTAAATAAAATAAAAAAGGAGAAAAAATGAAAAGTATAAAAGCATTTCTATATATGGGTTTATGGACGTTACTGATAGCAATCGTTCTATATTCACAAGGTGCACACATACACTTTCGTGAATTTAGTTGGGCTATAGGAACATCTTTGATATTGCTTTTTACCCATATGGTTAATATGGCAATTTATTTCAAAGTAGCAGGGGATGAGCCTTATAAATGGTTTAGGTAAAATTTTAAAAAAAACAATCACATAAAAAATAATTAATAACATCAAGAGTAGAGTTTAACTCTCGCCAACCTGCTGACCTTAAGCAAGGTGGACTAGAATGTGGCTTCGGCAACAAAATAGGTTCAGGCGTTTATTTTACCACTCTAAAATTAGGAGAAACGCATGAGTCATGCAACTGGAAAAGTCATCGGTATTTTACTGATATTACTATCTTTAACTGGAATTACACAAGCCAATGAATCAAAGGCTATCAATGAAAAAAACCATCAATGGATCATTAGAGGCGGTATAACAAACGTCAATCCAAAAACCAATAATGGTAATATTGTATCCTTGGGAGACAGAAAAAATCTAACAACAACTATTACATATTTATACAATGAAAATATTGGAATAGAATTGTTGGCTGGTTTAGCTTTTAAGCATAATATTTATGATAAGGCGCTTGGAACAGGGCTTAAAATTGCTTCCGCATCTCACCTTCCTCCTACGGTGACCTTGCAGTATTACTTTAGAAATAATACTAATCTCACCCCATACGTAGGCCTTGGCTTAAATCATACATTCTTTTTTAAAGAGAAAACTACTGGCCCCTTAGCTGGAGCTGATTTAAAAATTGGATCATCAACAGATTTTGCTTTTCAGTTGGGTGCTGACTGGTTTATATCCGATCGTTTGACACTTAATTTAGATGTAAGAAAGTTCAAAATTAAAAACAAGGCCACTGTGACAAATATAGGGAATTCATCTTTAAGCAATATTTTACCTGAAGAATTAGTTTTTGATGTTCCTATAGATCCAATAACGCTTGGGATTAATCTTGTTTGGCATTTTTAAGGAGTAACAGTGAGATGGTCCTCTCCTCCAAGATCATCTCACTTAATACTCTTCATCTGATAAAATAAGTGTATTAATATGAAAATTTGGAGACTGAAGCTATGCCCTCACTAGATATTAAATCTGAAATAGATTCACATGAGCTACTTAATGCTATAGATCAAGCAAACAGAGTTATTAGTAATAGATTTGATTTTAAAGGAAAAGACTCAAAATTTATTTTGGATAATGAAGAGATTACTTTAGCTTCCCAGGAAGAATTTCAAATTAATCAAATGATGCCAATCCTAAAAGAGTCACTTGTTAAAAGAAATATAGATGTAAAAAGTCTTGATCCACAGAAAATTGAAGTCTCTAATTTTACAGCGTCTCAGAAGGTACTATTAAAGCAAGGAATTGATCGAGAGTTAGCTAAAAAAATCACTGCATTGGTTAAAAATTCAAAACTTAAGATACAGGCTCAAATTCAAGGTGAGGAAATTAGGATTTCTGGTAAAAAAAGAGATGACCTTCAGAATATTATGAAAATAATTAAGGATGGTAAATTTGATATACCACTGCAATTCGTGAATTTTAGAGATTGATTAAAATGATTTGTATTAAAGTAGAAATACCAGAAGAAATATGCAGTATAGATGACGAATTAAGGGCAATTTATCACAGCAAAAACTCAGTATGTATTTGGATTTTTCAATCTCGTAAGGATAGAAATACATTTATGGATGAAACGATAGGAATGCTTAAAGAACAAAGAGAAAAGTATTTTGAATCAAAATTTAATGAGCAATAAATAGATCTTTATTTTTTAGTCTCTTAAGTAGTTTCCGATTCATTAAACGAAGCAACCTTGTTGTATTGACTTGCTTGATCTATTTTTAAAATAATAGGACTGCAACATACCGAGCAATCCTCAATGTATTCTTGCTCTTCAAGAAGAGACATATTAATAGGTAGATATTAAAAATAATATTAGAAGGGCATTGATAGATCCAAAATTAAGTCTTTGAACTAGATTTACTTTTTTTTGATTTTCTAATTGTGGTAATACGATGAAAGATATTAGCCAAACTATGATTGCAATTATAATTTCCATACTTTTCCTTATGCATTATTAATTGTTTTAAGTTTATCAGACTCTAAAATCTTGATGATGATTTGTTGTTTGGTAGAATGGTGCAATGAAACTAAAAATATCCGAAGATCTGAACCATTTTGTAAGAGATGAGCTTCTTGATGGTCTTGATATTACTCCGGAATATTTTTGGTCTTCTTTTGAGAAAATTCTCAATGAGTTTAGTCCTCGTAATAAAGATTTATTGAAAAAAAGAGATCTCATGCAATCACAAATTGATGAATGGCATATCAGTAAAAAGGATACAAAACATAAGCATACAGAGTATAAAGATTTTCTGAAAAAAATTGGATATATACTGGAAGATCAAGGACATTTCACTATCTCAACTTCTAATGTTGATCCTGAAATTAAAACCATTGCTGGACCACAGTTAGTTGTTCCTGTTATGAATGCTAGATTTGCACTTAATGCAACCAATGCACGCTGGGGTAGCTTGTATGACGCATTGTATGGCACTGATTTAATTCCAGAAGGTGACGGTGCCAATAAAGGCGATTCATATAATCCTGCAAGAGGAGAAAAAGTTATAGCTTTTTCTAAAAACTTCTTGGACTCAACTGTACCTTTATTAAATGGTTCTTATTTAGAGGCTAAAGAATTTATATTTAAGAATGGCCATTTATCAATCTTATTGAAGGATGATTCAATAACTGATTTAGCTCAGCCAGAAAAGTATCTTGGCTATATGAAGAATGAAGGCAATGGGTTTGGATTATTGTTTAAAAATAATAATTTACATTTTGAAATACAAATTAATAAAGAACACCCTATTGGTCAAACTGATATAGCAGGAATTAAGGATATTCTCATTGAGTCTGCAATAACCACTATCCAAGACTGTGAAGATTCAGTGGCAGCTGTTGATGGTCCAGATAAAACCATTGTTTATAAGAATTTATTGGGCTTAATGAAAGGCAACTTAACAGAAGCATTCGTAAAAAATGGTCACAATATTACTAGAGAGTTAAGTGAAGATAGAAAATATCTATCGATTGATGGATCATCTTTGACGCTGCCTGGTAGGAGCTTGATGCTAATGAGGAATGTTGGTCATTTAATGACCAATCCTGCTGTTCATGATGCTGGTGGTAATGAGGTTTTTGAAGGCATTCTTGATGCTATGTTCACAATTTGTATTGCCAAGCATGATCTTATAGGAAACGGTTCTACTAAAAATTCAAGAACAGGTAGCATCTATATCGTGAAGCCTAAAATGCATGGTCCTGAAGAGGTCCAATTTACCTGTGATTTGTTTCTTGCTGTGGAGAATGCATTAGGCATCAAACCACTCACAGTTAAAGTAGGCATTATGGATGAAGAAAGGAGGACTACCGTTAATTTAAAAGAATGCATTAGAGTTGCAAAAGATAGAGTAATTTTTATAAATACTGGTTTTTTGGATAGAACGGGAGATGAAATACACACCAGCATGGAAATGGGTCCAATGATGAGGAAAGATCAAATTAAGCAACAAAAGTGGATTAGTGCTTATGAAGATTGGAATGTTGATTGTGGATTAGAAACTGGATTTAAGGGAAAAGCTCAAATTGGTAAAGGCATGTGGGCAATGCCGGATGAAATGTTGAATATGTATAATACAAAGGATATGCATCCTAGAGCTGGCGCCAATTGTGCTTGGGTTCCATCTCCAACAGCAGCTTCCTTGCATGCAATTCATTATCATCAGATTTTAGTTAGCGAGCAACAAGAACTATTAGCTGAGAGAACCAAAGCGAGTCTTGACGATATTTTAACGGTTCCTATTCTCAAGGATCCTGAATCGCTATCGTCTGAGGAGATACAAGCAGAATTAGATAATAATGCTCAAGGAATTCTAGGGTATGTTGTACGATGGGTTAACCAAGGAGTAGGTTGTTCTAAGGTTCCAGATATTAATAATGTCGGCTTGATGGAAGACAGAGCGACTTGCAGAATATCTTCGCAGCATATTTCTAACTGGCTTTATCATGATTTGTGTTCAAAAGATCAAGTCATGGAAACCATGAAGCGTATGGCTATAATTGTCGATAAGCAAAATAAAAATGATCCTGACTATGTCAATATGGCACCTGATTTTAATGGAATTGCATTTTCAGCAGCATGCGATCTTGCAACAGAAGGGCGAAGCCAACCAAGCGGCTATACTGAGCCTATTCTTCATGCTAAAAGACTGAAATACAAAGGGTAATATGATGAAATACTCCTGCTTTAATAGACTAGATGCTTATGTTTAATCCACTAATTCAAGTTCCAAAAAAATTACGTGCTAATCATTCGATATTTACACAATGGATTGGTAGATTATTATTAAAACTTACTGGTTGGAAGATTATAGGAGTCTTCCCAGAAGAAGAACGCATTATCTTAGTTGCTGGACCTCATACGTCTAATTGGGATTTTATTTTAGCTCTTACTGCAATGTTTGGTTTGAATGTAAATGTGCATTGGATTGGAAAACATACAATATTTAAGAATGGCCTCTCAAAAATTATGAAAAAATTAGGTGGAATACCTGTTAATAGGACTTCCCCAGAATTATTAATAAATGATATTACTGATATTGTTAAAAGATACAAAGGAATCATCATTGCTATTTCTCCCGAAGGAACAAGAAAGAAAGTAACAAAATTAAAATCTGGTTTTTTACGTATTGCTCAAGAAACGAATGGTAAGATTATGCTTGCAGGCATAGATTTTTCAACTAAATGCATACATTTAAGTGAGTTATTTCATCCAACAGGAAATAAAGATGAAGACTTGGCAACTGTGCAAAACTATTTCAATAAATTCAAAGGAAAAAGACCTGAATTCTCATAATAATTAAAGGCATTAGTTACTATTTAAGATAGTTATGATTTCTTAGTTTCTCGATTGCTATTGAGGGTACTTTCTTTTCAACACACCATTTTTCAAGATCAGTTCCATCCAGTTTGTATGTTAATATATATCTTAAATTTTCATCTGAATCTAAGGCTGCAGCATTTATGCTGCCGCAAGAAAAGCAAAATAAAGCATGTACCTCTGCACCAGTATAATCAGTGTGGCTAGGGCACATAAAGAAATCAGCCTCTTTGTCTAATTCAATATTATTTTTAAGTTCGTCGTCTATTCCACAAGCCTGGCATTTGACTTTTATTAAAGGCATACAGTTCTCCTAAGATCAGTAATCATGAATACTAGTTAAATCTTTTATTTTTTACTTTGAGAAATTCCTCTATTGTTCCATGAGTTTTTACTATTGTTACTCTTGACTGATTTATTAAATGGTTTTTTTCTTTTATTATCAAATTCTTTTCTTTGATTAGTATTTTTTTCTTCTTTTCTTGATGTTTCCTTTTTCTTTCTCCAAGGAGATTTTTTATTATCAGAAACTCTTTTTCTTAACCCTTTATTTTTATCATCAGATTCCTTTTTCTTTCTCCAAGGAGTCTTTTTATCATCAAATTCTTTTTTCTTTCTCCAAGGAGTCTTTTTATTATCCGATTCCTTTTTCTTTCTCCAAGGAGATTTTTTATTATCAGAAACTCTTTTTCTTAAATTTTTATTTTTATTGTGAGGTTTCTTTCTTTGATTATTGTTTGATTCTAGGTTTGTCGTATTAAGATGCTGAGTAGTTTCAAAACCTTCAATCTCTTCTCTTGGTATTCTAAAATTTAGTAAACGCTCGATGCCACTTAATAAATTGAAATCATCTGCACAGACTAGAGAGATGGCTGTACCTTCTTTCCCTGCTCTGGCAGTTCTGCCAATACGGTGAATGTAATCTTCTGGAACTAATGGTAAGTCAAAGTTAACAACATATGGCAATAAGTTAATATCAATTCCTCTAGCAGCAACGTCAGTTGCGACAAGTACTTGAATCGCTCCATCCTTAAAGCTCTTCAGTGCTCTAGTTCTGGCTGCTTGTGTTTTGTCACCATGTATAGCATTGGCATTGATTCTTTGTTTATTTAATACTTTGGTTAATTTATCTGCACCTCTTTTTGTTTTTGTGAAGACAAGTGCTTGAAACCATTTTTCTTCTTGTATGCAATGGATCAGTAATTCTTTTTTTCTTGCTCGGTCAACAGGATAAACCAATTGCTTAACTTTCTCTGCAGTGGAATTTTGAGAAGATATTTGTATTTCTTTTGGCGAAGACAAAAGTTTTGAAGCCAATGACCTGATTTCTTTAGGAAAGGTTGCTGAAAATAGTAGATTTTGTCTTTTGTAAGGAAGAAACTTTATGATCCTTTTTATATCTATTATAAAGCCCATATCAAGCATTCTGTCGCCTTCATCCAAAACGAAAACTTCTACCTCAGATAAATCTACTGTTTTTTGGCTTAAGTGATCAAGCAATCGTCCTGGTGTAGCAACCACTATGTCTACTCCCATTCTCAGCTTATCTTTTTGAGTTTTAATACTCACGCCGCCATATAAGACTGCTGTTTTAAAGCGTAAGTTACTACCATAGTCACGAAAACTATCTGCAACTTGAGATGCTAATTCTCTTGTTGGTGTTAGTACCAATGCACGGACTCTTCTTCTTTTTGATTCTGATTTTTGCAGTTTATCCAATATAGGTAGAGCAAAAGCTGCTGTTTTTCCTGTTCCAGTTTGAGCACCAGCCAGAATATCCAGACCTTGGATAATATAAGGTATAGTTTTGCGTTGAACAGGTGTTGCTTCTGAATACCCTTTCTCTTGAATTGCACTCAATAACTCATCTGAAAGTCCAAGTTTTTTGAATGACATGTTATACCCCTATGAAAGATGCACAGTCTATAGGTTTTTTCAATCGAGATGTGTTTTTATTTGGTAGAAAGTAAGTTTATTCTTTCTTTGTATTTCTTTGCTAGATATTTCATAAAAACAGACTGCTGTTGGTATTTAGAAATTGTTTTTGAATTTGCATTCTTTTCTTTTTTTTCTTTTATTGGTTTATTCATTTCCCTTGATTATTTTTTCATATTTTTTGAGTAGTAAGAAAGGGTAAGAAACGATAAAGTCATCCCAGTGATAATTATTCCTACCGACATCTTTCCACGATGTGCTGTCTCACTGGTCCATGTACCATTGGAGTCCAGCAAAAAAAGTATATAAAGGGAAATAAGCCAAGGTAAAAAGGCTATAGCGATTTTAATCGTTTGAATTGTATGCTTTTTCAGGATTGAAAACATAGAAAAAATACTACCATGAAATATAGTGATCGTATACGATACTAATGGTACTTATGCATCTTTTATATAAAAAAATAATAGTTTCACTTCCTTAAAGCAATGAAAACACATGAGCTTTGATCTCAAAATCATATTAAAAAATAAAACCATTAATAATTGGAGATTATTTTTTCTGATCTCTGTTCCTATGTGTGTTGCTATGATTATCAACCTGATGGCAACCGATATAAAATCTGGACCGGGTGTGTCTTCAATGATTCAATATTCGGTCCGCTGGGCTGTTCCTTTTATATATTTAGTTGTAGCAGCTTCTTCAGTGCAAATTCTTTTTCCAGGGCCATTCTCAGTTTGGTGGTTGCGAAATAGAAAATACATTGGGCTATGTTTTGCTGTTGCAATGGCATGGCAAGGTTTATTTATTTTTATAATGTCGTATTTTTTTCATGACTATTATTATGCTGATGTTTACTTTCTTAGAGATGAAATTGAAGGAAGCATCGGTTATATCTTTCTTCCAGCTATGGTGGTGACATCTTTTAATTTTGGTCGTAAATATCTAAGTTCAAAACAATGGAGATTGTTGCATAAAAGTGGGATCTATTTTTTATGGGCCTATCCCTTTAGTGTCTATTGGTGGAATCTTACTCCTTACAATCCAGATCCTGAACCAATTGACTATCTATTTTATTGGACCGGTTTTATAGCTTTTGCACTGAGAATTGCAGCTTGGGGTAAAAAGAATCAGACGCAAGAAGGTAATAATATATCAGTTTTATATAAGATATTTGGTGGATTATTTATTGCTTTTGGTCTTTTTATGTCAGCTACTGGACTTTATTGGCAAGAAGCTATGACAGCTTTTTTAACAGCAACAAATTGGTCAGAAAATCTTGAGTTATGGATACCATTCTGGCCTTTTGAGCCTTATTTATCATTATTAGTCATTGCTTTTGGGACAATGCTTTATACAAAACCTAATAACAGAAGTAGCATAAAATAATATTTGAGTACTGTGGGTAACTCTATTATTTTTTATTTTTCTTTCTAAGCTTTCTTAATCTTGCGAATAATCTCTCTTGTTTACCCTTTAGTATATCTTTTAGGGTATGACGTTTTTTTCGAGCTAACAGAGATCTAAAGTTTCTAAGTTCTTTTTTTATCTTTCTTTATCCATTTATTTCTTTTAATAAAATCATATCAAAAATAATTGATTAAATCATTTTGTAAAAAAAGGTTTAAGTAATTATTTTATCAATGAATATCTTTGTTAGTATTTTGATATGAAAAAATTATTACTAATTCTTTTTTTGCTTTCTTTTGGTTTTCTTGTAGAAGCAAGTAATGAAGAAAAAATGACCTATCTTTCTAAAAATATCATAGGTTTTGAGAATATGTTTGGTGATAAAATTAACGATCAACCAGATCAGGAAGTTTTTGGGTATCTTAGATTTCCTGATGATGCGAATCAAGCCAACAAATATCCATTGATTATTGCATCCCATGGTTCCTCAAACTGGAGAGCTCATCATTTGAAGTATTTAGAGCAAATGAGACAGGCAGGATACGCTGTTTTTGCTATGCATCTTTTTGACTC
>Ga0102887_1000554_pt1 | contig 17263 bp, 13 predicted proteins | sample Colrivmet1550B02_FD_84504 | JGI IMG/M metagenome (GOLD analysis project Ga0102887, IMG submission 84504) | Estuarine microbial communities from the Columbia River estuary - metaG 1550B-02 | ecosystem: Environmental > Aquatic > Marine > Intertidal zone > Estuary | place: USA: Columbia River...
AAAGCTATAATTCGTTGCAAAACTTCAGTCTCGTTACTTCCCACTATTTGGGCAGCTAAAATTCCTGCATTTTTGGCGCCATCTAATGCAACAGTTGCAACTGGAACGCCTCCTGGCATTTGCAGAATAGATAATACGCTGTCCCATCCATCAATTGAATTTCGAGACTTTACAGGAACTCCAATAACTGGAAGGGGAGATAAGGATGCCACCATTCCAGGTAAGTGAGCCGCACCACCAGCTCCGGCAATTATTGCTTTTAAACCTCGCTTATGTGCCTCTTTCGCATAGTCATACATTCTCTCAGGTGTTCGGTGAGCCGATACAATCGTAATCTCGAAAGGAACCTGTAATTCTGTCAATATATCTGCAGCTTCTTGCATGATCGGCAAGTCACTTTTACTACCCATTATTATCCCTATCATAATGTTATGTTCTAACGCTTATTTTTTCTTTTGCTAAACCCGCTAATCTGCGTGCCTCTTTAACATCTTTATTTATAACAGTAACATGGCCCATTTTTCTAAAAGGTCGAGTTTCTTTTTTTCCATAAATATGGATGTTTACGCCATCGGTAGCCAATAAATCCTGATAGCCTTCATAGACAACATTTCCTGTATGCCCGTCTTCTCCAACCAAGTTGGCCATAACTCCAGCTGCTTTCATTGCCGTGCTTCCTAAAGGTAAATTAAGGATAGCACGAAGATGCTGTTCAAATTGTGAAGTATAGTTCGCTTCAATAGTTAGATGGCCACTGTTATGCGTTCGCGGAGCAACTTCATTAACTAATATTTCTCCATCTTTTGTCAAAAACATTTCTACGGCTAGAATTCCGCAAAGTTGATAGGCGTCTGCCACGTCTTCAGCTAAAGCTTGGGCTTGAACTTTTAGTCGTTCTGAAATACTGGAAGGACTAATGACATATTCCACTTGATTCGCGGTAGGGTGAAATTCCATTTCTACCACAGGAAATGACTTAGTCTGGCCATTTTTATTCCGTGCTACAACAACTGCCAATTCTTTTTCAAAAGGAACCAATTCTTCTAAAATTCCCTTTTGGTTTCCAATGTTGTTGAAGTCTTCTTTTGTTCTGCAAATATTTACACCAAAGCCGTCATAACCACCTGCTGCGGCTTTCCAGACAACAGGCATTGGCCAGTCATTACTCGCAATTGCTAAAACTGCTTCAGGCTTGTTTTTAAAGATTTCAAAATCAGAAGTAGGAATGTTGTTGTCCTTGTAAAATTGCTTTTGTATTGCTTTGTCTTGAATCAATCTAAGGATTCTAGGCCTTGGATGTATTTCTAAACCTTCTGACTCTAGCTTTTCTAAAGCCTCAATATTTACAGCTTCAATCTCAATGGTCAATAAGTCAACTTTCTTACCAAAGTTGTAGACAGTTTCAAAGTCATTTAAGTCACCTTCAAAGAACTCATTGGAGGCAAGTCTTCCAGGAGCAACTGCCGAAGGATCTAATACGCAGGTGTGGATATCGTACTTTCTCGTTTCGCTTAATAGCATTTTACCAAGTTGTCCTCCACCTAGAATACCGAGCTTAAAATCTGAAGAAAAATAGTTGGTCATTCAATATTAATTTACGCGGCAAAAGTAATTAATCAAGAGGTTCAAAAAGTTCAACTTCAGCTAAAGCGTGAACAGTGTATTGCTTTTTTGTTTTAGGATCTTTACAGAGATAGCGTGTTCTTCGTTTTTCACCTTTTTCAAGCACCAAACCATTCTTTAATTGAAAGAGCGAACCCGATTTAATCTCCTCGAGATGAAGGCCATTGAACGCATCGAATTGTTTTAAATACTTCGCCAAGATCGGATCACCTAAAGCAGAAGCCTTTGGTTTCTTTATATGTTGATGCAGCACAGCTTTGAATTCCTTTGGTAAAGATTCTATTTCTAAAATAGGAACCATGAGCATTTGATAATAGGACTTCCATTCTTTACCATGAGGCTTTACTGATCGTCCGAACTGTTCATCAATGAGCAAATGCGCCCATTCGTGTAAAAATGTGATAAGAAATGACAGGGGGTTTAAATCATTGTTTAAGGTAATAGTAGGAATTTGCCCCTTTGGAACTGGTCTGAAATCACCAAGCTTAGAGTTACGGCCTTTTACGACTTTAATTATTGCTGTATGATTCGCCAAAAGGCCTTTTATATAGTTTTGAGAATCAACAGGTATGTATGGACTTAAATATTCGAAGTTGCGTTGCTCGAGCTCTGGCTGAAACTTGGGCAGTTGCACTTTTCTAAGCTTTTGCAAGAACTCGCTAACAAAACGAGGAATAGACAAATTATAAAGTTTTTAAAGTTCATTTATATTGTTAAGTCTTAACAATTGAAAGCTTAAAAATAACCCTATTTTAGCGCCATGCTGTATAGATTTATACAAAATGTAGGTACATATTTCCTTCTCATGGTTCGTGTTTTTAAAAGGCCAGAAAAGAGACGGGAATATGCAAAGTCATTTTGGAGAGAAATTATGGAACTGGGTGTTGATTCTCTTGGAATTGTGGCCATCATTTCAATTTTTGTGGGTGCCGTTGTAACTATTCAAACGGCATTGAATATTGAAGATCCCCTTATTCCAGATTATTATATCGCTATAGCGACTAGAGAGTCAATTGTTTTAGAGTTTTCACCGACTATCGTGAGTTTAATATTAGCTGGTAAAGTTGGCTCCAACATTGCCTCTACGATCGGAACAATGCGCGTTACAGAGCAGATTGATGCACTTGATGTGATGGGTATTAATTCTGCTTCTTATTTGATTCTACCGAAAATAATTGCTTGTGTTTTATTCAATCCAGTTTTAATCATCTTCAGTATTTTCTTAGGCCTCTTTGGTGGATACATAGCCGGAGATTTAGCAGGAATGATAAGTCACCATGATTTTACCATGGGGTTGCAGATGAGCTTTGATCAGTTTTATATTGTTTATGCCTTGACTAAGACGGTAGTATTTGCCTTTCTTATTACAAGTATATCCGCATTTTATGGCTACTATGTTAAGGGTGGCGCATTAGATGTAGGTCGCGCAAGTACATTGGCTGTTGTAAACAGTAGTATTGCCTTGATCATTTCGAACTATTTGTTAACTGAAATAATGCTGAGTTAATGATAGAAGTCAGAGATATAAAAAAGGCCTTTGGAGATGATGAGATTTTGAAAGGAATCTCAGTAAAATTTGAGGCAGGAAAGACACATTTAGTTATTGGGCGAAGTGGTTCAGGTAAAACAGTTTTCATAAAATCTATTTTAGGATTGCATGAAATCAATAGCGGAGAAATCTTTTTTGATGGCGTATCGCTTGGCGAGATGGATAAAAAGAATCGCTTGCAGCTAAGACAAGAAATAGGTATGGTCTTTCAAGGAGGTGCGCTTTTCGATTCTATGACGGTTGAAGAAAATGTAATGTTCCCGTTGAACATGTTTACAGAAAAAACCTATGAGGAAAAACTTGAACGCGTTAACTTTTGTCTGGATCGAGTAAATTTAAATGACTCTAATTTACAATTGCCATCTGAGCTCAGTGGTGGGATGCAGAAAAGAGTAGCTATTGCAAGGGCAATAGCCTTAAATCCAAAATATTTATTCTGTGATGAACCGAATTCAGGACTAGATCCAGACACTTCGATTGTCATAGATCAATTGATAAAGGAGATTACCGAGGAGTTTGGTATTACTACAATTATTAACACCCACGATATGAACTCGGTGCTTGAAATTGGTGAGCATATTATATTACTTAAACAGGGTTATAAGGTTTGGGAAGGCACCAAGGAAGAAGTGCTTATAACTCGAAATAAGGATGTTGAAGAGTTTGTGTTTCGTTCTAAACTTTTCAAAAAAGTGCGAGAAGCACTAATAAAATAGAAAAAGTTAAAAGCATAAAAAAACCCTCCGAATTTTCGGAGGGTTTTTCTTTTGAGCTAAATTTTAACCCGTATTATCTTAAAGTAACTTTACGAACAGTGTTCAATCCGTTACCAGTAATGTTCATTAAATAAACACCTTTATCTAAACTCTCGAAGTTAAATACTTCAACCGTTCCTGTTGAAATTTCTACATCTTGGTTAAATACGTCTTGACCAATAATGTTTACTAATCTCACATTGTAAGTGCCACTTGAAAGTTCACCGAAGTTTACTTTTACCTGGCCATTAGATGGATTAGGATAAACATTAACGTTAGACGCTAAATTCTCCTCTATACTAATACTAGACACTGCAGTAATATGGAAATCCATTAAATAAGATCTGTTTCCAGGTAAGTACAACTCATTCAAGAAAGCTAGATTTCCAGCATAGGCATTATATCTTGTAAGTTTAGCTAAAGCTTGAGAATAGGCCCAAGAGTTTTCATCATAAGATATTTTCTCCATAAAATAACCTTCATTATCAGTTGCAGAAGCAGAGCCAAACAATAATGCTCTATAGTTGTTAATTACTGGTGAAGAGCCACCACCGGTTCCAGAGAAGTACATATCTCCAGGAGTCCAATTGTAACCTGGGATGAACTTAACAGAAACACCAACCACAGCTCCAGCAGGTATCATTTGTCCAGAACCCCCATTAACTGGCACAATTACAATGGTAGAAGCAGAATCGCCAGTCATAAAAGAGTATTCGAAAGAAATCACGTTAGAGCCATCCAAAGAACCTTTATCACCATCAGCAGCGTCACCAGTATACTTCAATCCAAGAAGTGGAAGCGCATCAGGTTGGTTATTAAAGGTATTAGGATTGTACTGAACACCAGAATCGAAAGCATCATCTGTCGTGGTTAATGGGTCGTCCCAAACGATTTCAAATCTTAATTTATCACCTGTTGCTCCGCTTAAACCTGAAGTTACGATATCGTAAACTCCTTGAACTGCTATAGAATCTAAAGTGTAAGGATCGGCATCAGAAAGATAGTCTTGGTTAAGAAGTGTAAACACTGTTGATGAAGGGTCAAAAATTGCACCAACGCCATGTGTACCTACGCTTCTAGGAGTTCCAAAATCTTCTGTTACTGTAGAATCCACAAACATAGGATCTATGTAAAGCTGCAGTGGGCTTCCAGTTCCAGATCCATATAGATCTATAACGGGGTCATAATGAGACATCCATTGACTAAGAGGTCCTCCGTTTGTTTTGTCAACAGCTATTTGAGCTTTCTTTTTGGCCGATCTGTTTTGAACAGCGATAGCCGTTTTTGCAGGAGCTACTTCTAAGTTTCTTGGTGTTGTGTCAATATTTTGACCGAAAGAAACAGTAGATAAAGCTACAGCTGCTGCTAGTAATCCTTTTTTCATCTTATGTTTTTTTAATTTAAAAAATAATTGAATGGCAAATATAACCTCAAGCGACTTATAAAAAAAATGTAAATGAGTAGGGGTTTTCTTTCTTACAGCACTCTTGCCAACATTAAGCCATCTCTAACTGGTAGTAATAGATTTTCTATGCGATTATCTTGTTGAATGAGCTGATTTAATTTTTTTAGAGTTAATGTGTCTTCATCCAGTTGATTATCTTCAAGTAAAACTTTTCCGGACCATAAAACATTGTCACAAATAATTAGACCACCGGTATTCATATTTTCAATTATTAGATTGTAATAATTGATGTAGTTAGATTTGTCAGCATCGATAAATACCAAATCCCATTTTTTCGAAAGAGTGGGGGTTATTTCCAGTGCGTTCCCAATGTGTTGAATGATTTGATGCCCATATGGAGATTTGTCAAAGTACTTTCTTGATATAGGCTCTAGTTCCTCGTTTATATCGATAGTATGAAGTTCTCCTTCAGTATCTAAACCTTCCGCAAGGCACAATGCAGAGTAGCCTGTGTAGGTACCAATTTCTAATATGTTTTTAGGCTTTTGAAGTTTGCTTAACACGGATAATACTCTTCCTTGTAAGTGCCCACTTAACATTCTTGGAATGAGAATCTTTTGATTTGTTTCTCGGTTTAGTTCTTCTAAATAATTTGCTTCTGGAGTTGTGTGATTCTCAGCGTATGCTTCAATTTCTGGTGCAATAAATTCCATTATAAATAGTGTTTAGCTTTCTCTAGTCCCATACCCCGAGAACCTTTGAGTAAAATTGTTCTGTTAGTGATGTTTTTCGCGGCTAGATGTTTAAGAAGTTCATCTGTCGTTTTAAATGATTTTGATACCGAAAAATGATTGCATTTAGAAAAAGACTCTCCAATAAATAAGGTTTCAATTCCAGTATTCTTAACTAATTCTGTGATTGCTTTATGCTCTTTATGAGAATACTCACCTAATTCGAACATGTCACCTAATATCAAAAGCTTATTGACATAATTAGCCTTAGCAAAGTTTGAAATGCTTAAAGCCATGCTTGTTGGATTTGCATTGTATGCATCCAGTATTAGTGTATTTGATTTAGTCTTAACTAACTCACTGCGGTTCATGTTTGGGACATAGTTTTCACAAGCGAATTTGATGTCTCTTAAGTCGGCTCCAAGCCAAAGCCCAAAAGCAACGACAGAACAAACATTGGTTAGATTGTAATCTCCAATTAACTGAGTGTTGATTTGCGTTGCATTGATGTTGAAACTTACCTTCTCGTTTGTTGTGTCTTCGAAAATATAATCAGCCCCATTTTTGAAGCTAAATGATTTGTTGGTTAATAATTCAGCTTTACTTTTTTGAATGGGGTCGTCAAAGTTTAAGAGAGCTTTTCTATTATTTTGTTCTAAGTATTGGTATAGTTCACTTTTACCTTTAATAACGCCATCCATTCCGCCAAAGCCCTCTAAATGAGCTTTTCCAAAGTTGGTGATGTAGCCATAATCTGGTTCAGCGATTTCACATAGTGCTTCAATTTCTTTTTGGTGATTCGCACCCATTTCGATGATAGCAATTTCTGTATCGGTTTTTATCTCTAATAGAGTTAGAGGAACACCAATGTGATTATTGAAATTACCTTTTGTAGCATGAGTTTTGAAAGTTGTAGAAAGAACATCTCTTAAGAGTTCTTTTGTCGTTGTCTTTCCATTGCTGCCTGTTATGCCAATAAATGTCGCTGAGCATTGATGACGATGATAGTTTGCAAGATCTTGGAGGAACTTCAAACTATCTTCTACTATAAAGAGTTTATGGTGCGCAAAGTCTTGAGCTTCATCACAAATGACCGCCTCAGCTCCTTGGTCGATTGCTGCCTCTACAAAATTATTTCCATTAAAGTTTTCTCCCTTTAAAGCGATAAAAACTTCGCCTTTTTGCAGAGACCTACTGTCTGTATTTACTCCGAGAGAGTGTTTGTAGATTTCGTAGACTGATATAAGTTTTGACATAAAAAAACCCCCATTTAGATGGGGGTTAAATTTATCAATTCGCTTTAAAGATGATTAGTTTTTCATCTTATATCTCTTGAATTTTTTCTGTTTTGGAGCTTTATGCTTTTTACCGTGCTTGCTGCTTTCGTTCATGAAGCCAACTCTATCCATGGCACATCTAAATCCAATAAAGTCAGTAGACTGATCTTCTTCCAAATATCTTCTTGTTCCTGGAGATAACCAATACGCATAATCTTTCCAGCTTCCACCTTTATATACTCTTACATTATTTCCAACCATGGTTGTTGTTCCGTAGTCATACATAGCAGCACTTCCTTCCGGCACTTCGCTGTCATAATAAATACTTGACTCTACATCACCATCTTTAAAATCTCTGTAAGAAGATTTTTGATAGTTTCTTCTATTTAAGTTCTCTTCTTCTGTCACAGCTCTCCTAGGCAGTTGACCAGGAAGGCCAATTACATTACTATCACTGTCAAACTGTGTTTCTTGCAAAACCTCTAATGAACCAATACCTTGGTAGTCGTCATCAAATGTTTGGAAATCGTTTCCACGGAAAGGGCTGTTATCTGTTACATCTTGTGGAGTTAATGGTCTGTAAATATCCATTACCCATTCTGCAACGTTGCCTGCCATGTCGTAAAGACCAAAGCTGTTTGGTGGGTAAAAACGAACCTGCATAGTTTTATATGCTTCATCATTTAACCAACCAGATGTTCCCATCATGTCACCATTACTTCTCTTGTAATTCGCAAGAATTTCACCTCTTGTACCTTTTTGACCACTTCTCATTGCAGTACCATTCCAAGAATACTTGTTCTTGTCAGTAGTACGGTCATAAATTCTAGCGCCTTGATCAGCGTAAGCTGCAAATTCCCACTCCGCTTCCGTTGGTAGTCTGTATTTTGGTAAAAGGATACCATCTCTTATTTGAACTGGTCTTCCTTCCTTACCATAAGGAGAGTTAGGATTGTAATCTTTCTTTCCTTTTTTATTCTGAAGTTGGTAATCTTCGTTTTTATACAGATACACTTCAGAGTTGAAACTCTCACCATCTTGTTGGTCAGGGTTTACATTGAATACACCCTCGTCTACAAGAATTTGCTCATTTACACGGTCAGTTCTCCAAGAGCAATAGCGCATTGATTGCAACCAATTCACACCTACTACTGGGTAAAAGTTGTATGCAGGGTGACGTAAATAGTTTTCAACGTATACTTCGTTGTATGAAAGTTCATCTCTCCAAACTAAAGTATCTGGCAATGCCGTGTTGTAAATTTCAGGATAGTAGTCTAAATCATAAACACGACCTAACCAATACAAGTATTCATTGTAGTTAGTATTTGTAACTTCAGTCTCATCCATGTAGAAAGAAGCAACAGAAACTCTTCTAGGAACATTGTTCCAGTCTTTAATTGCATCTTCTTCAACACGACCCATTACAAAAGTTCCACCTTCTACAAACACAAGTCCAGGCCCAGTTTGTTGACCTTTGTACTTTGTGTTTACGAAAAAACCTCCGTTTTTCTTGTCATTAATATCCCATCCAGTATTGCTAGATTGCTCTGAACAAGATATAAACGCAAAACCTACTGAGATAAGTAGAGAATAAATTACGGCTCTTTTCATATTATTAAATATCATGTTATTCTAATTAAAACTTAGGACACTTCATCGGTTTGATTCCCTTCTTCTTTTGGAAACATGGGAACTTGTATGAAAAAGTGATCTCATGTGCTCCTCCAGTAACGTTTGTAAACGCTGAAATAGTATAATCGTAACTATATCCTATTGTGTAAGGAGATTTCTCTGGTGCAATACCAAAGATTATTATAACTGCATCAGGATTGTTTGCTTCAGATCCAAGACTTGTTCTAAGGGCTAACCCGCCGGTAATTGGTCCGCGGTTAAAAGATAGACCACTTGTAAGTTGACTAAACGGTCCCTGTAATTGATAAACAGCGTGGAGAATAAGTAAGTTATCTGTACTGTTGTATAGTCTTCTTCTTCCTAATTGCAAGGTTAACCCACCATGTGCCGTAAATTTCAATGGCAATTTGTTATTTGATAAAAAAGCTTCGTTCGGTTGAGTCAAGTGATGCGCAGCAGCACCAAAATAGAATCTTTCGGTATAACCAATCATACCAAATGAAAGATCTAAGTGAGAACTTGTAGTCTGGTCTGGTTGAATTTCATTAGTCGGTTTTACGAAACCATAAAACTGATCTATCATATCTGGAAATGTCAAATTATTCCAGTCTAAATTTCTTTGTCTAAAGGTTGCTTGAAAGCCAGAAAGAAGCGTAAATTTTCTTGAAAGCGCTGCGTGATAAGAGTAAATCGCACTAACTTCAGTTAAATTTAAGTTTCCTTGAGCTGCTTCGTCTCTCATAGCCATGATACCTATTCCACCATTTATGCCTTCAACATATTGGTCGTAAGAAGCGGAAAAAGTGTTGTAGACCCCTAATTGTGGGTATTGGTTGCGGTAGTTTAAGTGAACTTTTGGGCACTTGTCAACCCCTGCAAACGCTGGGTTCAGGTATAATGGATTTGCGTAATACTGTGAAAAATGAGGATCTTGTGCATGAAGCTGCAAAGCCTGCAAAACTATTACGAAACCTAAGAAATATTTTAAATTTCTCTTCATTTAGGACAGTGTTTTAAAAGCACAATTATACAAATATTTTTATACCATTATTATTGTTTTGAATAAACGGGTACAAGGATTATTAACGAGCGTATGACATTTATAATATCTAAAGCACAAATTTTGTTTGGTAAAATATTAATCTTGCCTCCCCGTTTATTGGATACTAAAAATTACTCAATGAAGAGAATTTTCATATTACTGCTTGTTTCCGTCTACACAGCACAAGGTCAAGACATATCTATTAAGTGGAATGAGCCAACAACTAATGTGTTTACTGAGCAAAGTTTTGATGTGCTTAGTTTTGAAGGTGCATCCTACACAAATGGGGAAAATCCAATTCCTGAATTTTGCACTAGAATTCAATTAAACTCCTGGGATGTAGATAATATTCGTCTCACAAATATTATTGTGAAAGAAGTAAGTTCTAATGAGTTAGCGATACTTAATAGAATAAATGCAGAAGATAAGTTTGTAATAAATGGTGGTGTTGCTGGAGAAAACGGCTCGCCTTATTTGTCTCTATGTGTTGCCAGTGTTCGCTATAATTTAACAAGCAGAAGGTACGAGAAACTCATATCAGCTACTGTTGCATGGGGTTTGAGTCCAGCATCATTTGCGAATAAGACTAATACTTTCGGCTCTAATAGTGTTCTCGCAAATGGAAGTTGGTACAAAGTATCTGTAGCTAATAATGGTATTTATAAAATTACTCCGAGTTATTTACAAGAAATTGGTTTAGGTATAGGAGTTCAGATTTCAGGGCTTGCGGTATTTGGCAACGGAATGGGAGAACTTCCGGAAAGAAATAACAGGTTTCGTTACGATGATCTTCAAGAGAATGGGACTTTTGTGTTAGACCAAAATCAAGATGGCGTATTTAATGGAAATGATTATTTGCTGTTTTACGGTAGAGCATCTAAACAATGGTCATACGACTATGACAGCGATAGATTTAATCATTTGAACAATAACTATTCTGAAAACAATTATTATTTCGTTACGACCACGCAAGGTTCTGGAAAGAGGGTTGGAAGCGTAAGCTATAACCCTGGAACACCTACGCACACTGTGACTTCTTTTGATGATCATCAGTTCTATGAATTAGATAAAACGAATTTACTAGGTACCGGAAGAAGATGGTTTGGAGAACTTTTTGATTTTCAACTTTCGTATAATTTCAATTTTGGCTTTCCCAACATCGATGTAAATGAACCTGTGAAAATTTTTACAAGGGCCGTTGCTCGATCTTCAAGTTCATCAACTAGAATGAATGTTTCCACTGGTGGATTAGTTGTCTCTGATTTTTCTTTTGGCGCTATTGCAGGAAGTGGTTATGTATCGGAATCGAGCGATAGAGCTCAATTTGTAGCAACATCCTCAAATGTTGCACTTACTGTTTCATACAACAATAATTTAAACCCATCCTCTATTGCATGGCTAGATTACATTGAAGTAGTAGCTAAAAGGAATTTGGTGTATACGAGTGATGCATTGTTGTTCAGAGATAGTAAAAGCGTTGGGCCAAATAATGTTGCAGAATATAAAATCTCCAATTATCCCAGTACCGCGCAAATTTGGGACGTAACAAGTCACTTGTCTCCTCAACTCGCAGTTCCGAGTGTTCAGGGAAACGAAGCCGTTTTTAAAGCACCCGCTGATAGTTTAAGAGAGTTTATTGTTCTAAATGGTTCTTCTTTTTCTGAGCCAGGTAAGGTTGGGCCCATTGCAAATCAAGATTTACATGGAATGAGTCCAGTTGATTTTGTAATAGTTTCTCATAAAAACTTTCTTTCTGAAGCCAATAAATTAGCGGAATTCCACAGAACAAGAGACAATTATCGGGTTGCGGTTATCGAATTGGGGTCTGTATACAACGAGTTTAGCAGTGGCGCTCAAGATATTACTGCTATTAAAGATTTAATGCGTAATCTTTACGAAAAAGCACAAGCTCCAGAAGATAAGCCGACCTACTTATTGCTTTTCGGAGATGCGAGTTACGATTACAAAAACAGGATAGACCCCAATCATAATTTTGTGCCGGTTTATCAATCACCTGCTTCGTTTAGCTATAACTCTAGTTATTCTACTGATGACTTTTTTGGGTTTTTAGATCCTTCAGAAGGAGGGAGTATGTATTCTGAATCATTAGATCTGAGTATAGGTAGGTTTCCTGTAAAGACTGTCAGTGAGGCAAGGGTTGCTGTAGACAAAATTATAAACTATACAACGAGTACAGAAGCATTTGGAAGCTGGAGGAATAGCGTTCTAATGGTCACGGATGATGTCGATGCCGCTTGGGAACGGTCTCTTACAATTACACCAGAGTTAAAGTCACGTCAGCTAGAAACTCGCTACCCTGCTTTAAATTTCCAGAAAATTTATACAGATGCATATATTCAGTCTTCATCGGCTGGAAGCCAGAGATACCCTGAAGCCAGAGAAGAACTTTTTAGAAAAGTAGCTGCTGGAAATTTAATGACCTTGTATGTTGGGCATGGCGGTGAAGTCGGTTGGGCCACTGAAAGAGTTCTGCAGCTGGAAGACATAAATGCTTGGGACAATATTGTAAACATGCCAGTATTCGTAACTATTACATGTGAGTTTTCGAGATTAGATGATCCGAAAAGAGTCTCTGCAGGCGAGCAGCTTTTTAACAATAACAAGGTCGGTACGATTGCATTATTTTCCACCACGCGCGCAGTAGGCTCAAATTCTGCTTTAAACTTGAATAATATTTTCTTAGATACAGTCTTTGCTCGCGGGCAGAATGGAGCTTACCAAAAGATGGGGGACGTAATCAGAAATACTAAAAATCAAGCATTCGGAGATGATAAATTAAAATTCTCACTGTTAGGAGACCCTGCTTTGCAAATGGCTATTCCTGAGTATCAGGTGGTAAATACGCATATCAATGGTGTTCCAATGGGTTTGTCTAATGATACAATCAAGGCTTTAAGTAAAGTGAGTTTAAAGGGCGAGGTAAGAGACTTGACTGGCGCTGTTATTTCTGATTTTCAAGGCAGTGTGTTTCCAAATATTTTTGATAAAAAAGTGGCCAAACAAACTTTGTTGAATGACGGGCAAGGGTCGCCTGTTTTCTTTCAAGAGTTTGAAAACACCATTTACAGAGGTGAGGCAAGTGTTCAGAATGGTTTGTTTGAATACGAGTTTATCGTGCCTTTAGATATATCGTACAATGTAGATTATGGTAAGCTGAATTATTATGCCGATAACAATGAAGTGGATGCACATGGAAGTGCTACAGATATTCTAGTTGGGGGTCTGAATACAAATGCGGCTGCTGATAAAGTTGGTCCAGACATCGAGTTGTTTATAAACGACCGTTCTTTTGTTTCTGGAGGGATTACAAATAGTAGCCCAGTAATTTATGTCGAAGTTTTCGATTCATCTGGAATTAACACAGTCGGAAATGGTATTGGCCATGATATTATTGCTGTACTCGATGACAATACAAACAATACTTTTGTTTTGAATGATTACTACGATGCCGACTTAAATAGTTTTCAGTCTGGCAAAATCCAATATCCTTTACAGGGATTAGAACCAGGTGAGCATAAATTACTATTTAGAGTTTGGGATGTATACAACAATCCATCAGAAACAGTAATAAACTTTATTGTTTCAGAATCTTCAGAACTTCAAATTAGCAGAGTGTTGAATTGGCCAAATCCATTTACAACATATACTGAGTTTCAATTTGAGCATAACAGAGCAAGTGAGCCACTAGATGTCCAAGTTCAAATATTTTCTGTATCTGGTCAGATAATAAAATCGATAAATCAGCGTATTCAAGCTACAGGAAATAGAGTAACCGGTATTTCTTGGGACGGAAGTGATCAATATGGCGATCAGATAGCCAAAGGTGTTTACGTTTATAAGCTGAAAGTTAAGTCGCAATTAGACAACGCATATGCTGAAAAGATTGAGAAATTGGTAATATTGAGATAGAACAAACCGTATAAATTAAAATATATATTTGCCCGCCCATAATATGACGATACGAATGAGATTTAAGAGTTTGATTTTGGGAAGTATATTCACTTCCTTTATGTTTCAAGCAAATGCACAGAATGCAGCTGGAGATTTAGACCAATACAATGTTATTACCACTGGTGTCCCCTTCCTTATGATTTCGCCAGACGCCCGTGCCGGTGGTATGGGAGATGTTGGAGGAGCATCGTCTCCTGATGCAAACAACATCCATTGGAATGCTGGTAAATTGGCATTTTTAGGTGAAGACAACGCATTCTTATCACTTTCATATACACCATGGTTAAACCGATTGGTGCCTGATATCAATTTGGCATACATGACGTATAATCAGGCCATAAACGATAAGAGTGCTTTTGGGATGTCATTAAAGTATTTTTCTTTGGGAGATATAAACTTTACAGATAACGATGGTAATTCGCAAGGCACGTTTAACCCAAACGAACTTGCTGTAGATGGTTCATACGCCTTAAAACTTTCTGAGACATGGGGGGCTGGTATCGCCTTGAGATATATCTACTCTAACTTGACACAAGGACAAAGTGTGCCAGGTTTACAAACCAAGCCAGGGCAAGCTTTTGGAGCGGATTTAGGATTTTACTACGAAGGAAGAAAGAAGAATTTAAAGAATGGTCAAAAAGGACGTTGGGCTTTCGGAACGGCCATTACTAACATGGGATCGAAAATTTCGTACTCAGAATCTGGACAAGAGAATTTCATTCCAACTAATTTAAGAATAGGTGGTCGTTACGATTTAGAGATTGATGAGTATAACAGGGTTTCATTTTTATTGGATATAAATAAATTATTGGTTCCAACACCACCAATCTATTATAAGACCTATAATGGCAGAGATAGCACTGACGCTGATGGAAATAAGATTGTCGAGTTTGGAAAGGACGATGATGTAAGTCCGATTGCCGGCATGGCACAAGCGTTAAATCCTAATGCAAAGCCAAATGGTTTTTCAGAACTAATGGACGAATTGGTTTGGAATGCTGGAGTTGAATATTGGTACAGTGATATTTTTGCTGTTCGCGGTGGTTATCAACACGAAAATGAATTTAAAGGAAACAGAAAGTACTTTACTTTAGGCATTGGGATTAAATACAATGTCTTTGGATTAGACTTTTCGTATTTAATTCCTGCCAATCAAACAGTAAGGTCTCCATTAGAAAACACACTTCGTTTTACACTTTATTTTGATTTTGGAGCGTTAGGAAACGGAGAACAAGGGTGATAGAGAAAAAAACACAACAATTTACTTACGCAGTTCACCAGAATATTGATTCAGTATCTGAAGAACACAAAGAAGTAATGTTGAAAGCAATAGAAAATAGGGAGCAAGCATATGCTCCCTATTCTGGTTTTAATGTAGGTGCTGCTGTTCTTTTAAAGAATGGAAAAATAGTTACCGGTTCTAACCAAGAAAATGCTGCATACCCGTCTGGTTTGTGCGCAGAAAGAGTTGCCCTTTTTGCAGCAGGTTCTCACTATCCTAATGTCGAAATAGACATTCTTGTTGTCACTTGCAGAAATACAAAGAAATTGACAGACCAACCCTTTTCATCTTGTGGTGGATGTCGTCAGGTAATGTTAGAATATGAACTCAAACAGAGTTCACCGATTACAGTCTATTATTTAGGCGAAACAGGCCCTGTAATTCAGGTAGATTCGGTGACAGATTTGGTGCCTCTTTTTTTCCCTCCTCAAGCCTTATAATAGGCTCTCGACCAATTACAAAAACACTTAAATTAGCGCTTCAATTTTTTGAAAATTATGCCTAGAAAGAAGATAACAAAAGCTACTTATCTTAAGTGGTACGAAGACATGTTGCTTTGGAGAAAATTCGAAGACATGTGTGGAGCATTGTATATCCAACAAAAGATAAGAGGTTTCCTGCATTTATATAATGGGCAAGAAGCTGTTTTGGCTGGAGCCTTGCTTGCTATGAAAGATGGTGATAAAATGATTACTGCATATAGAAATCACGTTCAACCCATCGGTTTAGGAGTAGATCCTAAAAGAGTAATGGCCGAATTAATGGGTCGTGTTGATGGCACATCAAGAGGTAAAGGTGGTTCGATGCACATCTTTAGTAAAGAACATAATTTTTATGGTGGTCACGGTATTGTTGGTGGTCAAATTCCATTGGGCGCTGGTTTAGCTTTTGCTGATATGTATCAAGGAAAAGACCATGTAACATGTTGTTATTTTGGTGATGGAGCGGTCCGCCAAGGTTCGTTTCATGAAACCATGAACATGGCTATGCTTTGGAATATACCAGCTGTTTTTGTTATTGAAAACAATGGCTATGCGATGGGGACGTCTGTCAAGCGAACGGCTAATCATGAAGATATTTATAAATTAGGTCTCGGGTATGAAATGCCATGTAAGCCTGTTGATGGTATGAATCCTGTTGTGGTTTACGATGCTATGCAAGAGGCAATAGACAGAGCGCGTTCTGGCGGTGGTCCAACGTTATTAGAGATTAGAACCTACCGTTACAAAGGTCACTCTATGAGTGATGCTCAAAAATACCGCACAAAAGCAGAGGTTGCCGAATACCAAAAAATTGATCCTATAACGCAAGTGTTAGATGTAATTAAAGCAAAAAAATACGCAACAGATAAAGAAATTGAAGCAACGAATGCAAAAGTGAAAGCAATGGTTGCCGAATGCGTTGAATATGGGAATAATTCTCCTTTCCCTGGAGGGGAAGAGTTATGGCAAGGAGTTTACAGTGAAGAAGGTTATCCATTCATTAAGGAATAAATAAAATATTATTATGGCTATAGTTGTAAATATGCCGCGCTTGAGCGACACCATGGAAGAAGGGGTAGTTGCAAAATGGCACAAACAAGTTGGAGATAAAGTTGATGAAGGCGACCTTTTAGCTGAGATAGAAACGGACAAAGCCACAATGGAGTTCGAATCTATGCCAGGTCAAGAGGGCGAGTTACTATATATAGGTGTAGAAGAAGGTGGGACATCTCCAGTAGACGCAGTGCTTTGTATTCTTGGTGAAAAAGATGAAGACATAGAAAATCTTAAATCTGCTGCTCCAGAAAGAACTCCTGTAAAAGAAGAGCCGAAAGCTGAAGCAGCTCCTGTAAAAGAAGAAGTTGCGCCTGTTGTTGCTGAAACAAAACAAATTGAATCAGTGTCTGTTGCTGCTCCTGTGCAAGCATCTTCAAATGGGAGGGTAGTTGCTTCGCCTTTAGCAAAGAAATTAGCTGAAGAAAAAGGCATTGATATTAATGTTGTAAATGGCTCT
>Ga0102887_1000566_pt1 | contig 17060 bp, 18 predicted proteins | sample Colrivmet1550B02_FD_84504 | JGI IMG/M metagenome (GOLD analysis project Ga0102887, IMG submission 84504) | Estuarine microbial communities from the Columbia River estuary - metaG 1550B-02 | ecosystem: Environmental > Aquatic > Marine > Intertidal zone > Estuary | place: USA: Columbia River...
GCTTTTAGAATTTTATGCATTTTTAAAGATGGTCTGTTTGTATTGGGATCAAAAGTATGCCCTATGGCTAAAAGTAAAAAAAACGATTCACCCAATTGTAGTTTTTTCAGGATGATTTGAAAATATTAGCCATACCTTTGCAACTTATAAATACATATGACTTTTAAAGAACTCGGGCTATCTAAGCCTCTTCTAGACGCTTTAGATCGTTTAGACTACCATACCCCAACCCCCATACAAGAACAAGCTATTCCAATTGTCCTCAAAGGTGAAGATCTGTTAGGATGTGCACAAACTGGAACTGGAAAAACAGCCGCATTTGCTATACCAATTATTGAACGATTACTTTCTAGTACGTCAAAAAATAATTTTATTAAAGTACTTGTTGTTACACCAACTAGAGAATTGGCCATACAAATTGAAGAAAACTTCAAAGAGTATACCCATTTCACTGAGCTTAAAACTCAGGTGATTTTTGGTGGGGTAAAGCAAGGAAAGCAAACAGACGCGCTAAGAAGAAAGCCAGATATTTTAATCGCTACACCTGGGAGGCTACTAGACCTTATGAATCAGGGATTTATCAGTCTTAAGAATATTGAGTACGCTATCTTAGATGAAGCAGACCAAATGCTAGACATGGGGTTTATTCATGACATAAAGAAATTAATTGCAAAGCTTCCAGCGCAAAGACAATCCTTATTCTTTTCTGCTACTATGCCACAAAGTATTGTGCAGTTATCTGGACAAATATTGGGGAATCCTCAAAGAATTACCATAAAGCCAGAACAAGCTACGGCAGAAAAAATAACTCAAGGGGTTTATTTTGTAGATAAAGAAAACAAAATCAAACTCTTGGCCTCATTGGTAGAGCAATCGGAAGCGCCTGCAGTGCTCGTTTTCTCAAGGACCAAACACGGAGCCAATAATATTGTAAAAAAATTAGAGAAGTTTAACATTAAAGGAGCTGCCATACATGGCAATAAATCACAGGCAGCAAGACAAAAAGCACTAGAAGGTTTTAAAGATGGGAAATTGAATGTTTTAGTGGCCACAGATATAGCTGCTAGAGGAATTGATATAGACCAATTGTCTTTGGTCATTAATTATGAGCTTCCTAATGTGCCAGAAACCTATGTACATAGGATTGGAAGGACCGGAAGGGCCAGTGCTAGCGGTGTAGCCATTTCTTTTTGTGACGAATCAGAAATAGCCTACCTACAAGATATTCAGAAACTCATCAAACAAGATGTTCCCGTAATAAAAGGACATGAGTTTGAAAATGAAAGCCTAGAAGGGGAATTACAGAAAAAACAGTTTTCTAAAGGAGGGAGCAAAAAATCGCATTCCAATCAAAATAAGTCTGGAAGACCACAAGGAGGAAGAAACAACCAAAGGGGACAAAGACCTCAGAGAAATTCAGACAACCGTCAGAGAAATTCATAAATTGTTTATTTTTATATTTCAATTTCTAACATGGAACCTAAGGCAGGCACAAGAATTAATAAATACTTAAGCGAAATTGGCCATTGCTCTAGAAGGGGTGCAGACAAACTTATAGAAGAAGCTAGAGTGACCATTAATGGCTTAGTTCCTGCAATGGGCACTAAGATTCAGGAAGGAGACATAGTTGCTATAGATGGGATTGAAGTGGGTAAAAAAGAAGCAGAACACGTATATTTAATCTTTAACAAACCCATTGGTATTGTCTGCACTACAGATACTAGGGTAGAAAAAGACAATATCATAGACTTCATAAATTATCCTAAAAGGATATTTCCTATAGGAAGATTAGATAAACCAAGTGAAGGCCTTATTTTTCTAACCAGTGATGGAGACATTGTCAATAAAATTCTAAGGGCTAGAAACCACCACGAAAAAGAATACGTTGTTACTGTAGACAAAAGAATCACTCCAGATTTTATCTCTAAAATGAGTAGTGGGGTCCCAATTTTAGATACGGTAACAAGAAAATGTGAAGTGACTGCTATAAATAGCACTACATTTAAGATTGTTTTAACCCAAGGACTCAACAGACAAATTAGGCGCATGTGTGAATACCTAGGTTATGAGGTTCAACAATTAAAAAGGGTGAGGATCATGAATATTTCCTTAGATGTTCCGCTTGGAAAATGGCGTAACTTTAGTTCAAAAGAACTGCTAGAACTCAATGATCTTTTAGAAGACTCTTCAAAGACTGAAAACGAATAAGCATGTATATTCCAGATCATTACGAAAATAAAAACCAAGAGGAACTGATTCATTTCATCAATGAAAATCCATTTGGTATTATAGTAGTCCAAGGAGAAAATGCACCTGTAGCTTCCCATATTCCTTTTATGGTTAAAGGATCCTCTAAAGATGGATACCAACTTGTGGGGCATCTCTCTAAAAAAAACCAAATAGCACAATTAATCAAAAACGCATTGCCTGTGCTGGTAATTTTTAATGGTCCACAACATTATATATCTTCCTCCTGGTATAAGCAAGAAGAAGTACCTACCTGGAATTATATTGCAGTTCACGCTTATGGATCTATTGCAATACAATCAGACAAAGCACTTCTTGATTCATTACACGAATTAGTTGCAAAGCACGAAAAACATGAAAAGAATCCTGTGGATCTAAAAAAAATGCGTCCAGAAACCATCAATCAATACAAAGGAGTTATTGGTTTTACCATTTCTATAGACAGATTAGAGGGGGCCTATAAACTATCTCAAACAAGAAAAGAAGACCATCAATCTATTGAAAGTGAATTAGCGCAAAAGGACAATTTTCAAGCCACCGAGATTTCAAAAGCAATGGGAAAAGTAAACCATACACCTTCAAAATAGTTTTTTAACTTTACGGTTTAAATCACATCATGACCATTACCCAACTCCAATACGTATTAGCTGTAGCAGAATATAAAAATTTCACACTAGCTGCAGAAAAAAGTTTTGTCACTCAGCCTACATTGAGTATGCAAGTTCAGAAATTAGAGGAGGAGTTAGATGTTATTTTATTCGATAGAAGTAAAAAGCCACTTACCATTACTACAGTTGGAGAAAAAATTGTGGCACAGGCAAAAAATATTGTGAATGAGGCATTGAGAATCAAAGATATTGTAGCCCAAGACAAAGGGTATGTGGGTGGTCCTTTCACCTTAGGAATCATTCCAACAATTATGCCCACCCTACTCCCAATGTTCTTGAAATCATTTATTGAAAAGTACCCTGAAGTCAATTTAATTATAAAAGAACAAAATACAGACCAACTCATAGAAAGTCTTAAAGAAGGGAGTATAGATGCAGCAATTGCAGCCACACCACTAGAAATTGAAGATTTAGAAGAGCGCCCTCTTTACTATGAACCATTTGTGGGTTATGTACCAAAAAGTCATAGGCTTTCTAGTGTAAAAGAACTCACTGAAGCAGATATTGATCTTTCAGAAATTTTACTATTAAAAGATGGACATTGCTTTAGAGATGGAATATTAAACTTATGTCAAGCCAACAATAAATTAGACCTTAGTCATTTCCAAATTCAAAGTGGTAGTTTTGAAACCCTGTTAAATTTATCAGATGAAGGACTGGGTATGACGCTACTCCCCTATCTAAATTCATTGGCCTTAGACCCTGCTAAAAAAAGTGCTTTAAAGCATTTTAAGGCTCCTTCCCCAGCGAGAGAAGTAAGTCTTATATACCACAACAGGGCATTAAAAATTCAAATTACAGAAGCACTCAAAGAAACCATCTCTAATATTATTCGGGGTGCTATAGCTTTTCAAGATGTTAAAATTATCAGCCCCATAAATAAGGCACAATAATTCACCAACAATGACCACTGTTACCTTAAAAAAAGAGCGGTCTTTTAAGACCGCTCTTTTTTTAACCAAATAAAACAAACATTAATCAGTCTTATCTAGACCGCTTATTTTCCAAATAAATTAAAGTGGTTTTAACCTTTGGATTTTCTTTACTAAACTCTCTGAGCCAAATAATTAACTCTTCTATTTCATAGGGTAAAAGCCTTTTTGAAGCTTTTTTTAATTCTCTTCTAAATAAACCCATATTGAAACTCACTTTTTGAAGCACCATTTTGGTATACTCTAGCATTGCTCTAGCCATAAGTTTATTATATTTAAATTGAACATAATCAAATTTAGTACAAATAAGCACTCCATATTTTATAAGAAATGTTAAAAACAACTACATTCATGTTAAAAATATACAAAGCCATGAGTCACTATAATTACCTCATTAAAAAGATTAATACAATAACTACTATTGCTTTGATTGGCTTATTATTTGTGGGATGTGCGGGAGTTATTAAGGTTGGAAATAAAAACATCTACAAGCATTTTAAAGGGGAAAAATTTAATAACCAAATGAGCGGATTGGTTGTTATAGACCCTGAAAATAACGACACCATAGTCAATATAAACGGTAGCCAATATTTTACTCCTGCCAGCAATACAAAAATTTTCACCCTTTACACCGCACTTGAATTACTCCCAGAAAAATTGCCTTTATTCAGGTATCAGAAAAAAGGGGCAGACTCTATATTGATTGCTGGAATGGGAAATCCCACTCCATTTCATCCATTTTTTAAAGACAGTTCCTTACTAAATGAATTGAATAAATACTCACACGTTGGAATTGTGGCCAACAAACTATTAGATTTTCCCTATGGACCAGGATGGGCTTGGGAGGACTTTGACGCTTATTACGCCCCTGAACGGGCTGCTTTACCCCTTTATGGAAATGTTTTTAATGTGATCAAGAATGACAGCGTCTCCATTCAAGAACCTGCACTATTCAATTCAAATATAGCAAAGAAAAACAACGAAAACCCTTTTTACAGACGTGCAGAAAAGAACTTTTTTTACCTGCCAGAAAAAGAAGTGATGTCTCTTGAAATACCCTTTAAAACTTCGGATAGTTTAACGGCTATTCTTCTGGGAAATTTGTTGAAAAAAGATGTTTTTATCCTTCCAAAATTTACAGATAAAACAGAAATAGCCTACGGTATTTCAAGGGATACTGTATTAAAACAAATGATGGTCGTGAGTGATAATTTTTTAGCCGAGCAACTGTTACTAAACGCAGCTGCTTTTACCTTAGACAGTATGCAAACATCTATTATTCAAGCGTATGTACTAAAAGGCGTTTTAAAAGACTTGGCTCAAAAACCAAGGTGGGTAGATGGTTCTGGACTCTCTAGGTACAATTTGTTTACACCGCTATCCTTAACGCAGGTACTCCATAAAATGTATTTAAAACATTCTTGGGATACCTTGCTTCATTTCTTTCCTATAGGTGGAGAAAAAGGCACGCTAAGCAACTGGTTCAAAGGAGCACAAAAACCGTACATATACGCAAAGACTGGTAGTCTTGGAAACACCTATTGCCTTAGTGGTTTTTTGATTACAAAAAACAATAAAAGACTAATATTTAGCTATATGAACAATCATTTCACCAAGCCAAGTAGTCAAATTAAGCAGGAAATGGAAATGGTATTAGAGGCTATTAGAGATCAGTATTAATATAAAAAATCCATTTTAATAAGTTCCAAAACTGTATGTTTAAAACCTATTATCTCCATCCAATAAATCTCCTATACCACCAAGCAGACTACCCTCTCCTTTCCCTTTTCCACCCATTTTTGGTGCTGCTGCCCAAACCCTACTAGCCAAACGACTAAAAGGCAACGATTGTACATAAACAGTTCCTGGCCCTTGTAAGGACGCAAAAAACAAACCTTCACCGCCAAACAAAGTGTTTTTAATACCTCCTACAAAACTAATGTCGTACTGTACATTTTGAGTAAATCCTACCAAACAACCCGTGTCCACCTTTAAAATTTCTCCAGCCTTGAGCTCTTTTTTGGCAATAGTTCCGCCTGCATGAATAAAAGCGAGACCATCTCCCTCTAACTTTTGCATAATAAAACCTTCCCCACCAAAAAATCCTCTTCCAAGCTTTCTGGAAAACTCAATTCCAACAGAAACACCTTTAGCAGCACATAAAAAAGCATCTTTTTGGCATATGAATTTTTCTCCAAAAGCAGAGAGGTCTATCGGTATAATCTTTCCTGGATAAGGAGAAGCAAAACTCACTCCTTTTTTTCCTTGACCTATGTTTAAAAAAGCCGTCATAAATAGGCTTTCTCCTGTCAGTAATCTTTTCCCTGCAGAAAATAAAGAGCCCAATACACCTTCATTTTGTTTAGAGCCGTCTCCAAAGATGGTCTCCATTTGAATGTCTTGGTCCATCATCATAAAACTCCCAGCCTCAGCTACAACAGATTCCCCTGGATCCAAAATTACTTCTACAAATTGCATTTCCTCTCCAGAAATCTCGTATTCTATTTCGTGTGCATTCATTTTTTATTTTTTTCGAATAGTCCATTGAAATTCAAAAGTTGCTACCGTTAGCCCAGCGTCATTTATCCCAACTGCTTTCATCCAAAAGGTCTCCCCTTCTCCTGTAGCAATCGTTTTTTGAATGGCTGGAGCAATGAGATGACCGTCTTCACAATTAAAAACAATTCGTCCTGTTGCTTTTTTAGTGAAAGATGCCTTGTTATGTGCTACCAACATGGATATGGCTTGTCCAGATTGCTTAATTTGATCAATTACCATAGCTCCAGTGGCCAATTCAGCAGCCATTCCTTGTACAGCCCAGAACATGGAATTGAATGGATTTTGATTGATCCATCTGTGGGTAACGCTTACTTCTGCTTTATTCTGACTAATACGTTTTAGTCTAACGCCACACCACCAAGCAGAGGGTAGCTTAAAAAAAAGGTAGGTATTAAACTGAGAAACAGAAGTAGCCATATTTAAAATATTTCATTAAAAATACGTCATTTAATATTAGTAATGAATCATATGGTTTTGTTAATTAAATGTTAAATTATAGTACTTTGTATTGCATAATACCTTTTAATAGATATATATTTGCATTGTAATGTAGCTTAGCGATGGAATTCATCACGAAAAACTGCACAATTATTTCAATTTATGAATATTGAAAATACCAAAGCACAAATGAGAAAAGGGGTCCTTGAATACTGTATCCTATCCATATTAAATGGAGAAGATAAGTATGCCTCTGAAATTTTAGAATCCTTAAAAGACGCCAAACTTCTTGTGGTAGAAGGGACTATTTACCCCCTACTCACCAGATTAAAAAATGCTGGTTTATTGGCCTACAGGTGGGAAGAATCCAGTGCTGGACCTCCCAGAAAATACTATGCACTCACTGAAACTGGTAGGTTGTTCTTAAAAGAACTGGACACTACTTGGAATGCCCTTAAAAACGCCGTACAACTTGTTACAAAATAAAAACCATGAATAAAACACTCACCATAAACTTAGCCAATAGCATATTTAATATAGATGAAAATGCTTACCAAGCTTTACAAAGATATTTAGAAGCTGTTAAAAAATATTTAACTGGCACCCAGGGTAACGAAGAAATATTAGCAGACGTTGAGGCTAGAATTTCAGAGCTTTTTTCTGAAAAATTAACTCCTGAAAAACAAGTTATAGTATTACAGGATGTAGAACAAATCATTCAAGTAATGGGACAACCTGAGGACTATTCTATAGACGAAGATATTTTTGATGAAGTGCCTAAAACAAAAACCAGCACTCGTGTGAAAAAATTATACAGAGATGGAGATCAGAAACTGATGGGCGGTGTGTGTAGTGGTATTGGACATTACCTATCCATAGACCCGCTGTGGATTAGATTGCTTTTTATTGTATTCTTATTTGGCGGTGGCTTTTCTGTAATAACCTATATTATCCTTTGGGCAATTGTACCGGAAGCAACTACTACTGCTCAAAAATTAGACATGCAAGGAGAAGCTGCAAACCTCAGTAATATTGAAAAAAAAATTAAAGAAGGATTTGACTCTGTTTCAGATACCGTTAAAAACGCAGATTATAAAGGGGTAGAAAATGCTGTCAAAGAAGGTGGAAATAGTTTTGTAAAAGCATTAGGTGATTTTATTGGGATAATTTTTTCTACTATGGGGAAAATAATCAGTACTATTTTCAACCTTTTTGGAAAATTCATTGGTTTACTCCTTATTCTTATTGGTTCTGCAACCTTGTTGGGGCTTTTTTTTGGACTATTCACAGTGGGCATTTTAGACCTTAGTAATTTATCTGGAATCCAATTTTTTCCACTGATTAATGCCTCTGAATTACCCATCTGGGTGCTTTCCATTTTACTGTTTTTAGCCGTTGGAATTCCATTTTATGGTTTGCTCTATGTAGGACTTACTGTGGTTGCTAAGAACCTCAAAAAAATGGGGAATATAACTAAAGTAAGTTTATTTAGTATTTGGTTTGTAGCGGTAGGCTGCTTAATCTTTTTCGGAATTAAACAAGCCAATTCATTTTCTGTAAGGGGAAACCAAATAGAACAAGTATCCTTATTTGACGCAAATAATATTGGAGTCCAAGTGCCTGATACGCTATATCTCATGGCAAAAAGCTCGGAACATTTTGAATATTTAGACCATAATTTTTTTGATGGAATTGCCATAAGTTACGACACAAATGGCAATGAAGTACTCTACTCAAAAAGGGTTTCTGTTAATATTAAGAATACGATTGAAAATAATATATCTATAAAGACATATAAAAGTGCCCATGGTTATTCTTATGAAGATGCTAAAAACAGGGCTACTGCCTTATCCTACAATATGGAACAAATGGGAAATACCCTCTATTTTGAGGACTATTTCATAAGTGCACCCAATCAAAAAATGCGAAATCAAAAAATTGAAATGAGCTTAATCATTCCTAACGGAACTATTGTGAAAATAGATCCTAGCATGAGTGAAATTATGGGATGGGGAAATAAAAATGACCAAGACATGTACAGAAAAGACCTGCCTAATGAGACATGGAGAATGGGCGATAGTGGTGTTTTGGAGTGCATGACTTGCAATTCATCCATAGATTAATACAATCCAGTATTTATTATTTTATAAATCTTCTTTAATAGCACACCTTTAACGGACCAACAATAACTATAAACATATGATAGCGCTAGCTAAAATTTTCATCGCACTTTTATTCAGCATACTTTTTTTGTTCTAAAGACAAATTTATTGATGGGTTTGGTTATATTTATTTAAACAACCAAACCCATTATGCGACTCACCCTTATCCCTTACCAACTAGAGTTGGCACATACCTTCAGCATTTCTAGAGAGTCTCACGACTTTCAAGACAGCTTAATCGTTTGTTTATCTCACGAAGGACATAGTGGTTATGGTGAATCTACTGCCAATGGGTATTACCAAATAACGTCGGCTAGTATGGCCAAAGAAATTGAGATGTGTAAAGTGTCATTAGAAGCCCACGATTTTAAAACACCTGAATTATTCTACGAACTATTGGGCACATTATCCCTTTCTAACTTCTCAAAATGTGCGTTAGATTTGGCCGCTTGGGATTTGTTTGGAAAAATTAGAAACACACCGCTTTACAAAATTTGGAATACAGACCTCCAGAACCTAGCCAAGACTAACTATACCATAGGTATTGATAGCATAGAAAAAATGGTGGCTAAAATGGAAGAAAAACCCTGGCCCATTTACAAAATAAAATTAGGCACTTCCCAAGATATTGAGATTGTTAAGGCATTAAGGGCTAAAACTAATGCTGTATTTAGAATAGATGCCAACTGTGCTTGGGAGGTAGAAGAAACCATTGTAAACGCTCAAACCCTCAAAGATTTAGGCGTTGAATTTATTGAACAACCTATGGCTGCTGACCGGTGGGAAGACATGAAAAAAGTATTTGAAACTTCTTGCTTACCGCTTATGGCAGATGAGAGTTGTTTGGTACCTGAAGATGTGGCCAAATGTGTGGGACACTTTCATGGAATAAATATAAAACTCACCAAATGTGGTGGTATAACCCCTGCTTTGTCCATGATTAAGGAGGCTAAAGCGTTGGGCTTAAAAGTAATGATAGGCTGTATGACTGAGTCTAGTGTTGGGATATCGGCCATAGGCCAGCTACTCCCTCAATTGGATTATGTAGACATGGATGGTGCACTATTACTCAAAAAAGACATAGCTAAAGGCATTATAATTAATGAAGATGCTTCGCTTACTTACCCTAATTTAGGAGGTAGTGGGGTAGAATTATTACACTTATGATACGGTATTTTAACAAGGCTATTGGACCCTATTTATCTTTTGATAAAAAATCTTATTTATATTTTGGTGGAACAGGCTACTTAAGCCTTCAAACCCATTATAGGTTTAAACGTTGGCTGCTAAAAGGGGTTCTCAAATACGGTGCACACCACGGTGCTTCTCGTCAGTCAAATATTAGAATATCCCTGTTTGAAAAAGTAGAAAAAGTATTGGCCCAACAGTTTAAAGCTCCTCGGGCGCTACTGAGTTCTTCTGGTTATTTGGCCGGTCAAATGGTGGCCAAACAATTTTTAAATGATCCTTATGCTACCCTCTATTTACCTGATACCCACAGTGCATTAAAAATAGATCCAAATGCTACTGAAACACATTACGAGGGTCTTGATGAAAAATTAAAAGAGCTGCTTTCTTTAAAAAAACAACCCGTAATTTTTTTAGACAGTATAGATTTTAAAGGGCGGCATTATCCCGAATTCAGCCCATTGAAAACTATCGATCTCTCTGCTTGTATTTTGGTTGTAGACGACTCTCACGCCCTTGGGGTATGTGGTCTAGAAGGAGAAGGATCCTATGGAATACTAAAGCAGTTAAATCCTAAAGAATTAATCGTTACGGCTTCTTTGGGAAAGGGAATGGGGATTAGTGGTGGTGTAGTGCTGTGCGAGGACCACAGAGCGTCTGCCATTATAGCTGGTCCTACATTTGGTGGCGCTAGTCCTGCTGCTTTAGCAGGTCTATTCGCCTATTTAGAAGCGCCAGAAATTTATCAAAAACAACTCCTTAAATTGCATAAAAACACCAAACGTTTTATAAAAGGACTTGACAGTCCTGAATTTTTTGACAATCATTTAGGACACCCTGCTTTTGGATTTCAATCGCCTCAGTTATCAAAGAAGCTTAAAGAAGCTGGTTTCGTACTGACAAACTTTCCATATCCCACTGAAAGAGATCCAATGATGAGTAGAATTGTGATTAGTGCTGGTCATAAAAAAAAGGATATTGAAGGCCTTTTTAAAGCACTCAATACCCTTATTCCTAATTTAAAATAAGTATAAAACTTGCTAAAATGTATGATTAGTCAACACTATTCAATAGTAGCCAAGTATCTTTCTGCGTCTAAAGCAGCCATACAACCTGTTCCTGCTGCAGTAATAGCTTGTCTGTATTCTTTATCTTGAACGTCACCACAGGCGAATACCCCTGGTAAATTTGTTTTAGTACTCTTGCCTTTGGTATGTACATAACCCGTTTCATCCATGTCTAGTTGGCCCTTGAAAATGTCTGTATTTGGCTTGTGACCAATAGCGATAAAGAGTCCTGTAATAGCAATGTCTTCCTTTTCTCCTGTTTGGTTGTTAACCATTCTAAGGCCTTCTACCACTTGGTCTCCAAGAACCTCTTCTACTTCTGTAAAGTATTTTACTTCTATATTTTTTAAGCTATTCACCCTGTGTTGCATTGCTTTAGAGGCCCTCATCTCCCCTTTTCTTACTAACATGGTGACTTTACTACAGATGTTGGCTAAATAAGAAGCTTCCTCTGCTGCGGTATCTCCTGCACCTACAATAGCCACTTCTTGACCTTTATAGAAAAAACCATCACAAACAGCACAGGCAGAAACACCACCGCCCCTTAGTTTTTGCTCACTAGGTATGTTTAAGTACTTGGCTGTAGCCCCTGTAGAAATAATCACTGTCTCCGCTTCAATAGGTGTTTTACCGTCTACCATTGCTTTGTGAATACCCCCTACTTCTTTACTCAATTGAACTTCTGTAATCATTCCGATTCGCACTTGGGTACCAAAACGCTCTGCTTGCTCTTGTAATTCAACCATCATTGTTGGACCATCTACACCCTGAGGGTAACCAGGGAAATTGTCTACTTCTGTAGTTGTTGTTAATTGTCCACCTGGCTCCATACCCGTGTATAAAACAGGTTTCAAATCTGCTCTTGCTGCGTAAATTGCTGCAGTGTATCCTGCTGGTCCTGAACCAACTATAAGTGTTTTAATGCGTTCTATATCTTGAGACATTTGAAATGAATTTTTAATAATTAAAGATCAAAATTAAACAATTTGGCCGCCTTGTAAACGGTAAAGTTATTAAAAGTTATTACAGTATTATTTGGAAGATTGATTTAGATCTTATTTAAATTTTCTATTCTTTTTTAACCAAAAGATTTTAGAAAAGATTACTATGTGAAATCGCAACACACTTAAAATAAGGGTTTTAAAAAAAAATATAACTGCTGCTATTTTATAATATAGTTTTTCATAAAAATCAAAGCATAAAAATTAAAACTAAAAAAAGAAAGTATATTCCTACAAAATTATTACTTTTGATATGGGTATTATAAATTTAGGGGCTTCCCTAACAAACAATTCAAAAAATGAGTAATTCAACATTTAGATCTAACTGTGGTTTAGCCACAGGCTTGGATATTATTGGTGATAAGTGGTCTTTGTTAATCGTCAGAGACTTGATGGAAGGAAAAAAAACCTTCACAGAAATGAGGCTTTCTAAAGAAGGGGTAGCCACAAATATTTTAGCAGACAGGCTCAAAAGCTTGAGCATTAATCATATTATTTCTTTTTACCACGCTGCAGATAATAGAAAAACCAAGTATTATTTTTTAACTGAAAAAGGATTGGAGTTATATACCATTCAATTAGAGGTAATGAGGTGGACGTATAAATACTATCCAGAACAAGCTTCTGATCACACAGAATTTCTGGAGCAACTTTCACAAAATACCACTCAGAAGATTTTTAAAAAATACACCAAGAATTACACTGAGGAAAAGGAATCGCATTACAAAAAAATGAATCCCTAGGAATAAATATTATTATTCAAAAAAAAAAGGCGGACCGTTGGTCCGCCTTTTTAATAATCTTAAACATTTTCGCCTTTCATCATCTTATTCCAATACAGATAAGGCAACATATATTTTTTTAGCATCCATAACCTCCAATGTTCTTTGGAGGAATCTCTTATCAATAACTGCTTTAATTTTGGATCTGGAATAAAATTATTTTTGTAATCAAATTCAGCCAAAACCATTTTACCGTATCCAGTGACCAAAGGACAGGAAGAATAGCCATTGTAGGATTTATTAGTAGCTTCTTTGTGTGAAAGTAACATCATTAAATTATCTACGACTATAGGCACCTGTTTTCTAATTGCAGCTCCTGTTTTAGCTGTTGGTAAACCCGCAACATCTCCAAGTCCAAATATGTTTTTGTAGGTATTGTGTTGCATACTCCCATGATCAACTGCCAACCAACCTGAATCATTTACCAGATTAGATTCCTTTACAAATTTTGGCGCTGTTTGAGGAGGGGCAATATGAAGCATGTCAAATGGAATTTCTATAATAGCATCTCCACTCATTTTTTCTCCCAATTCATTTCCTTCGTTAATTACACATTGGTTCTCTCCATCTGCAGTATATTTAAAATAGGCTATTTTTTTATCTGCATCTATCTTAAAAGGGGCGTAAAAAGGTTTGAAATGAATCCCGTAACGCTAAATAACTTTCATGAGTGTGTCCTTAATTACAGGAACACCAAAAATAACGGATCCTGGAGTAGCAAATATGACATTGGTCTTTTTAGCTACGTCGGATTTTCTAAAGTAATCTGCTGCTAAATAAGCGATTTTTTGCGGAGCACCACCGCACTTAATAGGCGTAGTGGGCTGAGTAAACAACGCGTTACCCCCCTTAAAATTCTTAATGGTTTCCCAAGTGTGTTCAGGATTGGTATAATTAGAACAGACAATCCCTTTTTCCATGGCTTCTGTTAAGCCCTCGATTAAAGAGGGGTCCATCACTAATCCAGGTGCAACTACTAAAAATTCATATCCTATTTTTCCAGAATTCTCAGTATCTATAGTATGCTCGTCTGCCTGAAAAGAAGTGACAAAATCCTTGACCCATGTAACACTTTTAGGAATTAAACTGGCCATAGATCTGGCTGTGTTTTTATAATCATATGCACCTGCACATACTAAAGTCCAGGCTGGCTGATAATAATGCGTTTCCGCAGGATCAATAATAGCAATATCTAATGAAGCGTTTTTTTTAAGCAATTGGGTAGCAGTCATTATACCAGCAGTTCCACCGCCAATAATGACTATCTGATGTTGTTTGTCCATGGTTTGGTTTATTGATTAGATTCTAAATATAAGCACCTCAACCATTTAAGTTTGTAACATTTGTAACATAAGAAGTAGCCAACCTAGGCCATACATAAAGATAGCATCTTAAATTTCAAACATAAACTGTAGTGATTTAAACATCTGGTTACCTCCAGGAGGTATAGCCTCCCTTGAGATCATAGATTTCAGTAAAGCCCATTTTAACTAATAAATTAGCTACTTTCCCACTCCTATTGCCGGACCTACAATAAAGATACACTGGTTTGGTTGGATCTAATTTTTTAAAAGCGATCTCCATAGCTGGTCTATTAAAAAAGTCAATGTTTTTGGCATTTGCAATTGCGCCTGATTTAAACTCAGAAGGGTAAAGAATTCAAACCTGTCAAGGTCACTATAAACAAAGGGTTACAGAGATGTAGCCCTTTGTTTGTTTCCTCACTTGCACACTATTTGCACACAAGTCCCATTATAGAATAATAAAGATTATAATCTATTATAAATCTCATTAGTTACATCTAAAGTAAATAAATTAGAGTTAACTAAAAAATTATGCCTTTGAGTTGTCTGTCCCAGCGTCCCATCCCTTAGGTTTGGGACAGGGACAATATAAAAACTCAAAAAGTTTCAGTGCATCACTTAATTTAAAGTGAGGGGTGGGTTTTGTAGAAACGGTTTTCTTTTTTGAGGTTGGTCGTTATATTTATATATAACCTGAATACTAAGTACTTTTAATTAAAATCTATAGTAAGCATATCCTTATAAATCTGTACAGGAAATTGTTTCAAGTTACCTGAGGTGCTATTTGAACTACAAAAAGAAGTGAAACCTTCTCCTGTTCCAAATGAATTACCGTGATTATTGCATCTAAATCTGTTATTGGAATAGGTCCATTGATTTCTTGTTCCTAAGTGAGGGCAACAATTATCAAAGGCCATATAGTTTTCCTGATCCTTTCTTAGGATGAGTATACCATTTTCCATATCATTCACAAAAGCACTGATTTCTTCAAGTGGTTCATAATTTTCATTAGAAAGATCTATGTACAGTAGCTTGTTTTCATAATAGTATCCATCGGATTCAATCAGCTCTTTAACTTCTTGGTATCTAGATTCTTCTTCTGATAATGGATCCTCGTTGTTTTCTCCAATAGTATCATCAATAATAAAAGTAGCAGTTATTTCAAGAGGCTCACTAATGGTTACTTGAGTAGTTGATTCAGAAGATTCAATGGCTCCTTTCCAATCTTGAAATATCCATCCATTTACTGGATTAGCGGTTAGCTTTATAGTTGTTCCGGAATCATAATCTGTTGTGCGTCCAGTATTTATTATCTCCTCTAAAACCAATCCCTCCCCTTCAATATTTAGAGTTAATGGATACTTCTTTTTTTCAAAGTTAGCAGTCAATGTAATGTCAGATGATACATTTATAGTTCTTGTAGCATTCGTATTTCCATCTGACCATTCTTTGAAAATATATTCTCCTTGAGAAACGGCAGTAACACTAATTTCTGAACCTTGGTTAAACTCACCACCCGACGTACTCACAGATCCACCCTCACCAGCTGAGATTAAAACATTGTATTTAATTAATGGAACTTCAACAGTATCATTGTCCTCTCTGCTACAACTATAAATAAGTGGTGCACTCATTATAGCTATAACAACTGCAGGGCAAACGCTGTCAACAAATTCCTTTCTTTTCATAGATCGAAACTACAAAAAAAATAGAAAAAATAAATACTCTCATTATATTGAGAGAATATAATATTAACGAATCTCTTTATTATTTTTAAACAAAATATTAATACCGTGCAACAGAAAAGACCAAATCAAGAACCACCAATAGATCTAGTTGAGCAATTCTACAAAGAAAATGTAGATCTGAAAGCTATTTTGAATGCTAGAAAGGCTAAGAAAGATGTTACTTCTGGACTAGAGCCTTACACTGGAGAATAAGGAAAATATTCAATAAATTTAACTGCTGCATTCAAAGATTATCTCGGTTGGATTCCTACACTTAAAAAGGAAAAATTGACTAATTACGGAAATTTTCAAATTACAATTCATCCTACTTCAAACCAATCAGAACGCCTAGAGATTATTGAAATTAGAATACCCAATCAGAAAAATGAATTTGCAGAACTGTTGGGACGTAAAAACAAAGGATACTTTATAGAAGTATTATCATCAGAAAGTCAGTGGAGTTCTTTTTTGGATAACACAAATTTGAATCAAAATATTGAAGGAGTTTTTGTTACAAAAACAGATGGTTATAATTCTTGGTTATTGGATATGAGTCCTAGTCAAAATATTAATTTTTATGGGCAGATTGAACCTGATGTCAGAGATGTTGTATTGAAACCTGGAATGATTTTTGAAAATCAGGAAATATCAATTAATAATATTAGTAAAAATCAAGATGGATCTTTTGTATTAGAAATTAATATTAAAGAATGAAACAGAATAGACAAGTTTACCTCGTTTTCCTTTTGAGATTATTTATAAAACTGTAATCAAGATAATTAATAGTGTTAAATAAAAAACATTAATTTAGGCATAAACAATAAACAGCCTTCAAGAAAGAAAACTATTTCTATAAGACCCATCCCTTTTATAAAAACAAATGATGTGAGTTGCAATTTTTTCTTAAAACTAATCACTATATTTGATTGTAATTAACAATATAACTTCATGAAAAAATTACTTTATATTTTACCTATTATTTGCA
>Ga0102887_1000574_pt1 | contig 16929 bp, 28 predicted proteins | sample Colrivmet1550B02_FD_84504 | JGI IMG/M metagenome (GOLD analysis project Ga0102887, IMG submission 84504) | Estuarine microbial communities from the Columbia River estuary - metaG 1550B-02 | ecosystem: Environmental > Aquatic > Marine > Intertidal zone > Estuary | place: USA: Columbia River...
CCTACTGGATCAAAAAGCAAGTTCGGAGTATACGTAAAGAACGACAAGAACAACGTAGTTAAGGTCACTTTTGGTGATCCTAACTCTGAGATCAAAAGAGATGATCCAGCAAGACGTAAAAGTTTCAGAGCCAGACATGGATGTGATAGTCCAGGTCCTAAGTGGAAAGCAAAGTATTGGAGTTGCTACCAATGGCGTGCTAGTGCCAAAGTAGATAGCTGATAAGATAAATAGTATTAACACACAATTCAAATTAGGAGAACATTGAGATGTTTAAAAAACCACAAGATATTAACCCATTACCCGCCGGTATGGAAGATGCGTTCACTCGTTCTCTTTCCTCTCAGGGATTTAAAATTCCAGAGCCTGTACAAGAAACACCTGCTGTAGAAGTAGCCGATGCGCCTGATGCAGAGCTATCAGAATCTGCGGCAAGACCAGGAGATAAAACTGACGGCGATAAGAAGCCTAGTAAAGTTGACGATGTTACTCCTGAAATCGGAGTCATTACGTCAAAAGATAAGGCTGCCAAGTCTGTAGAGACTGCTGTAAAAGCCGCTTCTAAGTCTCAGCACGAATCTGTAGAAGTTTCAGAAGGAACTATCAAAGTAAACGATTTCACTGGTAAAGCACCTGCTGGCATCAAGATGAAGAAACTTGGATCTTCCAGTATGGGCGGAGACAACGTTGAAATGTCTGGACCAGATGATAAACTTATTGCATACGCAAAGAAGAGCCTTGGCTGTGATGCTAAATGTAAGACTATCGCAGATGTACAGAAGCAATTAAACGAAGCATATGAAAGCAAGAAAACTGAAGCATGCCCTGACTGTGGTGAGCAAAGAGAAATGCTTAAAGCATGTACCGGATGTGGATGTAGCGAAGGAATCAAAGAAGAGTTGGATGACGTAGATCAAAAAGCTGTCAAGAAAAAGTTCACTGATCGTAAAGATAAGGACCTTGATAATGATGGCGATGAAGATGAGTCAGACAAGTATTTGCATAGACGTAGAAAAGCAATCGCTAAAGCACTGGAGGACTAGACGTGTCAGAGGAATCAATCAATGAAAAGTTTGATCCAGCTGATTTCGATCTAGTTGCTACAGACAAAGATAAAGCATCTGCTAAGATGAACATCATTATGCAGTTACGGAAGTCTATGGATGTCAGAGGCAACTTACCTATCAAATTCGCAGACGGCAAGTCTCAAAAAGTGCCTATGAATATTGCTAAGATTGCGTTAGACAAATATTCGCAAGTACGCAAGCCTGCCTCTAAAGAGAAGATGCAAACCGCTATGTCAAAGTCTTATAAGGACATGATCATGACACTTAAGACTTTCAAAGAGGAAACTCAGATGGACGAAGGATTTTCGCCTAAAGAAATTAAAATGGCAATCGGTGTTGCGTCAGATAAGAGATATGCTGGCGGTAACATGACTGGTGCAGTTAAAGCAATTGATAAGATCAAAAGAGGTTTATCTAATCATCCACAAGTCTCAGCAGTTCTACGAAAGCAGAATGAGTCCTATGGATCAATGAATGCCTCTGTAGATAAAGTTAAGATTCAAAAGCAGATCGATCAAACTGAGAAGTACATGAAGACGTTCTTCGGTAATACCTCTTCAGTTAAGATGAAGAAGTTTGCTATGCAGAAGAAGATCGACAAGCTTAAGGCACAACTTAAAGAAGAAGCTATACTAGACAAAGCATTGAACGAAGCTCCACGACCGCCTAAGATCAGCAAGGGTAAAGCTAAAGGCAGTATCTCTGCATCTGGCATGCGTGGTAAAGGCAACAAGAAGTTTGATGTGACAATTAATTTCGATAATGGTAAGTTCTCGTTTCGTATCACAGATGAATCTGGAAAATTCCAAACTGTAGGTCTAAAGCAAGCTTCTAAGATGTTAGGTGAAGAAGTCACTAATCAATTAATGGCTGAACAGAACCTTCAAGAAGCGCCTAACTACAAGCTACATCACAATACTTTTAGCGGTGCGGTACAAGAAGCAATTGCAGTCGCTAAGAAACAAGGTTATGACGTTGATGAAGATGATTGGTCTAATAAAGTTGCTACTGGTCCTAAGAAGCCTAGTAAAGACAAGACCAACAGATATTCGATCAAATTACTTAAAGGCGGCAAGGCAACTCGCAAATTCTTACAAATCCAAGTGTATAACATGGGTTCAAAGTACGAGTTGAACTGTTACGTTCAATAAATAGTATGAAAGAATGGATAAAAAGTTTTTGGGTTGAGGTAGCTAATAATTGGCCACTACATCCAACAATGTATGAAGCACAGATGTATATAGATAGAGTTAATCACATATATCCAGCTGAAGATATTCAAAATGAAGAAACGAACCATTTAAACAAGGAGAAATAAAATGGCATTATGGGGAACAGTAGATACTTTGGCGGCAGCGCCAAAAGTGCATACACAAACTACAATTTTTGACGCAACAGACGCCGCAGTGGTAGTTCTAGCATCAAATACAATTAAAATTCCAGCACACAGTTACATTACTGGCGATGCTGTACAATACAATGATGCAGGTGGTACTGTTATCACTGGTCTGACTGATGCGACTACCGTATTCGTTAATGTCGTTGATGCTGATACCATCAAACTATACGGCACTAAAGCACAGGCTATTACTGGACACGCATCAACAGGTCTTAAAGCACTTACTGGCTTAGGTGTAGGCGCTGGTCATAACTTAGTTAAAGTACCAGATAACATCTACTTTGTAGATACTACAGAAGCCGGCGTTGCCGCTAACCGTGCTAAGGGTCTTCAGACTCCTGGTTGGGTTGATTACAGCACTAAGACTGTACCTGCAACAGTATTGTCATTTGACGCTACTGCGGGTGGTGTTAATTTAGCTGATGATATTATTAATGTTGGCAATCAAACTGTATTAGCTAATGGTAGTGCAGTGACTTACTCTAGAGGCGGTCAAACAATCGTAACTGGTCTGACAGACGGTGCTGTAGTCTACGTGTATAATGTAGGCGCTGGCATGATTAAGTTGTACACAACAGCCAATAATGCTATTGCTGGTGGAGCAACTGGTCTTAAAGGACTTACAGTTGTAGGCGCAGGAACTCAAACTCTTACAGCCCAAGACGGTGTAACTAGACACGTTGTTGAAACTATCGTACCAATGAAAGTTGCCGCAGGAACTGCTGGCGATGTTGGTGTTGATGGAGCTGATGACTCAGTAGTAGCTGATAGCTAAACTTGAGTCAAAATGAAGTTATAAATATACTGGAGAGCAGAATAACGCTCTTCAGTATAATTTAACTAAAGGTGAATAAACTATGAAGCTAGACGAAGACAGCTTTTTGCTGTATGCCGCAAAGTACTATGATATAAGAATGGCATCATCAGCAGATGAATTTTATGACGATCTCAAACGCTTTCAGCATTTGAAGAGACTCTTTAAACGTTACGATGATGACGATGATTTAAAAGTCAGATTGATTCTAAATCATTTGACAGTTTTATATAACTGCTTTGGATCAGCCGCAACGACAATGCTGTTTTATAAGCTTACTGACTACCATAAGTATTTGAAACCTTTTGTTGTGTTTCTAGCATATATGCCAGATTTCGTTGAGTATAGTGATGAGAAGATTATAAGTTCAGAAATACCTCTGGACGCAAGAATTATTAAAGAGTTGAGAGAGCTATGATTGTTGATCTATTTTTAGTCTACCAGTTTATCAGAAGGTTGGCAACACCCTTTAACGAATGGTCAGCATATAAACTAGGCATCATTGATGAGACTGGCAAACAACTCATAAAAAGAAAAAACTTTACAACACGAGAGCAAAAAGATTCATTTCAAATTTTTGATATTATGATCTCTAAGCTCAAAAGATTGTTAGAGAAAGTTCCTGGTGGCAAGAGTCGAATTGGATCTTACGCCGCTGCCCTATATTTGATTAAAGAACACAATCAAATCGAACAGGACTGCAACACGCTCACGGAAGAGCAACTTTCTGCAAAGCTAGAAGAATATATGAATCTAGTTGAATCTACTATTGATATCGATAAAATCTTTGAAAACGCTTTCGAAGAAGATGCTCCTGCTAATAGTGCAGGCAGTGGAAATATCGCAGGTATCGGTATAGGTCCAGATGGAGAGCCAGGCGTCAGCAAGTCCCAGCAAAAGAAGAGAAAGACGAAACCGCTGAAACGCTTTAGAGATGCTTCGATGATTATCGACAGCACTCCTAACACAAACAAATAGGTAAATCAGTGGAACCAGATTTAAATAACGTTCGTACGGACGTCGAAATACTTAAGAAAGATGTATCTAACATCCAAGGACTATTGGGCAGGCTAGACAATGCGATTGATAAGATCGCTGATGCCAGCAATGGTATATCTAGAATTCTTGCTGTTCACGATACACAAATATCTGATACACGTCTTGAGGTGTCAGAAGTCAATAGAGTGCGTGAAAACTCTACTGAGCTATTGCACAAGCGCATATCTGAAAAAGAAGCAGAACACAGAATTCTTGCAGAGAAGAATCATGAAAGCCTTATGGAATTCCTTAAGGATCATGACACTAGAAGCGAAAACTACATCACCGCAATGAACGAACGAATTACCACGCTAGAGCGATGGAAGTGGGTAATGCTAGGTGGTGCTACAGTAGTGGGATTCTTAATAGCGGAATTAGAGAGCTTTTTACAAATTCTTAGATAATATGTATTGACACCACGCTCCAATAGTGTATAATAGACATATTGGTTGAAGTACAACGTGTGGAGTTTATATTGAATATTACGGATTTAAAGTATGCTGGTATCCTCTCTAATAGACTAGAGAGATTCGCAGTCAAGGCACATTCGCCTTACAGAGCTAACTTCAGATGTCCTATCTGTGGTGACTCACAAAAGAACAAAATGAAGGCACGTGGTTGGATTCTTGAGAAAGAGAACACTGCCATTATCTACTGCCACAATTGTAATGCATCACACAACATGCGTAGCTTTCTTAGATTCATTGACCACAATCTGTTCAATGAGTATGTGATCGACTCTGCTTTAGAGAAAGGTCAAAGACGTGAACTATTCCAGAAGGCGCAAGCCGAACCAATAAAGCCACTAGACAAACTTCGAATGAAAGCACCAAACTTTCGTAAGAAGGGCTCACCTCTACTTAAAATTAAAAAGATATCACAGCTAAATTTTGATCATAAAGCTAAGATTTATTTGCAAAAACGACTGATCCCAGCATCGGTACAATATAAATTATACTATGCACCTAAATTTAATGAGTGGGTAAACTCTATAATTCCAGGCAAATTGCCCGTGTTAGAGAGAGATCGTCCTAGACTGATCATGCCCTTCATAGATAAGAGTGGTAATCTATTCGGTTTCAATGCCAGAGCTTTTGGTAGTGACGAACTGAGATACATAACTATAATGATAGATGATACAATGCCTAAGATGTTCAATTTAGACAATGTTGATTTTAACAAGAAGTACTACGTAACGGAAGGGCCTATAGATAGTCTCTTTCTGAGCAACGCAGTTGCTATGGCAGGTGCTGATGGTAATGCAAGAGGTTTAGAGAATACTGAGAACGCTGTTTTCGTATTTGACAATGAACCAAGAAACAAAGAGATTGTCCAACGTATGGAAAGATGTCTCGACAAAGGCTTTAAAGTCTGTATCTTTCCTAAGAAAGAGATTGTCAAGGACATCAATGATATGGTTTTAGATGGCACTAAGCCAGCTGATATCGAGATGATCATAGACATGAATACCTATTCTGGTCTATCTGGCAAACTACAGATGGCTGAATGGAAAAAAGTAACTTAAGGTAGCTTTATGTGTTGACACCCTTTCAATACTATGTTACCATAACTAAATATTGGAGAGATGTAAATGAGTAAAGAAGAGCTAGCCAAGTCACTTGGCAAGAAGTTTAAATACAGGTATGATAGTGAGCAGTACAGTAAAAGAGATGCATGGTACATCATGCGAGAAGAGACTGCTAAGGGTAAACTAGAAGGTGACTGTGAAGACTTCGCACTAACTCTTCTATGGCATATCTCCGATGAAAGTTATATTAAGTTTTGGTGGAACCTCATTTCACGCAAAGCTAAAATCTGTTATTGTTACGTAGAAACTCCAGATCGTGGACACGCAGTCCTAAGATACGAAGGAGAATATGCTGACAATATTCAAAGAAAGTTTGTTGCTAAAGGAGTAATGGAAAAGAAGGGCTACGTGTTTTCAAAGTGGATGTTCATTCCAAGCACAGTAGCTATTAAGATGCTAATAGGTAAGTTTTATAAAATTTAGACCTTAAAATGGAGAAGTGACTTGATACGAGCAATTTTTGCGTGTGACCGTGAAAACGGTATAGGTAGAGGCGGTACTCTGCCCTGGCCGCACAACTCAGCAGACTTAAAATGGTTCAAGAGTTGTACTGACGGTGGTATAGTTGTGATGGGACGAAGAACTTGGCAAGATCCAAAAATGCCAAAGCCTTTACCTAACCGCTACAATATAGTGCTATCGTCTAGTGATATCCGAACTGGACCTAATGTAGTGTTACGCACAGTCGAGTCTGTGGAGCAACACGTTAAAGAGTTCGATCAAGATGTCTGGATCATTGGCGGTAAATACACATTTGATGCGTTGATGCATATGTGCGAAGAGTTGTGGATTAGTCGCATTAATGGCTCATACGAATGTGATACATACATAAGCGACCTTTGCGATTTTGAGTTATTTCATAAAGAGTATGATGTCGGTAAACAATTACGAATTGAAAAATATAGAAGGTCAATCTAGTGAAGCAATACTTAGAAGCTATGCAAAATATTATGGACAATGGTGATGACCGAGAAGATCGGACTGGAACTGGTACAAGGAGCATCTTCGGTGGTCAAATGCGGTATGACTTATCTAGAGGATTCCCAGCCGTCACAACTAAGAGACTAGCGTGGAAAGCTGTTGTAGGCGAACTGCTTTGGTTCTTAGAGGGCAGTACTGATGAACGCAGACTAGCAGAGATTACCTATGGCGAAGACAGAGATGATCTGTACGAGCGTAGTACGATATGGACAGCAAATGCTGATGAGCAAGGTGTAGCTTTAGGCTATCGCAATGACTACATGCAGAAAGAGCTTGGTCCCGTCTATGGAAGCCAGTGGAGAAGCTTTGGTGGTTTTGATCAGATAGCAGAGATCATCAGGCAGATAAAAGAAGAACCAGATAGTAGACGAATAATCCTGAGTGCATGGAATCCACCAGAAATTGAGCGAATGGCTTTACCGCCTTGCCATACTCTGTCACAGTTCTATGTGAACAAAGGAAAATTAAGTTGTCAGATGTATCAGAGAAGTGCAGATATGTTTTTAGGAGTACCCTTTAACATTGCAAGCTATTCTTTGCTGACACACATTTTAGCTAGAATTACTGGTCTCCAAGTAGGAGATTTTGTCCATACGGTTGGCGATGTGCATATATACAATACACACTATGAAGCAGTGAGCGAACAACTAAAACGCACCCCGCAAAAACTACCTTCACTACGTATGCCACCCTTTACTTCTTTAGAAGAGGTACTGGACTTGGACGTCTCTGACTTCCAGTTGGAGGGATATAAACCAATGAGTGCAATCAAAGCAATGATGGCAGTCTAATAACAAACAAAGAGAACCGAGATGACAATAAGAATAGACAAGAGCAAGGACAGTCTACTAGAATCCTACGCCGTAGGAATGCTAAAAGACTTTTATTTAACAGAGTATGAGAAATCGCCACAAGAAGCATTCAAACGTGCATCTACTGCATGGTCTAAGTACAGAGACGTGATGGATGAAGATTTAGCGCAACGACTCTACAACTACGTGTCAAACAAATGGTTTATGTTTGCATCTCCCGTGTTATCCAATGCGCCTAATGGAGCAAAACAAGGTAAAGGAATGCCCATCTCGTGTTTCTTGACCTATGTTCCTGACACCCTAGAAGGTCTTATTGGTCATACCTCTGAGTTGCGATGGCTATCTGTGTATGGTGGTGGAGTTGGTGGTCACTGGTCTGATGTTCGTACTGTATCTGATGTAGCACCTGGACCTATGCCTTTCTTACATACAGTTGATGCAGATATGATTGCTTATCGTCAAGGCAAGACTCGCAAAGGCTCTTATGCGGCATACATGGACATCTCGCACCCAGACATTATCGAATTTCTAAACATGCGTATTCCAACAGGTGATGTCCAGCGTAAAGCATTGAATCTGCATAACGCTATCAACATCTCTGATGAGTTTATGGTGGCAGCCGCTGAAGGGAAATCTTTTGACCTCCGTGATCCAAAAGATGGAAGCGTTAAAGATACAGTAGATGCACGTAAGCTATGGGAGCGTATTTTAGAGACACGTTTCAGAACTGGTGAACCGTACATGAACTTTATCGATACTGCTAATCGTGATCTACCTCAGCCTCTGAAAGATTTGGGTCTGAAGATTAATGGATCTAATCTGTGTAATGAAATTCACTTACCAACAAGCGCAGACAGAACTGCTGTGTGTTGCTTATCGTCTTTGAATCTAGAGTTCTATGATGAATGGAAAGACACGTCAATTGTTGCTGATCTTATCTGTATGTTAGACAACGTTATTGAATTCTTTATTGAGAATGCTCCTGATACTATTTCACGTGCCAAGTTTAGTGCTAGCCGTGAACGTTCTCTAGGTCTAGGTGCTATGGGCTTCCACAGTCTATTACAGAAGCACGGTGTTGCGTGGGAGTCTGAAAAGGCTAAAGAGATTAATGATGTTGTATTTAATCAGATTAAGACACAAGCTGTGGCTGAGACTGAGAGACTAGCTGTAGAGCGTGGTGAGTACCCAGACGGGACTGGTTCTGGCAGACGTAACTCGCACTTGCTTGCGATTGCGCCTAATGCGTCATCTGGCGTGATCCTATCGACTTCTCCTTCTATCGAGCCTTTGAAAGCGAACGCATATACGCACCGTACACGTGCTGGTTCGTTTCTCGTAAAGAATAAGTATCTATCAGAATTGCTAACAGCTAAAGGAGAAAACAATGACACTAATTGGACTTCTATTATTACTAAGAAAGGTTCAGTCCAGCATCTGCCATTCTTAACAGAAGGCGAAAAAGCTGTATTTAAAACTGCTGATGAATTAGACCAGAACTGGGTGGTACAACATGCCGCAGACAGACAGAAGTATATCTGTCAAGGACAATCAGTCAATCTATTCTTCCCTGCAGGAGCACCTAAATCCTACGTAAGTCAAGTACATCTACGTGCATGGAAAGAAGGACTCAAAGGGCTGTATTATCTGCGTACAGAGGCAAAACAACGAGCAGAGAACGTTAGTGAGAAAGTCGAAAGAGTTGCACTAGCTGGAGATATGCGTAGCATCGTATACTCTAAGAAAGATTGTCCGTTTTGTTCCATGGCTATGGAAGAGTTAAAGTTACGAGGTATTCCATTCGATAAGATTGACCTTAAAGAGATCGGCAAAACAGCCGCAGAAGTAACTGGACGTAAAGATGTCAAGAGTGTTCCACAGGTCTACATTGCTGGTGAGTATGTAGGTGGATACAAAGAGTTGATGGAATTTTTAAGTAAACCACTCGCTGTAGAAGAAGGCGATGAGTGTAGAGCTTGCGAAGGCTAGACACAAAAACAAACAAACAATAAAGGAAAGAAATAAATGTCATTATTAGATTTATCAAAAAGCTATCGCCCATTTGCGTACCCATGGGCAGTAGAACTAACAAAGAAACATGAAGAGATTCATTGGGTAGAAGATGAAGCAGAATTGAGCGAAGACGTTCAAGATTGGAAAACGAAATTAAGCGAAGATGAAAAAGAGTTCGTCACACAGATCCTACGACTGTTCACACAGTCTGATGTGCAAGTCGGTGAGAACTATCACGAACTGATGATTCCTAGATTCAAGAATAACGAAATACGTAATATGCTTGCGTCATTCGCTAATCGTGAAGGTGTGCATCAACGTGCATATGCTTTGCTGAATGATACATTAGGCTTACCTGATGAAGAGTTTCACTCTTTTCTAGAGTACTCCGAAATGGCAGATAAGCTAGACTTTATGAAAGAGGGTAACATTAACTCTCATACAGGTCTTGCTTTAGTTGTAGCACAGTCGGTATTTAACGAAGGAATGTCGTTATTCGCATCCTTTGTTATGTTACTGAACTTTCAACGCTTCGGTAAAATGAAAGGTATGGGAACGATTGTTGAGTGGTCTATTCGTGATGAGACTATGCATGTTCAAGGTAATGCTAAACTGTTCCGTGAATTTGTAGAAGAGCATCCACGTATTGTGAACGATGAGTTGAAATCTAAAGTCTATGAGATGGCATCAAACGCTGTTGCCTTAGAAGACAAGTTTATCAAGTTAGCATTCGCAGGTAAAGATCAAGAAGGTATCACTGAAAAAGAAGTGAAGCAGTATATTCGACATATCGCTGATCGAAGATTATTGCAGTTGGGAATGAAGCCTAAGTTTGGCGTTAAAGAGAATCCTATGCCTTGGCTAGACTGGGTGCTGAATGGTGCTTCACATGATAACTTCTTTGAGAAGCGTGTGACTGAGTATTCGGTGAACGGTATGGAAGGTGATTGGGGCTGGGATGAGAATGCATCTGAAGGCGAAGTCTGCGGCATTGACGGGGATGGTTGTCCAGCTTAACTAACATAGGTTTATATCATGAACAAGTGGCAAGAAGCTTATATGAAAACAGCAGAGACTTTCGGGTCTCTGTCAACTGCTATTAGACTTAAAGTGGGTGCGATTGTTGTGAAAGATAATCGTATCATTTCTATCGGATACAACGGTACTCCATCGGGATGGGATAATAGCTGTGAGCATAAGATCGGCAGTGAGCTTAAGACTAAAGTTGAAGTGATACATGCTGAAGCTAACGCTATCAGTAAGCTTGCTAGGTCTAGCGAAAGTGGCTTAGATGCCGACATATATATAACACATGCGCCTTGCATAGAATGTGCGAAGCTAGTCTATGGCACAGGTATTAAAAACGTATATTATCGATCATCATACAGGAATACGGAGGGGGTAGATTTTCTCAAGTCCTGCAATATAAGGGTAGAAAAACTATGAAGAGACAGGATTTAGTCTGTGAATATTGCGATAGCGAATGCACTGTAGAGACTACTAATATGGAAGACCCAATTGTCTTTTGTCCAATTTGTGGATCAGAAGTAGATTATGAAGAGTCAGAGTACGAAGATTGGGACGAGCAAAATGAAGAGGGCTGGAATTAAGTGTGGTATAAAGACAATGTAGAATTCACTAGTGACATGATTGGTGACTACGTTGGGTTTGTGTACGTAATTACCGACCTAAAGAACGAGAAGAAGTATGTTGGAAAGAAACTGTTTCAATCCAAACGAACTCTTCCGCCTTTGAAAGGAAAGACTAGAAAGCGTAAGGTTATCAAAGAATCAGACTGGATGACTTATTACGGATCAAGTGAAGAAGTGAAGCTGTTGGTAGAAGAACATGGCGGTGAAGCTTTTCATAGAGAGATATTACACTTGTGTCCAACACGTGGCACTATGTCGTATCTCGAAGCAAAAGAACAGTTTGATAGAGAAGTCCTTCTATCAGATGAATATTATAACGGCATCATTAACTGCAAAATACATAGGACGCACGTTACTAGATTGAAAGAAGGATAATATATTATGCATATAGTTTATGGAACTAAGACTTGTGGGTATTGTGACCAAGCTAAGTCTCTGTTGAGACGCCATGGACTGCAATGGGAATATGTTGACTTGAAGGATCTTGACAAGGATGATCAAGACGAATTGATGAGAATTGCTGGAGTACAATTTAGAACCGTACCTCAGATATTTAAAAAAGAATCTCAAGATATCATTATTGATAAAAATATGACATACGTTGGGGATCTTACAGAGCTAAAGGATTTACTTAATGACTGATACCACTTACCTACCGTTACCGTCTAGCGTGACAATCAGGAGATCCGATATTCATGGTCTAGGACTATGGGCTGTCGAAGACATCAAGAAAGGAACTGAGATAGGGATGTCTCATTTTTATTGGGGAGAAGATATTCAAAGAACTCCTTTAGGAGCATTCTACAATCATTCTGATTCTCCAAACATACACAAGTCACGAAGGGATAGTAGATACTTCATGATTGCAAGCAAAGACATTCTAGCAGGTGAAGAAATTACTTGTACGTATACGTTCTACAAGTGTGACTAATTCCACCATCTAAAGTATAACGCAGACAGAGGAACCGCTAGAGTTAAGAGTGCTAAGATTAATCCGACCCAAGTATCTGAGTCAGACCAGTCTTGTCCAGCTTGTATAAGCTTATACTCTTTACCGTTTTTATCTGATAGAGGTCTCTTATCCACTAATAGCGTTATCAATGTGTTTGATGTATTCATCGATACTATGATCTGAGAATGAATCTATCTTGCCTTGCTTTAAGCCCATCCAAATGCCACGAAACTTATCTTTAACTCTCTGCCATCCAGTTGGATTTCTTACTAACCCATATGCATTGATGTAATGCTCTTCACCGTGATGCTTGTATCCCATTACACGTAAAGGAACAGTAGTTACGATGTCGTTGTTATTCTTCCATCTATGATGCACAACTTCTAAAGACTTACAGTATGCAGGCCAACCGACTTTAGGTGACCCGAATGTGAACACCATTGAAGGACTAGTTAACGTATCATCATGAGTACATCTAGATGCCATGATAGTAGCCATAGCCGCACCTAAAGAGTGACCACAGAACCATAGCATTTTCTTAGCGTTTACTGTTCTTGCGATGTCTTCAATGATCATGGGCCATAGATCGTCTACTTCAGTCTTGAATCCGCTGTGAACTCTAGAGATTGTTTCAGCTAATACTGGGAATGCTTTTAGATCGGCTTTGATATCACCAAATTCTGTAGGCTGTGTGCCTCTACATGCGATAACTAAATCAGACTTATTTTGAAATCTGTATGCCTGAGCTCCGTCTCTTTCATAGAACTCTGTTGTTGTGAATCCTAATGCTCTGGCTGCCTTGCTTGCTTCTGGTTCATCTAAGTATGCAATTTGTGAAAGCCTTGCGAATAGAGCAGATCGTACTAGTACTGATTTTGAAGTTATTGTTGTATCCATATTTGTTTCTCCTATATCGTATTATTTATAATATTAGACTTGACAAAAGGCAAAAATTGTAGTATGATAGTACTGTAAATCAAACTAAGAGGTTCAATATGCATTTAACTAACGAAGTTGAAGAACACTTAAAAAAGATTCTAGAGATTAAAACCATCAGTCCGTTCAGGACATTCGCCCAAAATCTATGGGAAGAACACAAAGAAGAGGTAATGGATTGGGAAGGCAAGGCGTGTACATATACCTCACAAGAGTACTTCAACAAAAACAAGTGGTATGTAAAAAAGCTATATAAGTCTACACTCCGTATAAGAGGTTAATATGTCAGATATAGTAGAAATCTTTAGTATTATAATTGGTACGTTCTTTGTTGTGTTTGGAGCGAGATGTCTATATGAAGCCGAACTAATGAACCAATCCAAGAGAGATGCGTATAGGGCAGGTACTCACGATTATTATGGAAATAAAATAGAAAAAAGTGAAAATAATGGTTGACACTGCCCCATAGTTGGTCTATAGTATAAGAGTAACAAAGAGAGAGATAAACATGATCAACTATATAAGCGCCTCAGAAAGTCAAATTCAACTTTGGGACGATGCGGGCATCGTAGCATCAAGTTCGAATGCAAACGATCTAGCCAATGTTATTTTTGATAACGGTGGCTTCGCTGATGCTGTATATGCGTCATCTTCAGTAGACTTTGCCTCAGAAGAGGGCTTTGCCACTGACGATGGTGCCAACGATTTACTTGAGTCAGCGATTGCCATATTTAACAACTACGCCCTACACAGTTCTATTAAAAACGCTAAATAGCGATAGAACCACTAAGGGAGATTGCTAGTGAAACACCTAAAAGAGATAGAGATGTCATACATCAAACACCTTGTCCACGGGTGGTCCATCGCTGGAGTCCTAATAGTGCATGGTCTTTTACCCTTCATGTGGGAAACAAAAGCCTCTGATATGCTCTGTAAAAAAGATAAAAAAAGTGAAAATAAAGGTTGACATTGGCAGAAATCACTGCTATAATACTTGTATAAACTGAGAAATGAGAGAGTATATTATGATGAATGAGCAAATTGAAACACTGATCGAAGCAATCAAAACCGACTATCTTGAGTGGACTACTCGTATGTACACCAAAGAGTTGACCGAAATAAACAAGACTATGATCGCAGAGTTCAACGAAGGTCTGACTTTCAAAGAAGGTCAGAAATACATCAAAGTCATGTCTAGAGGTAGCGTTTGGGGATTCATCGTCAATGTTGCTAACGACAAATTGTTTCAAAAAGGAGATATATTGAAAGCGGCAAGCTACAATGCTCCTGCGAGAAACAAGCCACGTGGTAACGTGATCGATGGTGGTTATAAAATCCAGTGGACTGGACCTTGTTACCTTTAAGAAAAAAGTCAAGGATTCTTAAAAAGAGTTCTTGACATTGTTTGCAAGATGTCGTATAATAGACATCTAATTGAGAGAGAATTAAGTATGTACGAAGCGTTAAAATTTGCCACTGAAATGCACGAAGGGCAGACAAGAAAATATAATGGGGGTGCCTATATTAATCACCCGATTGCCGTTGCTGATCTTGTAGAAGAGTACATGGACTTGAACGGTTTCGAAGAAGAGGCTGTTATGACTGCCATGCAGATTGCCATTCTTCACGATACAGTTGAAGACACTCCGGCTACTATGGAAATGGTAGAAGAAAAGTTCGGGACTGAGATCGCTCAAGGTGTTTGGTTTCTTACTAAGTGCCCTGACTATGCTGGCAACAGAGAAGTCAGAAAAAAGATTTGTGAAGCTAGGTTAGCGAATGCTCCAGAAGTTATTAAGATCATTAAAACTTTTGATATGATGCACAACGCAACGACTATTGCTGAGAACGACCCTAAGTTTTGGGAAGTGTTTAAGAAAGAGACGATTGAATTGCTTAAAGCAATGAAGACTCAAAGCATTTGGATCGAAGAGGGAGGAACTGATATCTATGTATAAAGATGAAATGTTAGAGTCTATGGTTCTAAACGATATCAGAAGTTGGGCAGGGGCTAGATACTATCAACAATGTCACCCATCCCTGTTCAACGAATACTGGACAATGAGACTGGGTCTTAAATGAGATTTAGTCCCCTTAGTTCAGCTGGATAGAACAACGGATTTCTAATCCGTAGGTCGCAGGTTCGAATCCTGCAGGGGACGCCAAATTTGAAATGAAAGATGAAACTATGAGACAACATATTTACGATAGCTGGAACGTTGTTATGGATCACAATAAGAATCCATTAAGTTCCATTAACAATATCGCAGTACGTCATATGATTATGCAAGTACTGGCATGGATGTGGGTAATAACATTTACCATTGCATCTGGTACGTGGGCATATATAGGCATCAATGCCATTGTCCATTCAGTGTTACTTGGTGCAGTGGTCATCACAGTTGCCACATTTGAAACAGCGAAACGCAAGCCTGAGTTATTCAACGGCAATGGTCGTGGAACGGGTGGTGAACACGAATAGGGAAAACGGAGTATGGATGCTTCGTGTATTATTAATGCTATGGTTATCATTTTCGGTGAAAAACACTGATGATCTTTACGGTGTCAGATATAGCATGAGAAGTTTTGAACAATGTAAAAGAGTAATTCCGCAATAGCTCAGTTGGCAGAGCAAATGACTGTTAATCATTAGGTCCCTGGTTCGAGCCCAGGTTGCGGAGCCAAACAAGAAAGGAAGTAGGATGTATGTTTATCTAGTTGTTTTGATGATCAATGGAATGTACTCAGTGCAAGCACCGAATATAATCTTTCCCGATCTAGAAACCTGCGAGATTGCTAAAGAGTTAAACTCCTTGGTTCTCAAAGATAGTACTCCCACATCTACAGCAAAGTTTTATGCTCAGTGTGTGAAGATACCTTATGATGTCGATGTCTAAGGTTTAACATTTTATTAAGAAAGTAAGTAAATGGGAATTGGAACTAAGAAGAAGAAGTCATCGGGTAGTATGGCAAAGACAGCAATCAGCAACGATGAGGTAGGGCTGTTGTATGCAGAAGTCCTTGAAAGGATGGACAAGATCGAAACAAAGCTAGACGAACTACTTTCTCAAATTGAAAAATAATTTATTTTTTACTTGACAAAGGTCGATAGATGTATTATAATGTGTACATAACTTGATAGAAGTGAGATAAAATATGATTATGATGACAAGCTACCAGCTAGATGAATTCAACAAAGCATTTATAAATGCAGTTGAATCAACGGAGAACCATGAAGCAGACAATTCTATTAATTGGAACTTCGTTGACGCAGACGTTACGATGAACATGAGCGAGATGTTCGGAAGTGAGCTTGATGATGAAACACTTCTAGTCGAGTTTAATTTAGCGGCCGATGCGTACTTGAATGACTTCGGTCACGAAGCAACGCACTACTACGGAGCTTAAGAGACCCGCCGGTTTGCGTCCGGATAGTATGCCGATGGTGATGCATATGAAGATGAAGCAGTTTCGCAACTGTAAAAAAATCACCCGATGACAGTAGTCCGTATACTGGGATGCGTTAGCACCTAAGAGTGGAGTTAGTGAGTAGCAGTCGTAGATAACGACTTAGATCCAATACAGATCGCTCAACCAACTGAGAAACTGTTAGGAGCACCCAGACCTATTAATAGGCGCTTGTAGTTCAGTGGATAGAATATCGGTCTACGAAACCG
>Ga0102887_1000586_pt1 | contig 16738 bp, 19 predicted proteins | sample Colrivmet1550B02_FD_84504 | JGI IMG/M metagenome (GOLD analysis project Ga0102887, IMG submission 84504) | Estuarine microbial communities from the Columbia River estuary - metaG 1550B-02 | ecosystem: Environmental > Aquatic > Marine > Intertidal zone > Estuary | place: USA: Columbia River...
CAGAAGGCCAAGTGTCAGGTGCCAGCCCTTGCCGATGAAGGGGTGAATGATCGTCACAAAGAGGTTGTCCATCCAGTCAGGCATGAAGGAGAACCAGCCGTGCAACACGTTGTCGTTGATCTTTGAGACGATGTTTTCGAGGTATTTGATCAAGCCAGCGCCAAGGACGGGGCCGATCAATGTGCCAACGCCACCCAGGATCGACATCACAACAATCTCACCAGAGGCTGTCCAGAACATGCGTTCCGCGCCTGTCAGTGGGTCCATAGCTGCAAGCAAGCCACCAGCGAGACCAGCATACATGCCAGAGATCACGAAGGCTGCGAGCATGTAGGGTTTGGTGTTGAGGCCAACATAAGACATGCGCGTTTGGTTCGATTTGATCGCCCGCAGCATCAGGCCCATCGGAGAGCGGAAGATGCGGATCGACAGGTAGAAAGACGCAATGAGGAAGATCGCAGCGAGGTAGTACCCATTCTGGAATGTAAACGACCAGCCCGCGATATCCAACTGTGATTGCCCGTTCATTGTGATCCCAAAGAGGTGGGGGATCGTTGGATCGCCAGCGCTCATAAGGACTTGTGGGTCGCCGTTGTAGACTTGCAAACCTGTCTCGCCGTTGGTCAGTGGTGTGAGCACCGAATAGGCTAGCTGATAGGACATCTGTGCAAAAGCGAGGGTCAGGATAGAGAAGTAGATCCCTGATCGCCGCAAACTGATGTAGCCGATGACCACCGAGAATATACCAGCCATGATGACCGACAAAAGGATCGCTGGCAGCACGTTGTAGGACAACAGCTTGAACATCCAAACGGCGGAATAAGAACCTATGCCGAGGAAGGCTGCGTGACCAAACGAGAGATAACCTGTGAGGCCAAACAGGATGTTAAAGCCAATGGCCAAAATCCCGAAGATCACGAAGCGTTGCAGCAGAGCAGGGTAGCCTGCGTTAAAGCTTTGACCCAAGGCAGAGCCTGTCGGGAAGGGGTTGAGAATAATCGGTGCAGCAAGCGCCATGATGCAGACGATGACGAAGAGTTTGAAGTCGCGGGAATTGAGACCGAGCATGATTATTCCTCCATCACGCCTTTGCGACCCATAAGGCCACGAGGACGGGTCAGCAAAATGATAATTGCAACGAGGTAGATGATGATTTGGTCAATGCCAGGGAACACAGCCTTTACTTCGTTCATGGATGCGAATGATTGCAGGATACCGAGCATAAAGCCCGCTAGCACGGCGCCGGGCAAAGAGCCCATGCCGCCAACAACAACCACGACGAACGAGAGCACAAGAAAGTCCATCCCGATGTTATAGTGGGGTGACAAGATTGGTGCGTACATCACGCCAGCCATACCCGCCACAGCGGCCGCGAGACCGAACATGAAGGTAAAGCGCTTGTCGATATCGATGCCGAGCAAGCCCACGGTTTCACGGTCGGCCATACCAGCCCGCACCACCATCCCGAAGGTGGTAAAGCGCAAGAAGGCAAAGACGGAGGCAATAATGACAACGGAGAAGGCAAAGTAGACCATGCGCCATGTCGGGTAGGCGATCGCGTTGGGATCGAAGCCAAGCATCACGCCGACGTCGATTGTGCCAAGAAAAGCGGAAGGCGGCGGTGTTTGAATAGGGTTGGCGCCGTAAAACGCTTTCACAAGTTCACCGATGACGATGGCAAGGCCAAAGGTCACAAGAATTTGGTCAGCGTGTGGACGCTTATAGAAGTGTTTGATCAAGCCGCGCTCAAGGATGTAGCCGAGTGCGAACATGAAGGGGATGACGGCGAGAATAGAAAGTGGCACGGACCAGTCTTGCATCCATTCTCCCACCGAGGTCCCAAACCAATGGTCAAGATAGGGCATCTCGACTTTGAGAGGATTTCCCAAGAAGTCTTTCTTGGTCTCATCGATCTCGATGTAGCTGAATTGAAAGAGTTTTTGCACGGTAACCGCAACAAACGCCCCGATCATGAACAGCGCGCCATGCGCAAAGTTGACGACACCCAAAGTGCCGAAAATCAAGGTAAGCCCAAGGGCGATCAAGGCATAAGCCGAGCCCTTATCCAAACCGTTGAGAATTTGAAGAATAAATGCGTCCATCGGACTTGCCCCATTTTGTCTGGTGGATGAGCCCCATCACAAAAGCTGGAGGGGCAGGGTGGACCGGCCGCGCAAGTGGCAGCCGGTCCGAGGTTTACTTTTACGCTTATGCGCCTGGGTTACAGTCGCCCAAAGTGCCGCCAGCGAACATTGGGTGCTCAGGATCGTACTCGACCTGTGCACGTGGTGTTACTTCAACGATTTCAAGCGTGTCGTATACACTTGTTGGTGCCTCAGCGCCCTTCATGACGAGAACGTCTTTGAAGCACTGGTGATCGGCGCCACGGTAAGATGTTGGACCGTTGCCCATGCCGTCGAAGTCGAAATCTTCGAGAGCTTCGACAACTGCGCATGGGTTGAAGGAACCCGCACGTGTTACCGCATCTGCGTAAAGCAGTGTTTGTACATAGCAAGAATGCGCCGCACCGGATGGCGGGAAGCCATACTTTTCGCCAAACGACTTAGTGAATGCAGCAGTACCTTCATCCTGAAGCTGCCAGTTCCAGTTCATGGAGCCGTAAACGCCTTGGATGTTTGTACCCGCACCCGCAGCCATCAGCTCGGAGTAGAGAGGAACAACGATTTCGAAGTTCTTGCCGTTGACTTGCTTGTCCTTGAGACCGAACTGAACAGCCTGAGTCAAAGAGTTCACCATGTCCCCGCCGTAGTGGTTCAGAACGAGGATATCAGCGCCAGAGTTCAGAACTGGTGCGATATAGGACGAGAAGTCGCCTGCGCCAACTGGTGTCAGAACGTTCTGGACAGTTTCCCAACCCATTGCCTCTGTAGAGGCCGCCATGGATTCCTGCTGTGACCAGCCCCATGTGTAGTCAGCTGTCAGGTGATAAGCACGGCGATCTGTGCCGTAAACTTTTTCCAGAACAGGTGTCAACGCTGCGGCAGACATGTAAGCGTTAAAGAAATGGCGGAAGCCATTGCGCTTACGGTCTTTACCAGTGGTGTCGTTGGAGTGTGTCAAACCAGCCATGAAGATCACGCCTGCTTCTTGGCACAGACCCTGAACCGCAATCGCAACACCCGACGAAGAACCGCCAGTGATCATGATGCAGCCATCTTTCTGGATCATGGACTGTGCGGATGCACGTGCCACGTCAGATTTTGTCTGTGTATCGCCAGTAACGAACTCGACCTTTTTGCCAAGGACACCTGTGCCGTCCAATACTTTGGACGAGAAGGTGTTCAGCATGCCGCCGTCGCCGATACCATTGAGGTGCTCAACAGCCAGCTCTTGAGCGCGCAGCTCGTCGAGGCCTTCTTCGGCATATGGACCAGTTTGTGGCACGTTGAAACCAAACTTAACCGTGTCGCCTTGTGGCGCGTTGGTAAAACCAGTGTGATTTTCAGCGCGCAGATACGTTGGCAGCATGAGACCGGCGCTAGTGACAGCACCTGTCTTCATCACGCCACGACGTGTGAAATTAGACTTGGACATAAATATCCTCCCTTAAGTTTCAGTGCCGTTTGAGCCTCCTCGCTCGCACGGCCTACACTTTGCAGTGATAAATCTACCATCAGGGGAAATGGCCGTTTCGGGCAACAAGCCATTGCATTTCCTTAACGAATTTGTAAACTAAATGACAATTTCAGTGAATTTTCTGTAAATCTGTTTTCGCGCAGTTGCAGAAACCCGCTGATAACATGAGGGAAAATTGATGGCGCTGCACGGACAAACAGGGACCCGCATCCGCGAGCGGCGTATGGATCGCAAGATCAGGCAGGCCGATCTGGCGCAAAGTGTCGAGATATCGCCGTCTTACCTGAATTTGATTGAGCATAATCGCCGCAGAATCGCGGGAAAGCTGTTGGCGCAGATTGCAAAACAGCTTGAGACGACCCCAGAGCAATTGTCGCGCGGCGCGGATTCGACTTTGCTGGACCAGTTGCGAACGGCTGCGGCCCATATGACGGTTAGCGTTGAAATTGCGCGTGTCGAAGAGTTGGCAGGACGTTATCCTGGCTGGACTGATTTGATTGCCGCACAGGCGCGGCGCTTGTCTGTGTTGGAAGAGCGTGTGCAGGTTTTGACTGATCGTATGACCTATGATCCAGAATTAGCGGGGTCGCTGCACGAGGTGATTTCGGCAGTCACAGCGATCCGTTCGGCGGCATCTATCTTGGTTGGCGGAGAGAAGCTTGACGCAGATTGGCAAGGGCGTTTTCACCGTAACATCTATGACGACAGTATCCGCTTGGCCGCCAGTTCAGAGGCCTTGATCCGTTATCTGGACGCCCCGGAGGCGGATGGGCCAGTGCATTTCGCCCCGATTGATGAGGTTGAGGCCTATCTGGCAAAGGAAGGGTTTCATATTGAAGCACTTGAGGCAGGGTCTGATGTGGCGGCACTTATGGCCAGTGCGAATTTGCGCAGTGGAGCGGCGCAAAGCCTGTTGCAAAGCCATTTGCAGGCTTACCGCGCCGATGTGGAGGCGATGCCATTAACAGCATTTTCCAAAGCGGCAAAAGCGGGTGGCTATGACCCTATGACGCTGGCCTCCCAGTTTGATGTCGATGTGGCTGCGGTGTTGCGCCGCTTGGCGAGCTTGCCTACGGGCGCAGATCATCCGCCGATGGGCTTGGCCGTCGCCGATGCATCCGGGGCGCTTTTGTTGCTGAAACCCGTTGATGGTTTTGCCATGCCTCGCGCAGGTGCTGGTTGTCCGCTTTGGCCCATTTACGCAGCATTCACGCGTCAAGGGCAGCCGATCCGTGCGGAGGCCACTTTGCCGGGGCCAAATGGGCAGAGGTTTCTATGCTATGCAATTGCCACGAATGCGGGAGTCCCGGGATTTGATGCGCCGCTAGTTTTACGTGCGACGATGCTTGTTTTGTCTGATCCACCTGAAGGGGCACAGCAAAAGGTCGAGGTGGGCGTTGCCTGTCGGATTTGCCCGCGCAAGGCATGTTTAGCCCGTCGCGAGCCTTCTGCAATCATGTGACGACAAGTCTCTTTGACAGACCAGAAATTTAGCGTGATAGTCACGCTTATGTGGTCCTTCGGGGCACCAGTCGGGGGGAGACCGAAAACCATGGCCAAGCGCGTGCTTTTGATTGAAGATGAGCCCAATATCATCGAGGCGATTAGCTTTATTCTGTCGCGAGACGGCTGGACGGTTCACACTCATGAAGACGGTGAGACCGCGATTGCCAAGGTGAATGCATTCCCACCTGATCTGATAATTCTCGATGTAATGTTGTCAGGGCGGAGTGGTTTTGACATCCTGCGCGACCTGCGTGCGCAAGACATCACCGCGACAACACCTGTCATGATGTTAACAGCGCGAGGGCAAGCGAAAGACCGTGATTTGGCAAAGCGTTTGGGCGCGAACCATTTTATGACAAAACCGTTCTCTAACGCCGAGGTGCGCGACAATGTACGCGCGCTGATGGAGGCATGACAGGGCGGAACCCACAGGGCGTTTTCCTAGAGCGCCGCGCCTATCACAAGCGTCGCATGCGTGACCTTGCCCGCGCGGTTCCCATCATCGGAGCCGTTTTGATTTCGATCCCATTGCTCTGGCCGCAGGGCGATGATGGGGTCACCAATTCGACTGCTATCGTTTATGTTTTTGGGGTTTGGATCGTTTTGATAGCCTTGGCTGCGCTCATTTCGCGGGTTGTGCAAAGTGACGAGCCGCCAGCGGCACCAGCGGAAGAGCGTTAATGGTTACCTTCAACATTTTGGTTGCTGTGGCGCTTTTATACGTGGCGGTGCTTTTTGGTGTGGCGTTTTATGCCGAACGCCGTGCCGCATTGGGGTTTGGCGGCTGGTTGCACTCACCCATCGTCTACACGCTGTCGCTGTCGATTTATTGCACCGCTTGGACCTTTTATGGTGCGGTGGGTTATGCCGCGCGGTCTGGCGTTGAGTTTGTGACGATCTACCTTGGCCCGACCCTTGTTATGGTGGGCTGGTGGTGGGTTTTACGGCGCTTGGTGCGGATCGGGCGGTCGCAGCGGATCACATCAATCGCGGATTTAATCTCGTCTCGATTTGGTAAGTCGACTTCGCTAGGGGTGATTGTCACCTTGCTCGCCGTTGTGGCAACAACACCCTACATTGCGCTGCAATTACAATCTGTTACCCTGTCTTTCGCAGTTTTTTTCAATGCGGGCGGGCAGGCGTGGGGGCATGAAGAACTGAACGGTGCCGCCATTGTTGTGGCCATTGGGCTGGCGACGTTCACGGTGTTTTTCGGCACGCGTAACCTTGATGCCAACGAGCGACACCACGGGATCGTTATGGCGATTGCGGTTGAGGCGGTGGTCAAGCTGGTCGCACTTTTGGCCGTCGGCATCTTTGTTGTCTGGGGCATCGCAGGCGGACCTGCGCAGATGTTGCAGCAGATTGATGCCTCGCCGATATCGCATTGGGAACAGGATGGCAGCCGCTGGATCGGGCTCATTTTTGTGTCAGGGGCCGCGTTCATTTGTTTGCCGCGCATGTTTCAGGTCTTGGTGGTTGAGAATGTTGACGAGCGGCATCTGAATATCGCGGGCTGGGCGTTCCCGACCTATCTGTTTTTGATGAGCCTGTTTGTGGTGCCCATCGCGGTTGTTGGTTTAAACCTGATGCCAGCAGGCGCGAACCCCGATCTGTTTGTCTTGACCATTCCGCTTAGCCAAGGCCGCGACGGATTGGCGATGGTGTCGTTCTTGGGCGGGTTTTCTTCGGCGACGTCGATGGTGATTGTGTCAACGATTGCATTGTCGACGATGGTGTCGAACCACATCGTGCTGCCCGTCTGGTTAAGCGCACATAAGGGGCAGGGTGCCAAAGTATCTGGTGATGTGAGGTCGGTTATTTTGCGCTCGCGCCGCATATCCATCGCGGCGGTTTTGACGCTTGGATATCTCTATTATCGGATCTCTGGTGGTGGGACAGCCTTGGCGGCCATTGGTCTTGTGTCCTTTTCTGGCGTCGTCCAGATTTTTCCTGTTCTGCTGGGCGGTATTTTCTGGCGAGGTGCGACGCGAATTGGTGCGGCAATGGGGCTTCTGACGGGGTTCGCTGTTTGGGGCTGGACGTTGTTTTTGCCAAGCTTTGGCGATGGCGCAATTATCAGTCATGCCGCCATGCAACATGGCCCGTTTGGCATTGTATGGCTGCGCCCTGATGCGTTGTTTGGCATCGACGGCATGGACCCGCTGGTGCATGGCATTATGTGGTCGATGATTTTGAATACGCTTGTGTTCTTTATCGGGTCCATTTTTAGCTTTCCGACGCCGCTAGAGCGTTTGCAAGGTGCCCAGTTCGTCAATGTTTTTGACTATTCCGTTGGATCGGCGCGGTGGCGGTCAAGCGTTGCAGGCGCCGAAGATCTGCTGATCATGTCGCAGCGCATTTTGGGTGGAAACGAGGCGCAGGCCTTGTTCCAGCGCGAAGCAAAGTCGCAAGGAAAGGCTGGCTATCTACCTGATGTGACGTCTGATTTCATCGAGAGGCTGGAGCGCGAGCTTGCGGGATCGGTGGGTGCTGCAACTGCGCACGCGATGATCGGGCAGTTGACCGAAGGTAGTAGCGTGTCGGTTGAGGACCTGATCGCTGTGGCGGACGAAGCGGCGCAAATTTTGGAATATTCTAATCGGCTAGAGGCCAAATCCGCAGAGCAAGAGCAGACGGCGCGGGCGTTGCGCGATGCCAACGAAAAGCTCACGGCGCTTTCGGTACAAAAGGACGCATTTCTGAGCCAGATCAGCCATGAATTGCGGACACCCATGACATCGATCCGGTCATTTTCCGAGATTTTACGTGATGGCGAAACGACGGCTGCACAGCAGGGCCATTACGCAGGCATTATCCATGACGAGACTTTGCGGTTGACCCGTCTTTTGGATGATCTGCTCGATCTGTCGGTCTTGGCCAATGGGCAAGTTACGCTGCAAGATCAAAACGGCAATTTGCGTGATCTCATTGACCGCGCTGTGGATGTCGCAGGCGGTGATGGTGATGGCATGCGCATTTTGAGGGATCGCTCTGGCGAGAACTTTGTGCTGCATACCGATCTGGATCGACTTGGGCAGGTTTTCATCAATCTCATCACGAATGCGCGTAAATATTGCGATGCAAAGTCACCGATGCTGAAGATCAAAGTTGGTCTGGTCGCTGGACAACATGTTGTTGATTTCATTGATAATGGTACGGGCATTCAAGTTGGCAACCAACAGATGATCTTTGAAAAGTTCTCTCGGGTTGCCGATCAATCCAAGGCTGGCGGTGCGGGTCTTGGCCTTGCGATATGTCGCGAGATTATGCAGCGATTGGGCGGCCAAATCAGCTATCTTCCTGGTCAGGGTGGTGCTGCTTTCCGCGTGGTCTTGCCGAACAACAAGCCGTTATCAAATCAGTAACGGAATCTGCGGTAAGTTTGCTGAGTATCTTGGTAAATGAGTGATCCCAAAGCAGTGAATTCCGAACTTTCTATCCTTGCGCGGATGACGACCCGTGATGTGACGCCTGTCGCTGACGCCCCTTTGACGTCTTCGCGGGCGCTGCGGGTGGCCATGACGCGAGCGTCAGACAAGGCCTTAGGGCTGTCGTTGACGGTGCAAAGTGTGAGCGAGGAACTCCTGACACTGGATGATGCTATCGGGACCTTTCCCGCGGAATATCTCTATATTTCCTTGGTCTCTGGCACGGATACTGTCGGTATGATTGGCGTGGATACCCAATTGCGCGCCGCGTCAATTGAGATGCAGACCATGGGTCGGTTGTCCAAAAACACCCCACCAGAGCGACCTGCCACCAGCACTGATTTGATGATGCTGATGCCGTTGTGCACGATGATTATGACGCAGGTTGCCGAAACCACGCTTGGCTCCGAACTGGAAGACTGGACCAAGGGCGTTACGATCGGGGCAAAGTTTGATTCCCTGCGTGCTGCGGGACTTGCTATTGAAGACGCCGAATTCCGGGCGATGCGTTTGTCAATTGAACTGCCTATTGGGGAACGCCGCGCCGAATTGCTGCTGATGTTGCCAACATCATCAGCTTGCCAAAAAGATTGAAACTGTGAAGCCGACAGACCAGTCGTGGGGCACAAAAATGAGTGCAGCAGTGGCGTTGGCGCCCGCAACTTTGGATGCCATTCTCCATCGCATGAGTTTGCCACTTTGGGTGGTTGATGCGCTCAAAGTGGGGGATACAATCCCCTTGTTGGGGGCGACGGTGGGGTCGGTGCGACTTTTTGCGCCTGACGGTGTGCTGGTCGCAGAGGCAAGATTGGGACAGTCAGGCGGCAAGCGCGCCGTCAGAATTCAACCCGCACCTGAGGCCATGATGCGCGATCTGCCCGCACCAGAAGCGCGGGCAGTCGCAAAAGCGAGTTAGGTTTGGTTTGCAATCATATCGATTTGACCGCGCATGCCGCCAAGCTCGTATCCCGCCGCCGCAGTCGCGGCGATGATATCATCAGTGGGCATTTTGCCTGCCTGTGACAGGGACCAAACGATCGATGATCGCGTGCCAGAAGCGCAATAGGCCAGAACGGGGCCACCTGCGGCCTCCATTGCAGCGGCTTGCGCATTTACCATCTCCATGTTCAGCCCTTGATGGGTTACAGGGATATAGGTGAACTTGAGACCCGCAGCCTCTACCGCCGCGTTCATTGTGATTTCCTGATGGGTCAGGGGCACTTCGGCGTCGGGTCGATTGCAGATCACCGCCTTGAACCCCGCCGCTGCAATAGCGGGGAGGTCCGTGGTGTCGATCTGCGGTGTGACCGAGTAGGTCGGGGTGATTTGGCGGATATTCATGGTCTTCTCCATGTAAAACGATTAGTCGAGTTTGGCCCGCACCATAGGGGCTAGGAGCATACCTGCAAGCATTGCGACCAAGAAAGTCACTCCACCGATGCCGCCAAACGAAATTGAAGCAAGCGCAGGACCGGGGCAAAGACCAGCAAGGCCCCAACCGATCCCGAACATGACTGAGCCGATGATCAGCTTTTTGTCAGCTTCAGGTTTTCCGAATGTCGGGAATTCGCCGCCGAGCGCTGGCTTGCGCCCTTTGGAATAGGCCCAAGCGAGCGCCATCGGAATGACCCCGCCGCCCATCACAAAAGCAAGGGTCGGATCCCAATTGCCAAAAACATCAAGCCAGCCTTGCACCTTGAGGGTGTTGGTCATGCCTGAGATCAGCAGGCCAGCGCCAAACATGCTGCCTGCGAGAATTGCCATAAGATTGCGCATTAGATAATCCCCAAGACGTGTTTGAAGATGACGACGGTCAAACCGCCTGCACCGATGTAAAAGACAGTGGCAACAATGCCGCGCAGGGACATGCGTGAAATGCCACAGATGCCGTGGCCCGATGTGCAACCATTGGCAATGCGTGTGCCGATGCCGACAAAGAGGCCCGCTGCGATGATCACAGGGATGTTGCCCGTGATGTTCGTTGGCTTGCCGCCGTAAAGCATTGTGATGATCGCAGGCACGATAACGAGGCCTGCAATCCATGCGAGGCGCTCTTGCCAATTGCCGAGGCCAGATTTGTCAACCAGCCCGCCGATCAGGCCAGAGGCCCCCATCACCTTGCCATTTGCCAACAAAAATATGGCAGCGGATGTTCCGATGAGTCCGCCGCCGAGCAGCCCCATTAACCAATCTTGGTTCATTTTATTTCCTTAGATTACAGTGTGTTCACTGGGACTTTGAGGTAACGTACCCCGTTGTTCTCGGGCTCTGGGAATTGTCCCGCCCGCATGTTTGTTTGGATGGATGGCAAGATCAGACGTGGCATGCCAAGGGTTGCGTCGCGCTCTTGGCGCATCGAGACAAATTCCTCTAGGGGTTTGCCCGCGCCAATGTGAATGTTAAGCGCTTTTTGCTCACCAATTGTGGTTTCCCATGCAAATTCATCGCGACCCGGTGCCTTGTAGTCGTGGCCCACAAAAACACGGGTCTCGTCTGGCAAGGCAAGGATTTTCTGGATCGAATTGAACAGGTTCTCAGCCGATCCGCCCGGGAAGTCGCAGCGTGCGGTGCCGAAGTCTGGCATGAAGAGCGTATCGCCAACAAAAGCAGCGTCACCGATCACGTAAGTCAGGCAGGCAGGGGTGTGACCCGGCGTATGCATTACATCAACGCGCATCTGGCCAATGTTGACGCTGTCGCCGTCCTTGAAAAGGGCGTCAAACTGCGAGCCATCACGTTGGAACGCGGTGCCTTCATTGAACACTTTGCCAAAGGTATCCTGAACGACTGTGATCTGATCACCGATGCCGATCTTGCCGCCAACTTGCTGTTGCAGATAAGGGGCTGCGGACAGGTGATCTGCGTGCACGTGGCTCTCAAGAATCCATGTAACTGTCAGGTTCTCTGCTTTAACAAACGCGATGATTGCATCGGCGGAACTGGTGTCGGTACGTCCTGCTGCGGGATCATAATCCAGCACGGAATCAATGATTGCGCAATTGCTTCCATCGGGCTCGCGGACAACATATGAAACTGTGAATGTTGCTGGGTCGAAAAACGCGGTAACGTTAGGTGTCATGTCGATTCTCCTTTGGATGTAGAATAGGGACTTAATTAAACATTTCAATCTTGAAATGTATAATTAGGCGGGTTAAACGTAATTCATGCAAGTTAAACAAGAATTTAAAACCGAACCAATGGATGCAGCGGCGGATGAAGCGGCTGCAATGCTCAAAGCGCTCTCTAATCCGGGACGCTTGCGCATACTTTGCGCATTGGTTCCCGGTGATCTGACGGTTGGCGAATTGGAGCGGGCCTTGGGGGCGACGCAATCTTATGTCTCTGGTCAGCTGTTGCGTCTGCGCGGCGAGGGCCTTGTTTCTTGTGAACGCGACGGGCGGATCATGCGCTATAGTTTGGCAGACGTCCGTGTGCGTCCGCTTTTAGAGCGACTTTACGAGGTGTTTTGCCCTGTTTAGGCAAGAACGATCCCGACGATCACGCACATCAGGCCGATGACAGAAACAAGCAGCGCGCCAAGATTGATTGGCAAGACTTTGGCCAGTCGCTCGCGGAGTACGGCATCTTCGAGTTTTGCGCGTTTTGCTTTTGCGACAGCAACAATACTGTAGATGATCCCAATCAGTCCGATAACAGACAGTGTCGCACCAATCATAATCAACATCACTAATCCCTTTCGCTTGCTCAGAAACCGCCTACCCAAAGCGGGCGTGCTTCGCAAGGGTTGCGGGTTCGCATGACGCGGGCTAGTGAAGGGGAACGCCAGTTAAAGGAGCTTTCCATGGACGACGCAGTCACCGATTCAGTATCTTCAGTTGCAGGCCAAGAACTGCGCCAATTCATCGAGCGCTATGAGCGCCTTGAAGCCGAAAAGAAAGACATTGCCGATGGCCAGAAAGAGGTCATGGCAGAGGCTAAGGGCCGTGGTTACGACACCAAGGTTCTGCGCAAGATCATGGCAATCCGCAAGCGCGATGCCAATGATCTGGCCGAAGAAGAGGCTGTTATGGAAATGTATATGGCCGCTTTGGGCATGTAATTCGGGATGGGCGCGGGTGATCCGCGCCCAATCTGCGCGTTTACGGCGCGATAAAGTGAATGTCGGGCAATTGTTCGATGAAAGCCATGTCATTCTCGTAGATTTCGGAAAGCTCATCAACCATCGCGTCGGTCATGCCGGGCCATTCGACCGTTTCCTCAATTTTATCCTCGACCGCGTATTTGTCCAAGAACGCGCCGATCACCCGTTGCTTTTGCATTTCGGTTTTGGGCGGATGCGTCCGCATATAGTTGAGGAAGCGGTTCAAGCCTTCGGTCGACATGATTGAGGCCAAAAGATCAAAGCCGCCGATAATTTTCTGGTCCGGACCAATGCCTGAAACCGCGCGCAAGATTTCGGCCCAAATCAGCGGGGTATCTTCATTGCACCACACCGTAAGCTTGGTCATCGGGAAGTTCGCTTGGATCCTGCGGACAAGATCGGACCAGCGTATCTGTGTCGGATGAACGCCTTTCAGGTAGTCATCGGTTGAGAGTGACTTGGATTCCGCAAATGCCACAGGCAGGAATGTCGCGGGATTGCGGATTGCTAAAAACAATTCGATTTCATCTTCGGGGAACAACTGGTGCAGCGCGTGGATTTTAGATTCGGCCTGCTGATAAAATACGCCATCATCGAAAATGCGGTTCGCAATACAAATGAAGTTCGTGTTGGAAAGCACAACACGGTCCGAATCCGCATCGTCGAGAATCGCATCAAGCAGAATTCCACGCGTGTTTGCGGCAGGCGGCATCCCATTGAGGTTTTGAATTGTCTCGCGAATGATCCGCCGATACTTGCCCGGCCCTGGAACTTTAATCCCCACATCGGAAAGAGAGCCCACGTTTTTAAGTAAGGATTTCAATATCCTATCTTCGTCCGTACAGTTTGCTCCGATGTGAAAAGCGATTTGCATGCTGATTTTGCCGTCTTTTTAGGTTTTGTTGCTTTCATCATAGTCGGATTTCTGGACAGATAAACCGCTTTCCTTTAGTTGCGGTTTTGAAATGCCCGATCATTATAGTCAGATTAAGAAGAATTCGCAGCGCCGCATCGCGTTAGACCCTTGGTCTATTGGGGCGACGGTCATTGCTTTCGTGGTTCTGATGCCGATTGGCGCGATCCTTTGGTTCGCTTTTCATCCGACGGATAATATCTGGCCGCACCTCTTATCGACGACTTTGCCACGCTATTTGGCGAATACGGGGATTCTGATGGTTTGTGTCGGCATGTTGGCCGCGGCAATCGGGACGGGGGCTGCATGGCTTGTGGTTATGTATCAATTCCCTGCACGCCGTTGGCTGCAATGGGCCTTGTTGATGCCTCTCGCGGTGCCCGCTTATGTTGGGGCCTATGCGCTGGTCGACTTTTTTGAATACGCGGGACCTGTGCAAACCGCGTTGCGGGCCGTGTTTGGCTGGACCAATGCGCAAGACTACGCGTTTCCTGCGATCCGTACCCGAGGTGCGGCAGTGCTTGTTCTTGCCGCGGCGCTTTATCCTTATGTTTATATTCTGGCGCGAGCCGCGTTTCGCGAACAATCAGGGGCCAGTTTCGAGGTGGCACGCGCCTTGGGGGCAGGGCCATTTGCGCGATTCTGGCGGGTTGGTTTGCCCCTTGCACGCCCTGCGATTGCAGCCGGTGTCGCCGTGGTGATGATGGAAACCGTGAATGATTACGGCACGGTGGACTATTTCGCGGTGCAAACGCTCACAACGGGGATTTTCTCGGTTTGGCTGCAAGGCGGAAACCTTGGCGGGGCCGCCCAATTGGCGGTTTGCGTTCTCACAATCATCGTCATGTTGGTGACCATCGAAAAGCTGAGCCGTCGCAAGAGCCGTTTCTATATATCGGCTCGCAATGCGCGGCCCGTTGCACCATCGGTTCTCGAGGGCTGGAGAGGCTGGGCCGCCACCGCATTGTGCAGTCTCCCTGTTTTGGTGGGCTTTGCTCTGCCGATGGCCGTTTTGATGTCCCATGCCGCGGATGTGTCGGAGTGGACGGCCAAGGGGCTGCATCTTGCGGTCACGCGGACGGTTATCGTTGCGGGGATTGCGGCGATGCTGACGGTCGCGGGCGGTGTGTTCATGGTTTACGGCGTCCGCTTGGGGCGCAAGAAGTGGCCTGCCATTTTGATGCCGATCACCGCGATCGGTTATGCCGCACCCGGCGCGGTTTTGGCGCTTGGGATTCTGGTGCCTTTGGCCGCACTTGATAACAAAGTTGCAGACGGCATAGTTGCCCTAACAGGCTACGATCCGGGTTTGTTGATGACGGGGACGGCAGCGGCGCTTGTCTTGGCCTATGTCGTGCGGTTTTTCGCGATTGCACAGGGAACGGCGGATGCAGCACTTGGCCGTGTCTCGCCGAGTTTACCTATGGCTGCGCGGTCTTTGGGGCGCACGAAGGGGGGCACGCTCCGCGCTGTGCAAATCCCACTCGTGCAGGCCTCCATCGGGTCGGCATTGCTGTTGGTCTTTGTTGATGCGGTCAAGGAATTGCCTGCAACGCTTCTTTTGCGGCCTTTCAACTTTGACACCTTAGCGACGCGGGTTCACGCAAAGGCCTCGCTTGAGAACATCTCTGAAGCTGCCCCAGCGGCACTGATGATTTCCGTCATCGGTCTCTTGGCCGTTGCACTGCTGGCCCGTGCCAACCGTTAGAATTGACGCCGCAGCAATGTTGCGCCACGATTGCCGTGTCTTGGAGGTCGTAGCGATGCAAACAGATCCGCGCTTAGATGAATATATTGCAAAATCAGAGGCTTGACAGGCGGAACTCTCCGCTTTGCGCGACATCGTTCTGCATTGCGGATTGGATGAAACGATCAAGTGGAACAAGCCCTGTTACACCTTTGAGGGCGGCAACCTCATCGCGATTGACCGCCTGAAAGACCATTGCTGGCTCATGTTTTTCAAAGGTGCGCTGCTTGAGGATACTGCGGGCCTTTTGGAGAAAGCGGGCGAAAACTCGCAGTCGATGCGTGTCATCCCATTTACCAGTATCGCAGCAATCACTGACGCGACGCCGTCTTTACGCGGCTACCTTGTTGCCGTAATCGCGGCAGAGCGCGTAGGTCTCAAAGTTGACCTTAAGGGAAGGAAGAGGCTCGAATTCCCCGATGAGCTTGTTGATGCTTTTGACGCAAACCCTGATCTCCGGGTCGCTTTTGATGCGCTCACACCTGGCCGGCAACGTGGTTATAACCTGTTTTTCTGTGGGGCAAAGCAATCGGCGACACGTGCATCTCGGATATCGAAATACACAAGCGATATTCTCGCGGGCAGGGGGATGCACGACCGTTAGGCCGCCGAAAATATCGACCAGAAAAAAACATACTTTTTTCGCGAAAACCCCATTGCGCTTTCTTGCGACCTACTGCTATATCCGCCGCAGAAAGTGCCCCTATAGCTCAGCTGGTAGAGCAACTGATTTGTAATCAGTAGGTCCGCGGTTCGAGTCCGTGTGGGGGCACCACTTTCCTTAGATAACCGCAGCTAAACACCTGATTTCAAACGATATCCATTGTCGTCTGATGCAGGAGGCCACCATATGGTCCACCAAAGTTGCTCTTATTTGAAACTCAAGGGAAGCACCTATTACTTCTCTCGTAGGGTCCCTAAGCCCCTCCAGAAACACTTCAAGACTGACCGTGTTGAAGTCTGCCTTCATACTCCTCAGAAGTCCTCAGCCGTACAACAGGCTCAGATGCTGGCTGTCGAACTGGATGATCACTGGTACATCTTAAGGCGACGAGAGATTAAGCATCGGCTCTCTAGGGTCTTTGGTGACGGCAGTCATAACCAAGGACAGACCCATGATGTGACAGGGGTAGGACCGAGACTATCTGTAGCCTTGGAGGTCTACCTGTCGCTCAAGGGCGTTGGGCGACCCAAGACCTTTGAGGCTGGTGCAAGACGTGCTGTGGGCTATCTGCTGGAGGTCTCAACTGACAAACCCATCGATACCTACGTGAGAGCGGATGCCAATGCCCTCAGGGAGTATCTCAGGGGTCGTGGGTTGTCCTCAGAAAGCATAGGACGCAACCTCACCAGCATTAGAGCCATCGTCAACTTTGTGTCCAAAGAGGAAGGCCTGCAGCCCCCTATGGCGTTCAGTGGCGTGTACCTTGGCGAGCCTACTA
>Ga0102887_1000612_pt1 | contig 16452 bp, 9 predicted proteins | sample Colrivmet1550B02_FD_84504 | JGI IMG/M metagenome (GOLD analysis project Ga0102887, IMG submission 84504) | Estuarine microbial communities from the Columbia River estuary - metaG 1550B-02 | ecosystem: Environmental > Aquatic > Marine > Intertidal zone > Estuary | place: USA: Columbia River...
ACCAAATAGAAAGCCAGTTTGCGTGTTCTTTTTCGTTTTCCAGTATAAGAAAAATAAGATTAGAAATACAAATACATACCCAAATGCTTCGTATAATTGTCCAGGGTGTCTAGGGATATTGTCCAGTTGTTTGAATATGATCGCTAAAGGGAAACCGTCTCCAGCCACTTTTCCAATCATTTCAGAATTAAAGAAATTACCAACCCGTATAAACACAGCCCCTAATGCACAAGCAATGACGACGCGGTCTAAAATCCAAAGCACCGATTTTTTTAACACCTTTTTATTGTAGAGCCACATTGAAATAATCATTCCTACAGCAGCACCATGACTGGCTAAACCTCTAAAGCCTGTAAACTCAAATCCGCCACTAAAACTGAAGGGAAGAAAGACGCTAAAAAAGTCTTCTCTAAATAATTCAGATTGATAAAAAATAACATGTCCCAAACGCGCTCCAATCATAATGCCTAAAACCGAATACATAAAGAGACTGTCCAATTTGTCTTCGGATTGACCTTCATTTTTGTAAATCTTTTTCATTAGGAACCAGCCTGATACAAAAGCAGCCATCCACATAAGACTGTAATAGTGAATTTTAAAATCTCCAAAAAGAGCGATACCTTCAGTAGCAGGATCCCATATAATCTGTAAAAAATACATAGTTATTTGTTTAGTTTGTAAATATAGAAAATAGAAGTGAAACTTAAGGCTAACACGTTTTTTATAAATATGCGGATTACTTTTTTGGTACAGGATCATGCCCAGAACCGCCCCATGGATGACAACTTAATATGCGTTTTACACCAAGATAGATTCCTTTAAGTAAGCCGTAAGACTCTAAAGCCTCTTTTGTGTAATGTGAGCACGTTGGTTGATATCGACAAGTCGAAGGTGTTAAGGGCGAAATAAAATTTTGATATAGCTTTATTAAAAATAAAAATGGCGCAATCAAAATAGATTTCATCGATTTTAATCTAGGATAAATGTAGTACCGTCTTTGCCATCTTTTAGTTGAATTCCAATAGTCAGTAATTCATCTCTTATTTTGTCTGAAAGCGCAAAATCTTTTTGTGCTCTTGCATCATTTCGCATTCTGATGAGAAGTTCAACCGTATCTCCAAGTTTTTGATTTTGGTTGTTAGAATTAATGTTTTTAAGGCCTAAAATGTCAAACACAAACTGATGCATTACTTCTCTTAACAAAGCCAAGTTCGCGTCGCTAATAGCAGCTTTTCCATCTTTAATTTGATTGATGTTCTTCACAGCACTGAACAATTCTGAAATTAGAATAGGCGTGTTAAAATCATCATTCATTGCAATGTAGCAATTTGATTTCCATGCTGAAACATCAAATTCATTGACGTCTGCTGAAGTCGCTTCAAGTTTGTCTAGAGTAGAGACCGCTTCCATGAGTTTCATAAAACCTTTTTCTGAAGCTAACAATGCATCATTGCTAAAATCTAAAATGCTTCGGTAGTGTGCTTGCATCATAAAAAATCGAACTACCGATGCAGAGAATCCTTTTGTTAACTTATTGGTGTCTCCACTTAAAATTTCGCTAGGTAAAATATTGTTTCCTGTCGATTTTGCCATTTTTTGCCCGTTTAGGGTAAGCATATTTGCATGCATCCAATAATTGACAGGTGTATGGCTATGCCATGCTTTTGCTTGTGCAATTTCACATTCGTGGTGCGGAAATTTCAAATCCATACCGCCTCCATGAATGTCAAATCGTTCACCTAGGTATTTTGTGCTCATCGCCGTACATTCTAGGTGCCATCCCGGAAAACCATCACTCCAAGGTGAAGGCCAACGCATGATGTGTTTTGGTTCTGCTTTTTTCCAAAGTGCAAAATCTTGTGGATTTTTTTTATCTGTTTGTCCTTCGAGAACTCGAGTGTTGTGAATAAGATCTTCTATATTTCGACCACTTAAAATCCCATAATGATGGGATTCATTATATTTTAAAACATCAAAATAAATAGAGCCATTGGCTTCATAAGCAAAGCCTTTTTCTAGGATCGATTTGATGATTTCTATTTGTTCGACAATATGCCCGGTTGCAGTGGGTTCGATGCTTGGGGGTAAAAAATTAAACGTATTTAGGATGTTGTGGAAATCCACCGTATAACGTTGCACCACTTCCATAGGTTCAATCTGTTCTAGACGTGCTTTTTTTGCAATGCGATCTTCTCCTTGGTCGGCATCATTTTCTAAATGTCCAGCATCGGTGATATTACGAACATAACGAACTTTATAATCTAGATGTTTGAAATATCTAAAAATCATATCAAAAGACATGAACGTTCGGACATTTCCTAAATGCACATTGCTATAAACAGTTGGACCGCAAACATACATTCCAATAGCACCTTCGTTGATAGGTTTAAAGACTTCTTTTTTTCCTGAAAGCGAATTGTAAATATGGAGCGTATTTGCGCTGTATTTGCTCATGGTTTGTTGGATTAAAATTTGGTCTCTAATTGTATGTAGTCTAAAAACTCTCTTTTGGTATCTTTTTCTTTAAATTTCCCACCAAATTCACTTGTCACAGTACTGCTTTCGATGTCTCTGATCCCACGAGAATTTACACATAAATGTTTAGCATCAATGACGCAAGCAACATCTTTTGTGTTTAACACTTTTTGAAGCTCTTCAACAATTTGTATGGTCAAACGTTCTTGAACTTGTGGTCGTTTCGCGAAATAATCTACAATACGATTCATTTTTGAAAGGCCTACAACGGTTCCGTTTGAAATATAGGCAATATGTGCTCTTCCTACTATTGGAAGGAAATGATGTTCGCAAGTGGAGTAGAGGGTTATATTTTTTTCAACCAACATTTCGCCGTACTGATATTTGTTGTCAAAGGTGGATGCTTTGGGTTTTTTAGCGGGGTCTAGTCCTCCAAAAATTTCATTTACAAACATTTTTGCAACGCGATTGGGGGTGCCTTTTAAACTGTCGTCACTCAAGTCTAGCCCAAGAGTTTCCATAATGTGTTGAACATCGCTTTTAATGATATCAATTTTCTCGTTGGAGCTTAATTTAAAAGCATCAGACCGCATAGGTGTTTTGGTAGAAGTGCCTATGTGATTGTCACCAATGGTGTCAAATTTCTCAATATTATTTTTCAGTCCCATTCTATTATTTCTAATAAATTTCTAAATATTTTGTAATTACAAATATAATTAAATTCACTGTTGGATACTTTTAATTTTGGATTAATAATTTCTTTTTCTCATTAATTACTTTAAAAAATATGTTAACTTTACCAAAAGACTTTGCCTGTCAATCTTGAATAACCATGCTGCTTTTTAAATGAAGTAGTGACAATTTATGAAAAATTGAACATTAACCTTTTTTTAAGCTGTATGAAAACACACTTTATTTATATATTATTTATTGTCTTTTTTTGTTTCAATTGCAATTCTCAAAACTCAAATAGACGGTATTTACCTCTTAAGGTAGTTCAGTATGACGCCAATGTAAATGTCCCTTTTTCAGCGACTGAAATGTTGCAGTTAGCTGAGGTTTACGGATCATTTTTAGAAAAAGAAATTTTGAACCGCCCAAACCGAGTTCTTTTTATGAAAAACTTGCTTCGGAATCGAATTGTGATTGAAAATAGACCAGATCCTAAAGATCAAAAAAAATGTCCTTTGTTATCAGAGGTCCCACTTTTTGATGCTTTTGTCCCAACCCTTCAAAGAGATTTAGGTTTTAATACTCAAAAATTTAATCCGCTCAAGTATTCCTTTTCATTTTACAGTCGAGGTGAACATATGTATCGTGTCGATGGTACAGATTACTTCATTTTAGTCAAATCACAACACTCCAAAACAGAAAAGAAATGAGAAAATTAGTTTTACTTTTTAGCATACTCTTATCAGTTTCATTATCTGCACAAGTGTTTGTCATAGAAGATGGAGTTACAATCAATTCATGTTCAGGAACTTTTGTAGATTCAGGTGGGGAGACTGGACCTTATTCAGCGAATGAATCTATTACCTATGTAATTTGTCCAGAAACTGCAGGGCAATTGGTTCAGTTAGATTTTACTGCATTTGCCACGCAACCTGGAGCAGATGTTATGGCAATTTATAACGCAGAAGATGCACTTGACGCAACGACTTTATTTGGAAATTTTTCAGGAACAACAGCGGCAAATAGCCCTGGTTTTGTTTCTGCTACACAGGACAATGTTTCAGGTTGTATCACCATTGTGTTTACGTCTAGTGGCGGTTTTAATGATACTGGTTGGGTCGCAGATATTTCATGTTTTGAGCCCTGTCAGACGATTGTTTCTGTGCTAGATTCTTCAAGTCTGGAATCCAATGAAGATGGTTACATACAAGTCTGTCCAAATGAAGAAATTACCTTAACAGGAAGTGGTCAGTTTAGTACTAGCGGAGATGGAGCAACCTATGAATGGAATCTTGGGGATGGTACAACTCAAACTGGTCAAACGGCGGTATTTTCTTATGATACCCCAGGCGTATATATAGTAAACCTGAACATCACAGATACCAATACAAGTATTGATCCAGAAGGTTGTAAAAACACAAATTTAATAAACCAAGTGATTCAAGTGGCGCTGCCTACAGATTTCATAGGAACTGCAGAAGCAGATTCAACCATTTGTTTTGGTGATTCTACTACTTTAATTGGTGTCGCAAATGTAGTGCCTTTTATAAATGAGTGTACACCTCCCGAGAGTGATGTTACCTTTTTGCCTGATGGAAGTGGCGCGGTTTATGAAACAGCAATTATTGTAGATTGTTTTGAATCGGATCAAACTTTAGACGATGTTAATCAATTAATTGAAATTTGTTTAGTCATGGAGCACTCCTATTTAGGAGATTTAGATATAGAAATAATTTCACCTAGTGGTGAACTCGTACGTCTTCATGATCAAGGAGGGGGGTCGGCAAACCTAGGAATTCCATGGGCTTCAGGCTCATCAGATTTTAACAGTTTCAATTTGACTCCCGGAGTTGGATTTCAGTATTGCTTTGTTCCTGGAAACGCTTTACCAACCCTAGTAGAAGGTATTCAAAATAATGAGCCGTTCCCCAATGGCGATGGTCCAACTACGTATACAGATTCGTTTGTTCCTGCAGGATCCTACTCATCAGTAAACTCTCTAAATGGTCTTATTGGTTCTTCCCTGAACGGAAGTTGGACCATTCGAATTACAGATAATTTAGCTGCAGATAACGGTTATATATTTTCCTGGGTTTTAAATTTTGACCCTGCTATACAACCCCCAGACCTTTCTTTTACGCCAACAATAGTTTCAGAATCTTGGGATGCAGATAGTAGTATAATCGGTACAGATGGTAATATAATTACAGTTCAGCCATCCACAGATGGAGAGTTTTGCTATACTTACCGCGCTTTGGATGATTTTGGTTGCGAATATACAGAAGAAGTGTGTATAGATGTTTTACCACAATTAATATATGCCAATCCCACTGATTTATTTACATGTAATACAGGAACAACGATTGGTGTTTTTGATTTAACTGAAAATGATGCCGTAATATATGGACCCACACCAAACCCAGCCGATTTTGTGTTAACATACCATGAATCTCAGCCAGAAGCTGATGCAGACTCCAATCCCATTTCAGCAGCTGATGCAGTCGCTTTTTCAGGGACAGATGGTCAAATTATTTATGCGCGTTTTGAATACCAAACATCTGAATGTTATGAAACCGTTTCGTTTACATTGAATCTACTCGATCAACCTTTAATTTTTCTACCAATAGATATGGTGGTTTGTGACGACATCAGTAACGATGGTACGGAATTATTTACTTTATCAGATCAAACACTTGATATTTTAGGGTTGCAACTCCCTGAAAATTATACAGTAAGCTATTATACGAGTTTTGAGGATGCAGATGCAGGAACTGATAATTTGTCGAGTTCATATGATAATATTTCTTCACCAGAACCTATTTATGTCCGTGTGGAAGCAAATGGTGGAGCAGGATGCTACATTGTAGATCCAAACCCTGTATTCAATTTGGTAGTGAATCCTAAGGCGACTGCTTCAGAACTTACAGACCTACAAACTTGTGACGACGACTTAGATGGTTTTATGAGTTTTGATTTAGAAGAACAAACGGCTATAGTTTTAGGAAGTCAAATAGATTCATCCTTCAGAGTTACCTATCACGAAACGGAACCAAATGCAATCAATGGTGATGCTCAATTAACAAGTCCTTTTACAAACACATCCGAAGATCAACAAACGATCTATGTAAGAGTTGAAGAAGTTGGCTTTGAGTCATGTTATGAAATAACTCAATTTGACATCATTGTAAATCCATTACCAAGCACCGTTACCATGACAGTTTTACCTATATGTGACGACGACGTAGGTGGGATTGGATCATTTATGTTAACCTCAAAAGATACAGAAGCTTTAGGCGGGCAAACAGGAGTTAATGTTAGCTATCACAAAACCCAAGGCGATGCAAACACGAACGCCTCACCATTAGCTAGTCCTTACATCAACACCAACGCTAACAGTCAAACCGTTTTCATTCGGTTAGAAAATGCCACAACCAACTGTTTTAGCACTATGCCCTTAGTGCTGCGCGTTGACCCACTTCCGATAGCCAATGCCGTAGGCGTCCAAACAGTATGTGACGATGATTATGATGGCTTTGCGACATTTGATTTTACAGGGATAGACTTGACCGTTATCGGTTCTCAAATAGGAATGGAAGTGAGTTATCACGAAACGCAAGGCGATGCAGACACCAATTCATCTCCCGTTACAAGCCCATACACCAGCATCACAGCAGACTCACAAACACTTACTATACGTTTAGAAAATCCCGACACCGGCTGTTTTGACACCACTACATTAGAACTATTTGTTGACCCTCTCCCGGTAGCTCCCACCATTGCAGACTACGAACTATGTGACTACACCAATGCAGGTGACTTACAGGAGCTATTTGATTTAAGTACCATGGATTTAGAAATCATTAATGGAGAAAATGTGAGTGTCTCTTACTATGAAACTGAACCAAATGCTATCAATGATGATGATGTATTGACGGGTCTTTACCAAAACATTTCAACTCCACAAACGCTTTACATAGCACTAACAGATTTAACCACAGGCTGCCGAACTACAGGTAGTTTTAAACTTGTTGTAAATCCATTACCTCAGTTGGTCGTCCCAACAGAATTAGAAATTTGTGATGATGAAACCCCTGACGGGTTCACTCAGATAGATCTAACAGAAAAAGATGATGAGATTAGAGGGGGCAATATGGATTATGTAATAACTTATTATTTAAATCAATTCGATGCAGATTTAGGAACGAATCAGTTATCAATTCCTTACACAAATATTAACAACTCTCAAACAGTTGTTGCACGAGGACAGGATACAAATACAGGTTGCTATACAACAGTCGATTTGAAATTGAATGTAGCGCCATCTCCTGTGGCTAATACGCCATCAGAGTTAACTGTTTGTGATCCCGATAGCGATGGTTATGGGGACTTTACATTGACAAATAGAGATCTTGAAATTTCAGGTGGAATTGCGGGTGTTACAGTGAGTTATCATAAAACTTTGTCAGAGGCTGAAAATGAAACTGATGCCTTAACTAGTCCCTATACTAATATAGAAATTAATACACAAACCGTTTTTGCGCGTGTAGAGAATCCAACAATATCTACACTTTGTGCCACAATTGTAGAATTGGTACTGGTCGTAAATCCAACACCTCAATTATTTGACCCAACCCCCTTAGAAGTTTGTGACGATGATACGGATGAATTTGCACAGTTTAATTTAACAATTAAGGACACCGAATTTTTAAATGGTGTTCCAAATACTGAAGTAAATATTAGTTATTATGAAACACAAGTTAATGCTCAAAATGAGACTTTAGAAATCACAACTCCAACAGACTATAGAAACCTTTCCAATCCTCAAACCGTTTGGATTCGTGTAGCTTACGATACCACGGGATGTGAAAAACTTACAAGTTTAGAATTAATAGTGAACCCACTTCCAATATTTGTAGACCCTACCCCTATACAATTATGCGATGACAATGCACCTGGTGATGATCAGGAAACCTTTACGTTAGAAGACAGAACAGCTGAGATTATAAACGGACAAACGGGTCTAGACGTTAGCTATTTCTTAAGCCCATTAGATGCAGAAGCAAATAGCTCACCTCTCTTAAGTCCTTACACAAATATCAGCAACCCTCAAACCGTTTTTGTACGTGTAACAAACCCAGTTACGAGCTGTTATGATCTCACTACCTTAACTCTTGAAGTTTTGCCAATTCCAACTCCTAATACACCAGATGATATAGACGAATGTGAAGACAGTACAACAGGAAGTGGTCAACAGGTTTTTGATCTTACTACAAATGAAGTGTTTATTTTGAACGGAGAAGTTGGTGTTACCCCAACGTATCATGAAACCTTGACGGATGCCCAGCAAAGTACGAACGCTATTGAATTTCCAGAGAACTTTATCAACACTAATACTCCTATTCAGACCATATATGTCCGTGTGACAAATGATACAACAGGCTGTTTTGCTATAGTAGACTTTGATGTGATTGTAAACCCATCTCCTGATGCAAGTCCTGTTGCAACTTTAATTGCTTGTGAGCTCAATACAGATGACATTTATGCATTTGATTTAGAAGTTCAAAGCGATTTGATTAGGGGGTCTCAAAGTGCATCTACTTTTTTAGTTACCTATCACAAAACAGCTTTGGATGCAACTTCTGGAGTTAATTCCTTAGTGAGTCCTTATATGAATATCAGCAACCCTCAAACACTCTACGTAAATGTAACCAATACAATTACGGGCTGTCAAAATACTATGATAGAGTTTAATTTAGAAGTTCTGGAAGCTGCTCAAGCGACTTCACCTTCAAATCCTTATGTAGTATGTGATGACAATGTGGAAACAGATAATGACCCAACAAATGACAGTGTGTTGTTCGATTTAACCACACAAGATGCATTTGTGTTAAATGGTCAAAACTCATCAAATTATATAGTTAGTTATTTTGCAAGTCAGTTAGATGCAGATCAGAATCTAAATGAATTGCCAAGTTTTTATCCGAACGTGATCAACCCACAAGTGATTTTCGCTCGTGTTGATAATAATACCCAAATAATAGATTCCACAGGAACATTGGTAGATAGTTCTGTATGTTTTGAAACAGCATCTTTGGTGTTAGAGGTCGGTTCGTTGCCATTTATAGACGTAGATGATGAGTATGTATTATGCGTAGACACCAACGGGACGGAAGTTTTAGGACCCTTAGAAATTACAACAGGCTTATCAAATTTGGATTATGATTTTATTTGGAGAGACGATACAGGGGTCATTGTAGAAACAGGATCAAGTTATGTACCAACAGAGGCAGGTGTTTATACCTTAGAAGTTCTTGATGTAATTTTAGCGTCTCAATGTGCTGCGCCAATCAAAGTATTTACAGTGATAGAAAGTTCACCACCAACGGTCACTGCAGTGGTAACCACACAAGCGTTTGCAAACACACATATTATTGAAGCCACTGCTACTGGTCTAGGGGATTATGAATACAACATCGATCAAGGGCCGTGGCAAGATACAGGCACGTTTGTAGGTGTAAATCCAGGAGAAAGGATCGTGAATGTACGCGACCTAAATGGGTGTGGCGTTGGTCAAGCCATTGTATATCTAATCGATTATCCAAAATATTTCACTCCAAATGGAGATGGATATCACGACACTTGGAATATCATCGGTATTTCAAATCAATTAAATGCAAAAATTCAAATATTTGATAGGTATGGTAAGCTATTAAAAGAAATCCGTCCGTCTAGTGATGGTTGGGATGGCACCTATAATGGGAGCTTATTACCATCAAATGATTATTGGTTTGTATTGAATTATAATGATCCCATTACAGCAGAACCTGCGTTGTTAAATGCACATTTCTCACTGAAAAGATAAGTCATAAGTTTTGAGTATAAACAACAAAGCCCGTAACTCAGTTACGGGCTTTGTTGTTTAAAAATTTAGAGCCCTACAAATTCATACTTAATGTAAGTGAAACATTAGAATTTGTTCTGTCTATTCTAGCAGTATCTAAATTGCCTGCATTAAAGAACTGTCGGTCCATTTTACGTTTAGAATTTTCATAAGCGACATCCAATCGAAACCCTATAAAATCATAACCCAGTCCAAGAGAGAATCCTTTAAGATCGCCATAAACAGCGGTATCTTTGTAAGGACTTTGCTCCATTTTATAACCACCACGGTAACTGAATTTCTTGTGTCTTAATTCGCCACCAATGCGCAAGGTGTTTGCCGCTTTTAAGTTGTTACTCATGATTGAGTTTTGCTGTGAAAAATCAACAGTTGAATTCGATTTAAATTTAGTACCACTGTAGTCTTTTCTAGAATAATCAATACTGATCAGTCCAACTTCCCCAATTATAAATGCAGCACTTCCTGTGATTTTTGCCGGCGTACGTAAGTTATATTCTGGAAACACATTAATAACTGCAGGATTAACCTCAGCTTCAAGACTTGTAGCGTCTTCAAGGGTGTACAAGTACTGTGTTGTCTCTTCTCTTAATCGTAACCAAGTAGGACTATCGTATGTGAATCCTAATCTTATAAAATCATTTACTTTAACAATACTTCCAAGTTGTAACGAAAAACCTTCTCCTGTAGTTGAAAGCGTATTTTCAAAATCGACTTGATTTATTGTAGAACCCGTGTTGGTGTTTTCTTCGTAGAAATAAGTATTTCTTTCGTAGTTAATGAAATGAGAATTTAAGTTAATTCCAAAATAGATATTTTTATCATATTGAAACCCAAGGTTTGCAGAAAACTTACCATTGTATCCTGTGGAAGCATAGCTATATTCTTGATAGAAATCGCCATTAGCAATATTAGAAGTATATTCTATATTATCGTTGCTTGTGTCATCAGCAGGTTCCAAAATAAAACTTTCATAACCCAAGAAGGCTTGTTGAAAATCATAGCCATAAGCAGATCCTATTCCGCTGTAAGCCTGAGTAATATTCTCTCCTTCTAGAGCTGTAATTTCATCGAGTCGGAGTCCGTTGGCATATTCAGTAAAATAACTTCCAATAGAGTTTTGCGTTGTACCCGCTGCAAAAAATTGGTTGTCATAATTTTGTAGTTGCTCGTAAAAAACACTAACAACAAATTTATTCCATGCTGAATCCAAATCTCTATTATTAAACACTAACACCGATCCAATTTGATTCATTTCAGAAGACTTTTCTTTTAAACGTTGTGTATTAGACCCATAAAATACATCATTTGAAACCTTAGGACTTGAAAGTGTTAAGGAGCCGTGACTCAAATTAAAAATAGCAGATCCTGCGGGGTTAACACTTACTGCAGACATGTCGCCACCAAGGGCACCAAAAGCTCCGCTCATAGACTTAAATCGTGCTGTACCTTCTGTTTCAGCTGTTGAATATCTTACAGCGTCCGTTAGGTCTTGACCATAGGAGCTTACCAAGGAGGCAACCCCCATTAGAGTTAAAACTAAATTTTTCATTTGTTTTTTTTTACTTGTGCCTAATTACTTTTTCTTCTTGAAGAGCCGCTACTTCTGCTGCTTCGTATTGTTGAACTTGATCTAGACCTTGTTGTAGAAGAAGTACTCGAACGTGTCGAAGATCGCGTTGATCTGTTTGTAGTGTTAGGGCGTGTGGTTGGACGTGTCGTTGAGTTGCTACGCGTCGGTCTTGTGTTAGTTGGACGTGTAATCGATCTAGTGCTTCGTGTTGTAGATCTTGAATTTGGACGTGTAGTCGATCTAGTGGTTCGTGTTGTTGATCTTAAATTTGATCGTGAAACTCTGTTTCTTGTTGCGGCGCTTAAAACACTTCGACTGCTTAGGCTTGAGTTTCTATATGCTGATCTTCTTTGTCCGTTAATGTACGAATAAGATCTTCCTCTAAAGCGATTGTATCCAGAATTATAATACCCATAGTTGTTGTAGCAGCCGTAATAACAATAAGGATTATACCATGAATTGTAGTAGTTTGGTTGCCAAAAGCTGTAGCCCCAATTGTTCCATCCAAAATTCCATCCCCAGTTATTGCGGTAATTATAGCCCCATTCACTGCCATAATACGGTCCGTTGTCATAAACATTGATAATTATTTCACTACTATTATTTTCGCCCCAGCCAGCATAATTGTTCGTATTTTCAGAGTCATCTTCATACGCTCCTTGGTAAGAATCGACATCTGTAAAAACAGTGTTATCTTCTTCGATTTGAAGTGATTTCTCTTTAAAATAATTTTCATAATAATCTGATGAATAGGATGTATTGTCTGCGGTTTCAGTAACCTCTTTAGCAGGTTCAGAATCGGAATAAATTCCATCGTCATAGATCCCAGAATACTGGAAGGATCCACAAGAGGTTAAGCTTAAAAGAACTCCAACTACAAAGACCAGTGTCATTTGCTTCTTTAAGAAAGTAAAAAATTTCATAAGTGTATAAATTAAATTGTTGAACGTCGCAAAAATACTTAGTTTTGTCAAAGCAATTATAGAAAGCACTACTTACAACAATAGTTGTGCCAAATTACAAAATTATGAGTAAAAATCTTACATCAAGATCCGAAGATTATTCAAAATGGTACAATGAACTAGTAGTAAAAGCCGATTTGGCTGAAAACTCTGCGGTTAGAGGTTGTATGGTGATTAAGCCATACGGCTATGCTATTTGGGAAAAAATGCAAGCAGAACTAGATCGTATGTTTAAGGAAACAGGTCATCAAAATGCGTATTTTCCATTATTTGTACCAAAAAGTCTTTTTGAAGCTGAAGAAAAAAATGCCGAAGGGTTTGCAAAAGAATGTGCGGTAGTCACACATTACCGTTTACAAAATGATCCAGACAATCCTGGTAAACTTCGAGTAGATCCAAAAGCAAAACTTGAAGAAGAGTTGGTAGTCAGACCAACGAGTGAAGCTATTATATGGAATACGTTTAAAGGCTGGGTACAATCGTATCGAGATTTACCGCTTTTGATTAATCAATGGGCCAATGTGGTGCGATGGGAAATGCGAACACGTTTGTTTTTAAGAACAGCCGAATTTTTATGGCAAGAAGGACATACCGCCCATGCTACAAAATCTGAAGCCGTGGAAGAAGCCAAACTCATGAATAGTGTTTATGCAAATTTTGCCGAAAATTTCATGGCAATTCCTGTAATTCAAGGGGTTAAGACTCAGACTGAACGTTTTGCGGGTGCTGAAGAAACCTATTGTATTGAAGCTTTAATGCAAGACGGAAAAGCGTTGCAAGCTGGAACATCTCACTTTTTAGGACAGAATTTCGCCAAAGCATTTGATGTTAAATTCGCAAATAGTGAAGGCAAGCAAGATTACGTCTGGGCAACATCATGGGGTGTTTCAACACGATTGATGGGTGCATTAATCATGACACATAGCGACGATAAAGGATTGGTGTTGCCTCCAAATTTAGCTCCTTATCAAGTGGTAATTGTGCCTATATACAAAAGTGAAGAGCAGTTGACTGAAATCACAACTAAAGCCGAGGCAATTATGAGTGCTTTGAGAGCAGAGAATATTTCTGTGAAATACGACCACAGAACCACCCAACGACCAGGTGCTAAATTTGCGCAACACGAATTACAAGGGGTGCCTTTAAGACTAGCAATTGGACCAAAAGACTTGGAAAGTGGAACTGTAGAGTTGGCACGAAGAGATACTTTGACAAAACAAGTCGTAGCTTTGGACGACTTAACTGACACGGTAAAAACTTTAATTACAGAAATTCAAACAGGGCTTTTTCAAAAAGCACTAGATTTTAGAGCTAATCACATCACTAAAGTGGAAACATTTGAGGCGTTTAAAACTGTTTTAGAAGAAAAAGCTGGATTTATCTCGGCACATTGGGATGGAACAGCAGAGACAGAAGATAAAATAAAAGAACTTACTAAGGCTACAATCCGTTGTATTCCAATAGATTCAGAGTTAGAAAATGGTGTCTGTGTGTTTTCGGGTCAACCTTCCAAGCAGCGTGTTTTATTTGCAAAAGCCTATTAACTTTAACTTTTTTCAAAAAAAGTAAGTAAGAAGTTGTAACATTTAAAAATAGTTGTATTTTTGCAACCGCATTAGAAATAATGCACGCTATTTGAAATAAAAACAGATTCACTAAGATTTTGTTTTTTGGTTATAAAAAATGGCCCGTTCGTCTATCGGCTAGGACGCATGGTTTTCATCCATGTAAGAGGGGTTCGATTCCCCTACGGGCTACAATTATTTAATAATAATAAAATTAAGAATTATGGCAAATCATAAGTCAGCTTTAAAAAGAATCAGAAGTAACGAGTCCAAGCGCGTGTTGAACAAGTATCAGCATAAAACGACCCGTAATGCAATTAAAAATTTGCGTGAACTAACTGATAAAAAAGAAGCACAAAAATCATTTTCAACAGTGTCTTCAATGATTGATAAGTTGGCAAAAAACAACATCATTCACAACAACAAAGCGGCGAATCTTAAGTCTGGTTTGTCTAAATTTGTTGCAGCACTATAACACACATACTTTGTCTTCCTATTTAGGTTGGCATTTGTAATATTATAAAATTTAAAATCCTGTAAAGTTTTCTTTACAGGATTTTTTTTGTTTTTTAATTAACGTACTGGTTTTTTGTGAAATAACGATGCTCACTTTAAGAAGGGGTTTTTTTAAAAGTAAGGTTTTCCCTTACTTTTGGTAAGGCAATCTAAATGTGGTATTCTCTATATTACTGCTATTTGACTGTAACTTTACTAGTTTTTTACTTATAATTTTAAATTATACATATAAAAATATCATTTTTTATTTTGATACTGCATTTTACATAGTTACATTTACAAAAATTAGACCTCAAATCTGATTCTTCAATAAACAATTTAACCAAGCTTAAGATATTATTTTACTGTAAATAACATTAGTTCTTTTTCAGGTATCCATACTTTTTTGGATGTCAGAATTTAAGTTCAAATGTAGAATACTTGGTATTCTGTACCAAAATGAGTAAAACAACAGTATTTATAGTAACCTTAAAACATTTATGGAATGAAAACAAACAAAAATATTTTTAAAATTATGACTATTTCAATAGTCACTCTATTTCTATTTAATTGTAGTGATGACTTTCAAGAAGACAACGCTCTTTCTGAAGAGCTGAATTTACAAAAAGACGATTTAAGCACCGTGCCTTTAGAGAGTACATTGGACTTTTTCAACTCATTAAACACCACGAACAGATTGAATAGAGTAAGTGGCGACCAAAACAACATTGGCTTAGAAATTGATATAGCATCCTTAGAACAAGTTGATATTAGCGATACGGATGCCAAATTAAATATAGCAAATGCGACTACAAAATTTGATAATGTGGAAACACAAGTTTTACAAATAGAAATTGACGGAACACTCCAAACGGTTTTGTTTCATCACATTCCAGAAGACACTACAGCGTCTAATAGAAGTTCTAGTAGAACTACGGGGTATTCTTTTACAGGCTCTGTATTCACAACCAACCTTTCTGGAACTGTACTGAGTGGATTTAGAATTAACTTAGGAAATATTTCTGGTTCGTTTAATTTCTCAACACCTATATATAACACAGACCCAGACCCGTGTTGGGATTGTGGCATCCCTTTAGATGAGGTTGTTGTAACCGCAACCTCGCCCTCAAATTATGCAGCAGTGAATCATACAACCATGAACAACCGAGCATACCAATGGGGACGGTCTAATAACAACTACTCTTCCATGGGAACTGCTTACGCTAATTATTATTGGCAAAAGGCAGCAAGAAATTTTTATAATAGGATTAAAAATGAGTTATCAGGTAAATCTGATTGCGTTTATGATAAATTATTTGGTACAGCAGTTAATAACCATAATTTAATAAGAAGTACATTTATAGAATTTGGAGGTCAAAATTACACTCAGGCTGATTTGACATACAGACTCCAAAATAATTTAGTAAACTCGGAAGGGGAAGTGATTTCTGGCTCGTTTCAACAAATCGAAAATGAATACATAATTTCTCTTAATGCCGATTTAATAGCAGGTAGATCTCCTATTGAGATAGCTAGAACAATTATTCATGAGTCTACACATGCGTTATTAAGAAGACGTTATAACTCCGCTACAGGTGCTTTCATAGAATTATTTGGAGAATACATGAGGCAATATAGTGGTTCAAATGATATAACACATGCGATTATGAGAGACCACTACATATCTCAAATTTCAAACACACTAAAGCAATTTGATAATAACAGAGAAAATCAGCAATTTTATGACGATTTAGCTTGGGAAGGATTACATGAATTTTTACCTCAAGAAGATATTAACAGAATTATCGAAAC
>Ga0102887_1000629_pt1 | contig 16293 bp, 22 predicted proteins | sample Colrivmet1550B02_FD_84504 | JGI IMG/M metagenome (GOLD analysis project Ga0102887, IMG submission 84504) | Estuarine microbial communities from the Columbia River estuary - metaG 1550B-02 | ecosystem: Environmental > Aquatic > Marine > Intertidal zone > Estuary | place: USA: Columbia River...
AGTTCTTTGATAGTTTAACATTTGGATTTATGTGGGCGACAGTAATTACTGGTATACTTTGTGTAGCATTTAATAAGCAAATTGCAAAGATAACTTATGTTCCTTACATTTATTACTTTCCATTCTTAGTAGCATTTATTATATGGGCTTGTGTTCAATACACAGGCGGATGGCAAGATTATGCTATACTTGGTATTTGTACATGTTTGGGAATGTTTATGAAGAAATACAAATTTAGTAGACCTGCCTTGTTAATGGCATTTATACTTGCAATGAAAATAGAGGCATTATCATTACAAATGTGGTTCATTTATTCAATAGACACACTATTGACACGACCATTATTTTTAGGTATAATGACTGTAGTAATTATGCTGTTAGTTTTTAGCATAGTTAAGAGAAGTAAACTAGAATATGCTTAAGGATGCACCACACGTTCTTGAGTACAATTTAATGTGGAAAATAGGAAATAAAAAAATGAAGAAAATTATAATTGCAATGGCGCTATCAGCGTGTATCGCCACATCAGCACTTGCTGAAACATTTACATTTGTTGTTCCACAGAAACCAGGTTCTGGTACTACTGTGTGGACAGAAATTGTATTGAAAGAATTGGCAAGATTTATGCCAGGACACACTCTTAAACTTAGGAACTTCCCAGGTGCTAGAGATATTCCAGCAGTAAACGCCTTTCAAAACGAGTTAAGGTTCGATAATACTATTATTATGGTATCTCATGGCGGTAATGGTGTATCATTCTTGCAAGAGAATGTAGACTATAACTATGCTGATTGGGAATCAATTGGTATGATGAACTTAAACATCATCGTTGGTAAAAGACTTGATGCAGACTTAGAAAATATTGTCTTTGCATCAAAATCAGGACGTGTTCCAGATGCAATGGGTATGGCTCTACTATTATGTGGACCACTAGGCTCTATTGCTGAATACACAACTTGTTTCAAGTCGAAAGTTAACTGGGTACCAGGATTTGGTAACGGTGGTGACAGACGTTTAGCATTTAAACGTGGTGAACTAACTGTTGACAGAGAAAATCCAGCGGCATATAAGAAGCATATTGCTCCTAATGGTGATGCTGAAGTTTGGTTCCATCACGGAATTCTACAAGCAGACGGCACACACGCAGATGATGTCAACTATCCAGGTCTACAGATGGAAATCTTGTATGAGCAAAAATGGGGCGAAGCACCTTCAGGTCCAATGTATGATGCATATGTACTTGTTAAGTCATTCCGCGATGCTATGCAAAAAGCATTTTGGGTAAACGCTGGCAATCCTAATGCAGAAGTATTACAAAAAGCATTGTTAGAAATGTCTAAAGACCCACAAGCAATCAAAGCCATTCAAAAGAAAGTTGGTAAGTACGAATGGGTTCTTGGTGCAGAAGGTAATGCTCGTAGAGATACACTAATGTCATTTGTTACAGAAGATGCGTTACGTGGATTAGTTGAGTTCTCAAACGAGGCGTTAAACATCAAAGCAGTATACAAAGAAAGTATTCTTAATGCTGATGCAGTAGACGTTGTAGAAGAAGAGGAAGAAGGCGGAATCATTAATAAGATTAAATCTTTCTTCAAGCAAGACTAATGAAGTCAAATATATTAGTGCTTACTGGACCTCAAGGGTCTGGTAACCACTTATTCTCAAAAGCATTATCTATGCATGATGATGTTTCAGGTTGGGATGACCTGCTAAGAGAATATTGGATAAACCATGATGCGGCACCATTTAAAGATATTTGGTCACATCCAGAAACTATTAGTGGACATGATTGGTCACTAAGCGAGAACTGGGTACTGAGTGTAAGTGGACCATATGTAGATATTATTAACGGCAAACGTCTAACAGTTTATCCAAAATACAAAGAAGTATTAAGTGAACTTAGTAAAGTAGGAAATGTTCAAGTTGGTATTATTGGCAGAGACCAAAATATTATGGGACAAAATCAACTAAGAAAACGAGGAGTAGAAAGTTATCACAACTTTCTTAACAAAGTAGAAGACCTAACAGCACACCCTCATGTGTTTTTAAGTGTAGAACTATTGTACTTGTTTAGGCATCAGTACCTGAAGTCACTAGATGCCTTACTTGATATTCCTGTAGATGCGAGTGATGAAAGACTTCACTTTATTCTTAATAAAGACCCCAATGCTAAATATGTTCATAGTGTTGAACATAGTTGGCTTGACAAACGTAAACGTGATGGACTGTTAAACGATAATAGTCATCCACATGATGAAACCGATGTACAGTAAGAAACAAGATAAGTCGGTTGTAATCGTCAAGTACGCTTCTGCGGTACTGATACTGGTAGCAATGATTTTTCATGTTGCCGGTATTACACCGTGGAATAGTATTTTACAAATGATTGCCGCAAGTGGCTGGATATATGTTGGTTATAAGTGGAATGAGAAAGCAATAATACTTAACTTTCTTCCGCAGTTTGCTATCATAATACCTATGTTAATTTGGATATATTTTATAAAGGACACAGGATTGTGAAAAGTAATTGGGAATTAGGTAAAGAACTATCAAACTATCATTTCGATAAATCAATAAAAGATACAGAATCTTATCAAAAATGCGGAAGATTTGTAGGCGATTGGAAAGATGAACTTGAAGAAGCATACAAAACTATGGCTAGTGTCACCTGGAATAACAGGTGGCACAAACATGGCAAGACTGACCCTAGAGGCAATCTTGCACAAAACGAATTAAAAGATATTATTGATGCTGGTGGTGACCCAGAGATATCAATGTATCAAGGTTCATACACAATTGGACCTGTAATGCAACAGATGATTGACACTATAGGAATGAAAAGTAGTAGACACAAACTACATATTCAAGTAACTGGTGAAGTCGTATCTATGCATATGGATAAACATTACGAAAAAGAAACAAACGGCGGTGAAGCAAGACGCTTCTTAGTTGCATTAGAAGATTGGGAACCAGGACAGATTTTAATCTTCGGTAATCAAATATGTGAACGTTGGACTGCTGGAGATATCATTACGTGGGAATGGAAAGACATGCCTCACGGTACAGCAAATTGTAGTCTACATAAACGACCTATGTTAGCAGTGACAGGCATCGTTACTAAACAGACACAAGACTTAATTGACAACCCAAAATTAAGATATAATTTAGACTAAATATACCTAGAAACTCTTTACTATTCGTATTCGATGTGTTATAATAAGTGTTTATATTGAAAGAAGGAAATCACATGGCAGTAGGAATAATTTCAGCAATACCAGAAGAGTACACGAAATTAGAATGGGATAGTGAACCAAGAACAGAAATAATCGTAAATAAAATCTTTAAGTTTGGAAGAATGAATGACATTGATGTCATTGCGGCAGAGTGTGGAATAGGTAAAGTAAATGCCGCATTAACTACTGGTTTGTTATTAGGTCATTTTGGTTGTGAAAGTATTGCATTTAGCGGTGTAGCAGGTGGATTACACAAAGAATGTTCACCAGGAGATATACTTATTGCAGACGAACTTATTCAACACGACTATGGTGCAATTGTGAATGGCCAGTTAATTAGTTCTATTCCTGGTAGTTTTCCATCGTTAGAAGATACAGATGATGCTATAGCATATGTTATGCCAGAAAGATTAAAAAATTCGATAACTAATGTAGTAGATAACGATGTTAGATTTGGTAGAATTTTGACTGGTGATACTTACTTAGCATGTGAAAACACGAGAAGGATGTTTCGTGGACAGTTTGGAGCAGATGCGGTTGAGATGGAAGGCGCCGCTATTGCTCAAGTATGTTGTGCGTGGCATGTCCCATTTGTTATTGTAAGAGTATTAAGTGACTTGGCTGGGGCAGAATCACACTTACAATTTGAAGAGTTTATTGATGATGCGAGTACAAAAGCCGCTAAAACAGTAAAAAAAGTTCTTTCTGTATTGGATGCTTGGAAATGATAGAAGAGTTTAAAGATACGCCTTTTGAGCAAAATAACCAAGAAGTCACAATAGATGGTGAGTTTTTTAGAGTATATCCAGACTTATGGCCAGCGTGTGAAGGACATCTATTATTCGTTCCTAAACTAAATACACCAGAATATATAACAAAAACAGTCGGTGAAGCGATTGCTTATGGAGATAATTTGGTAAAAACAGGCAAGATAGATGGATATCATTTTGGTATGAATATCGGAGAACCAGCAGGACAATCAGTGATGTGGCCGCATGTTCATTTTCTACCAAGACACAAGGGAGATGTAGAAGGTTTTCCAGGTAGTGTTAGATTAGCACACAAAGGGCATAGAGGGTCAGAGTATTATGGATTTCATCCTGAACACAGAGACCGTTATAGAGAAGTTCACAAACATTTATGGAATGATGAGGGAGAGTTAGAATGAACAAATCATACGAATCAAAATCAGCAATAATTATTCTTTACGGTTCATCCGAGTACAAGACCTTAGATAAAAAACTAAATGGTCAACTTGATACTATGTGTTCGGCAAACAGCATTGATAGTAAAGACACATTAGAAGTAGAGATGACTTATCCTTCTAAAGTCAACACACAAGCAATTTGTGTAATCAAAACTGACAAGGGAGCAACCTCTGATAACGATTGGAGAAATGTTGGTGGTAAGTATTACAACAAATATAAAGAACAAGTAGAACACGTATATTTTGATGATGAAATGCCAAAAGAAGTATACGATGGTGCTATGTTGGCTAAGTATTCATTTTCTAAATACAAAACTAAAGATACTCCAACCTACGCAACGATTCACGTTGATGACGTAGATACAATAGAAACTCTACACGAAAGTGTATATTTCTCACGTGACTTAGTATCAGAGCCTGGTAATGTTTTATATCCAGCAGAGTATGCCAAACGAATTAATGATACGTTATCACCTTTAGGTGTCAATGTAAAAATCTATCATCAAGCACAACTAGAAGAAATGGGCTTAAGTCTATTATTAAGTGTTGGACAAGGTTCAGCAAGAGACAGTTATGTTGTTGTCATGGAACATATGAATGGCAAAAACGGAGACAGTCCAATAGCCTTAGTTGGTAAGGGTGTTACATTTGATACTGGCGGTATTAGTTTAAAGCCAGGTCGTAATATGGGTGATATGAAATATGATATGGGTGGTAGTGCCGCAGTAGTTGGGGCAATGCATGCCATAGCAAATCATAAGTTGAAGCAGAATGTCATTGGTATTGTAGGACTTGTTGAGAATATGCCAGATGGTACAGCAATTAAACCAGGTGATGTAGTTACTTCACTTAGTGGATTAACTGTTGAAAACCTTAACACAGACGCAGAAGGCCGCTTGGTATTAGCAGATATTCTAACTTACGTACAAAACGAGTACAGTCCACGCTGTATAGTTGATTTAGCAACATTAACAGGTGCGATTGTACAAACACTAGGACACGAGATGGCAGGACTATTTACAAACTCTACTATGTGGGGAGATGTGATAACGGATGCTGGTAAAGAAGGTGGCGAAGGTTTCTTCCGTATGCCAATGGGTGAAAACTGGAATAAAATGACTGATAGTAAGATTGCTGATATGCAGAATATCGGTGGTCCATACGGTGGTTCATCAACAGCCGCTGAATTTCTATATAGATTTGTTGACCAAGAAACACCATGGGCTCACTTAGATATTGCTGGTATGGCATGGAACCGTGAAAACAAAGATACATGTCCAGTCGGTGCAGTTGGTTTTGGTGTGGCAACTCTTTATAACTTAGTAAACTCAGATTTCCCTAGTGAAATGCCAATCGATGGACCTATGAAGTACTAATTGTATAAATACGTATATAATAATATACGTAAGGAATACAACATGGCATTCATTATAGGTTTTACTCTTAGATGGTTACTAAAAGGCTGGATTCTAGCCAAATTAGCAATCGTTGTACGCAGATGGTTGGTTAAGAAATACAACCTCGAAGCAAATTTCAAACAAACTAAATCAGACAAAAAGATTAGATGGGCAGATATACGATGGTATGCTGACTTAGCCGCAAATGTTTATAAAGATAAAGACAAGATTTATTCGACATATGAAAAAGATTTCACAGTTTACATTAACGAAATAAATGAAATTAGATATGTAGTCCTGACTGATGATTCTACAAAAGCACATTATGTGTCTGTAAGAGGCACATCAAATTCTCACAACGCAATGCAAGATATTAATTTCTTTAAAGATAAGAGTAAGAGATTAGGCATTAATATCCATACAGGATTTCATAGAACAGCAGAAATGATTGCTGATGACTTATTATCCAGACTTAAAGAAGATTATAAAGTATGTGTTACAGGACATAGTCTTGGTGGTGCCGCGGCTGTTGTTGTTTCATGGTACTTAGACTATGCGAATTTCAATGTCGGAGAATGTATTACATTTGGTCAACCAAAAGTTACAGACTCTCATGGTAATAGAACAATGCGTGATAAGATTAAATTGACACGAGTTGTTAACGAAACTGATGTTGTTCCTTTAGTACCACCAACAGGCACACACAGACACAGATATGCTCATACTGGAACATTAATTAAATTATTAGACGATGGCAAATTCTGTCATCTACAGGAACCAGATAGTTTGAACTTCGGTGTCAATAGTTTCTGGTTATTTGCGGCAAGAGAAAGTTTTTCTTTCTATGAAATAGGCAAAGAACTACCAGACCACTTTATGACTAGTTACATTGAAAATATGAAAATGTGTTCAAGCACAAAAGATGGTGAAGAAGTTTTGTGGAAAGATAGATTACAACATATCAAACACGAGGGGATGCTCGGTGAATTCGGTAAGAAAAAATAAAATTGTAGTCGCTGGATGTAGTTTAAGTGGCTACACAGGCGTAGGTATAAGTAGAGTCTATGGAGAAATACTAGCAAAAAGTCTTAAATTAGAATACATACACCATGGTGCTGGGTGCGGTAGTAATTACAGGATGTGGAGAACGGTAACAAATCTTGTAATGGATGGCAAAATCACTTGCGATGATTTGGTAATAATGCAATACACAGAAGTAACTAGAGATGAATTTTGGCATGCAAAGCCTGAAACTCGTGATTCTCATATCTATGTGGGTCTTTATAGGGAAAAAGTTAGAGAACCGAAATACGGCGGTGATATAGTAAGATGGAAGACTGATATACCTCTAACATCTGCTTTAGGGTCGAACGGTGTTGATGTGACTCTAAGAAAGTTTTTTAAACTTAAAGATGAATACTTTACATCACTTGAATTTGAGGAAGAAAGATTCAAATATAATCATTATCTGTTTCATAATGCTATGATGAGTAAAGGTATTAAGGTTGTCTATGTCGTGGGTGCTGGTGACCTTAAAGGCTATGGTGGTATTTTTAAACATCTTTTTAATGAAAATGGCGAGATACACATAACAGGCGACTTCGATAAGCACGTATTCGATGATGATGACGCTCACATGAATCAAAAAGGTCATGAACGATTAGCAGAAATATTAGAAGAACAATTAAAAGAAAAGAAATTGATATAGGAGAAATAAATGGCAGCACAACAACATATTCAAGACCCGTTTTTATATAAATGTGTCATTCAACGTATAGTTGATGGTGATACCATTGACGTTAATATTGATTTAGGATTTGGTATTTGGTTATACAAAGAAAGAGTTCGTATAGCAGGTATCGATACACCTGAAAAGAGAACAAGAGATAAAGTTGAAAAAGTCTTTGGATTGGCAGCCACAGCCAAAGCACACGAATTAGTTCCAGAAGGTTCACACTGTATAATCAGAACTCGCAGAGATAAAGCAGGAAAATATGGTAGAACTATGGGTGATTTTGTACTTGAAGATGGTAGATTATACACAGAAGTCATGGTAGAAACGCATCACGCAGTTCCATATGAAGGTCAAGCAAAATCAGATGTCGAAGCGGCTCACTTAAAAAACAGAGAAATATTATGGGAATCTGGAGAAGTTGAACGTTAAAGACGATATTAAAATAGCGTTTGTAGGCGACAGTTTTTGTGCGGAGTTTCCAGAACAAGAGTTCTGGACTTCTAGGAAATCAGATATGATTTCTGACTATCCCGCATGGACTACAATGCTCTTAGAGGAATACAATGCCTCTGCTATTCAAAAAGGCATCAGAGGAGATTGTTTATTTCACGCATGTCAGAAATTACTTGAAGTCATAGATGATGCTGACTATGTAATAATCTGTGTAACTGAACCATATAGATTAGCAAACTCTAGTAAACTTCCGATGACTATTAATGTCGCTGAAGACCCAGAATCTCGTTATTTCATCAACAAAGAAGTCACAGCCTCATCCCTAATGTATTATAAGAATCTTATGAACTACGAATTTCATAGAGTAGCACAACGAGGAATTATAACACAGATGGACCAATTGTTATTAGAAAAGAAGAAAAAATGTATATGGTTTCCTTGTTTCTATAATTCAATATCAAGTGACAGACTAGAAAAGCCAGGCAACATACTACAAGAAGACTATCGAATTACAAGCGGACCATATGGCACAAAACCTCTATATGAGTTTGCAGAACTTCACAATCCTATGATACCTCATAGTAATCATTTTTCGAAAGAGCAGAACGAAAATATGTTTAAACTTATAAAAGATATAATAGATAATGACTTGTTCGAAGCACGAGAATTAGATATGGAAAGAATATAAAATGTTTGATAAAAACTATTGACATTGAGTAATAGTTTGTGGTATAATAGATGTAATTAACAATATAATAGGTAGAATATGACTGATACTCCCGAAACACCAAAACCATTAGTTGCTGAATCAGGCGAATATGAGAACCTAATGGAACTCAACGAACAGAACAAAAAAGATAAAGAAGAAAATCCCGATGCATTCGGAAGTCTGTTTGAAGTGGAAGAAGTTGAAATTGACCCAGACCATTGGACGCAACACTGGAAAGGAATGCCAGAGTATAAACAAGAAGACAACGGTCCATGGAAAACAATCAAAATGCATTTTCGAAATGAAGAAGATTTTAATGCGTTTGCGAAGTTGACTGGAAATAATTTATCTAAGAAAACAAAAAGTGCTTGGTATCCGAAATTAGAGATTACTAAAAATGCGTTACTACGTTGGATAGAAGATGACGACGGAGACGAAGACGTAGGGTATGATGACGAAGACGAAAACAACGAAGGTTGAATAAATATCAGCATGAAAGAAATCGTATCTAAGACATACTGTCCACTTCCTTTTAATCACTTATACGTACATCCCACTAACATGGCAAGTGTATGTTGTGCGTTTCGTAAGGGTGAAGAAAGAGAAGGCGGACTGCCTAACATCAAAGAGTACAAGAACTTAGGTGACCATCTTAATCATCCATTTATAAAAGACATACAACAAAAGATGTTAAATGGGGAGAGAGTAGATGGATGTGCTACTTGTTATTATGCTGAAGAGCATGGCTATCAAAGTATGCGAGAGAAAGAAATTCAAACTTGGCATGTTGAAACTTTCCGTGACTTCTCTCCACCAGATTTAGAAAATCCAAAACTAGAATTCATGGAAATGACATTTGGTAACTATTGTAATTTAGCATGTAGAACATGCCATAGTGACCTTAGTCATAGTTGGATAGATGACGAAGCAGAACTTACAAGACGTGGTCTTATGGCAACAATCCACGAAACATTTGAAAGTCAAACTCCTGCAGGTGTACCAGTTGTAGTTGAAATCTACCAGAATCTTGATGGTAGATGGAAAGTTACTAAATTTGAAATGAAAAATGATGCAGGAAAGTGGATAGATTGTGAAATCGTATCAATAGATGGGCAAAATGTAACTTCTAATGGTTTACCAAATCATACTATTGATACTGAGATAAGAGTAACAGTAACTGATACTACTGAAGCAACAAGAATAAACATTGAAAAAGAATGGCACAAAGACGACTTTAAAGATTTACAATATATAAAAATAACTGGCGGTGAGCCAATGTTACATCCTGATTTTCCTAAGTTCATGGCACAGTTAGAACAAGCAAATGTTTACTGCTTTATATTTTCAAATGCGAGTTGGGTACCAAAGAAAAGAATATTCGATATGTTGAAGGACTTTAAATATCTTCAAGTATTTCTTAGTGTAGATGGTACTGGAGATGTCCAAGAATATATGAGGCATAATGCTAAATGGGATGTAACAGAAAAATCTGTAAGAAAATGGATGGAATGGTCGGCTGATATGCCTAAGGTTCAGATTTCGTGGGCGCCGACGTGGTCATTAATGAACGCAAGTTATTATGTAGAAACATGCAATTGGTGGCTAGGACTGACAGAAGAAATTTTAAGAGATACAAAAGATGGCGCAGATTGGAATTTAGTTAAGACAAATTTCATATATGGTCCATCAATTTATCAAATGAGTTTATTGCCAAGTGAAACAAAAGAAAAATTAAAAACGAAAGCATCAGAATACATAGAAGAATTAAATAATAGTGATATTGCTGGAGTAGAACATATAATTGAAATGACAGAAGCCTATATAAAATTCTTTGATAATGATAACAAAAAGCCAGATGATTTAAAATATTATCTAAAAACGACAGATGCACTAGATGAAATGAGAGGCCAATCTCTTAAGAAGATGATACCGTTAACTTATGAAGCAATGTATAATCGTAAAGGAGAAAAATGAGAACCGCACCAAAATATCCAGTTTATATAATTTCTAAAACAAGACATGAATCAATGTTCACGTCAAGGTCTTTGGCACGTATGCGAATTAATCATTATATCGCAATCGAACCACAAGACTATGATAATTACGATAAAGCATTAGACGAATTCAATATTAGACCCTATGTTACATTATTAGTATTGCCATTCAGTAACCACGGTGATGGTCCTGGTAGAGCAAGAAACTGGTGTTGGGACCACTCGATGGAAGTTCTAGGTGCAAAACGTCACTGGGTATGTGATGATAATATTGCAGACTTTTATAGACTACATAACAATCAACGTATTCGTGTTGAGTCTGGTGTGATGTTTAAAATAATGGAAGACTTTTGTGATAGATATGATAATATAAAGATTGCTGGACCACAATATCGGTTCTTTTGTGCGGCAGACCAATCATATCCACCTTATGTAAAGAACACAAGAATTTATTCTACACTTCTAATTGAAAACGATTGTAAGTATAGATGGAGAGGTAGATATAATGAAGATACTGATATTTGTCTAAGAGTTCTTAAAGATGGTGATTGTACTGTACAGTTCAATGCTTTCTTACAAGGCAAAGCCGCAACTCAAACAGTTAAAGGTGGCAATACCGAAGAATTCTATCATGCCGAATTTACGGAAAATGAAGACTTTAAAAAGACTGGTTATAATACTGATGGTACTATAAACAAGTCGCAGATGTTAGCAGATATGCATCCAGATGTTGCGAAAGTAGTTTGGAAATATGGAAGATGGCATCATTATGTAGATTATTTACCATTCAAAAAGAATATGTTAAAGATATCTGATGGAGTAGTATTACCAGAAGGTATAAATAACTACGGACTAGAACTAAGAAAATATTCTAGTGTAAAAGATTTTGAAATAGAACAGAGAGTAACAAGCAAATAATATGAATTTTCGCCGAAGTAGCACAGTTGGTAGTGCAACTGATTTGTAATCAGTAGGTCGCCAGTTCGAGTCCGGCCTTCGGCACCAGTTTCGCAGTAGTAAAGCAGGTATGATGTAAGGGTAGCCTTCCTCGTTGCCAACGAGGGCGTCCGAGTTCGAATCTCGGTACCTGCTCCAGTTTGTTCCTAAGTAGTTCAGTTGGTAGAACACCGGACTGTTAATCCGTATGTCGCTGGTTCGAGTCCAGCCTTGGGAGCCAAATTCGGAGGGGTGACAGAGCGGCTTAATGTACCGGTCTTGAAAACCGGCGTACCTTCATCGGTACCGTGGGTTCAAATCCCACCCCCTCCACCAGTTATTTAAGAGAAAAAATTATGAGCCATAATAGTTTAATAAATTATAAAAATTACTATCTTATATATAATTTTTGGCAACCTGAACTTACATGGCCATTATTAGTTAGTAGTAAAGATTTATTAAAACATAAACCAATTGTTGTTATTGATGTCTCGTTTGAAGGTGAAAGTAATTCTCAAAATGATACATTTCTCGCTGGTTGGGGAAATTATTGGACTGAGTTAAACTCATTATTAAGTGAATATGATTCAGAAAATATTATACTACTTTCTAACGATGCTAATATAAGTAAAAAGTACACAAAGTGGCTTAGACTTCATAATGTAAAAAGAGTATTCGGGAGATGTATTTATCGACCACGAACTTTATTAGACCGTTCAATTGCTCATTTCGAAAACACACCAACACAATCAAAAAAATCGTTTAAGTCTAAACATTTTATTTGTATGAATGGTGCATCTAACTCTCATAGATTTGATATGGTAGAGTTGTTATTTGCTAACAATTGGAACAGTAAAGGATATATTTCATATTTAAATAGATATGGAGTCGCAAACAAATCAACTGATTCCTTTCAAGGACAAACACTAAAATTGGACTTTGATGCTGATAGTATCGGTAACAGAGGCAACCAAGAAACACTTCCGCCAGAATATAGTGAGGCATGTTTTGATATTGTAACTGAAAGTGTAGTATGTGATACAAGTTTACACATTACTGAGAAGGTATGGAAACCAATATTACACGAAAAGCCATTTATAATATTAGGTCCAAAATTTGCTCACAAACACCTACTAGAACACTTTGGAATAAAACCATATACTGACTTGTTTAATTACGAGTTCGATACGCTTGGTTATCCAGAAAAACTACATAGTATAAAAGAGAAAAACTTAGACAGATTACTTAATATGAATATTAATGAGTTAAATGATATTGTCAATTCCGACAGTATGAAAGAGCAGATGGCTTATAATAAATCACAATTATTGGCATACTCAGAAACAGAACGAGATGGTGATAGAATACCTATAGAAAAATATACATATGACTAAATATTTGACAATATAATAAATATAGTGTATAATGGTTTCATTAATAATTGAGAAATAAGATGATTTTAAATACAGGAAAAGAAAATGTTAGTAAGAAGAACTCTCGTGTCTTAAAGACAGAGGCTTCGTCTGTTGGTGTCAAAAATTCAACTGTATTGAAAGAAGTAACGTTTAACTCTTGGTGTTTCGCCCACATCTTATGTAAAGAGAGTTTAATGTAATTATAATAATATAAAATAATAACAACTTTAAGCCCTCTTTATGAGGGCTTTTTTATGGGCAACATAGTTCAGTTGGTAGAACAAAGGACTGAAAATCCTTGTGTCACTGGTTCAAGTCCAGTTGTTGCCACCACGTTGGCGTGGCAGAATGATTATGCGACGGATTGCAAATCCGTTTATATAGGTTTGATTCCTATCGCCAACTCCAATATCGGTGAAGTGTTACGGAAGCACGATGGTCTCCAAAACCATAAGCCGGGGTTCGACTCCCTGCACCGATGCCACTTGACTTTAAGTCTCTAATGTGTTAGTATATAAGAGTAGCAATAGTGCTACAATACACAGAAACATACACACAGGAGAAATATATGGTTTCAAATAAGAATGCGTATGAGATACGCACAGAAATCCTTGGCATGGCGCAAGGTTTTGTTATGGACAAGTTTCACAACAAACATCAAAAATGGCTAGATTCAACAGATAGACATCCAGAAACGGGTGCTATATTATCTACTGAAGATAGTCCAGATTATCCAACATCTGATACTATACTACGAGAAGCAGAGAAGTTATATTCTTTTGTTGATAGCAAGTAGATAGATTAAGCCACCTTCGGGTGGCTTTTTATTGTTCTTGGATGTGTTGATAGATTTTTTTGAGTAATCGTTTGATTACAGGATGATTTGTGTCCCAATTGAAAAGAGCAAAGTAAGCCAGTAAGTCAGGACTTAAGAATTGTCCTACTTTAGTTTTGAATTGTGCTGTTTTCTTAGCCATTCTTAGTAAGTCTACTGCACCATCTTTTCCAACTTTACGAATGAACTCATCTCCAATGTTCATAGCATAGGCTTCGATTTCATCAGGACGACTCATATATTCTATTTCTGAACCTTTATCATCTACATATCCATCAGCACCAGGATGAAAATCTCTGTCTCTATGCTGTTTCATATGAAGAAGTTCGTGTTTCAAAGTATCTTTTAATCTGTTTAAGAAATACTTTTTACTGTTCTTTGACCAAGTAAAACTCTCTGGGCCATCTTCACTGAACACTATTCTAATGAATACTGCTGTTTCCTCTTCTTCATCTTTTTCTGGGTCATAGTGGGCACCAATTGTTAGTTCGCCCTCTTTTAAGTCGGGAACTCTTACTACATTCACTTCAGCCATAGGAAAATGTTTTTCTACAATTGTAATGATTTCTCTAAAAGATTGGGTGCCATTGATATCGTTAGCGATATCACTCATATCGAAATTAAAGTCATCCGAAGTGATTATCTCTGATATTAGCATTCTGTTAGTTTCATATCTTTACTTCTCTATTATTGAACTAACTGTATTTATGCTTTTGTAACTTTCTTGCTTTTCGGCGTTCTCTTTTTATTCGTTTAAAAACTTTGCCCCATGCTCTTTCATGTAAAAAATATACGACAAATTTTATTAAGGCATCGATAGATGCGATAGTGCCGGCAACAGTAGCACTTCCAATTAGTCCAAATGATATGATAAAGGTTATACAAACCGACAATAGACGATAAGATAACGACTTATATAAGTGAATATGTAGTGCTTTCATAGTTTTCTCCTCTCTCATATGTATTTATAGCCCATATTTGCTTAAATATATGCTTATTTTTCTCAAAAACTTGACAAAAGACGAAAATCTGCTATAATTAGTGTATAAATTGAATTTTATAGGGATGGTGGGCAAATGAATACAGAGGCATATGCAAAAGAATTGCGTGATATCTTTGATAGAAATGCTTATTCAACACTGATTTCACAGGTAGGCACACAGTTGAATGATAGAAAAGACCGCTTTGATAAGAGTGATATTATTGAGCAGGCAGTAGCAGTGTATTCGAGTGATAGACTTGCTTGGGTTGACCTAATTGGTCGTGACCATGTTGATACTAAAACAGGATTTGACTTAGAATTTAAGTATGTTTCAGATGGATTATTCACTAAGGTACAAAAATTACCGAAAAAAGTAGTGAATGTGAAGTTAAAGAACAACTTGGGTTCACATAAAGGAATTACAGTTGACCATCCAGCAGATTTCTATATGATTGGGCAACAAGACGCAATCGCAATAATCAGTTGGGAAGATATTGAGAAATATCTAGTTGCAGTACCTGATGGTATCGAAGCAAGAATTCCATTTGATGCTCTTAGTTTTATATTTGATTTCAATGATATTGAATATAGTGAGCAACAGATTGCCACTGATTACAAGAAGATTAAAATGGACGCTCAACGTAAATTAATTGAAACATTTTTATAAATATAATAACTGAGAGACATAAGGAGCATAATATGAGTAAATATATAAAATTCACATTCAGTGCTTTCGATAAAGAGTTCTCTGTGCATTGTGACAGCGAAGTTACAACCGATGTCGATTTACTGAACGAAAAGAGCAAAGCATTAGGAAAAGCAAATAGAGAATTTTTAGATAAGTTCCTAGATGAAGGTGTTGACCCTTTTCCAGGCTGGTGGTCTGAATCATCACCAACAGATTTTTACTGGAATACAGGTAATAATTTTGACTAAAAGTCAGTTGTTAACTGGGTTTACTACGCAATAAATAGATTAGTTGAAAAAATAAGTGCAAAAACTTGACTTTTTATTGATAGTGTGTTAATATAGTTACATAAAGTTAAAAATTGAGGTTATTATGGAATTAGGAAGTATAGCGTCATATGTAGTATTAACGATTGTAGTCGGTTTTTTCGTAATAGGTTTGTTGTCAAATGTTTTTTTTCTGGCATTTGTAGAAGAAAACGACAAGTTAAATAAAGAGATTTCACTAGATTAGATTATACTTGAAAAAATAATTTAACTAGGAATTAGTCGAGGGTTGTCCTATCGTTTCAAAGCGATAAGATTGCCGTCGATATCGTATGTCTCCTAAAGAGACATATGCATCCGCACTGATGTAAAACTACTTTTTAATATAACAGGAGTAACATATGTTAGATAAAATCTTACGCTGGGTTTCTGGCGCAACA
>Ga0102887_1000648_pt1 | contig 16132 bp, 7 predicted proteins | sample Colrivmet1550B02_FD_84504 | JGI IMG/M metagenome (GOLD analysis project Ga0102887, IMG submission 84504) | Estuarine microbial communities from the Columbia River estuary - metaG 1550B-02 | ecosystem: Environmental > Aquatic > Marine > Intertidal zone > Estuary | place: USA: Columbia River...
CTCTACGAACATATCTGGTGGTAAAGTAGGAGTCTTTGGTACTAGCGATGACATCAACTTAGCCGCACAGGGTAATATAAAGATGAAAGCTGGTACTGCCTTGAACTTTGGTGGCATATATGGCCAAGCATTATTTGGTGATATACATCTTGACAGTTATAAGATGAATCTGTATAGTAGTGCTTATACTAAGATACATAGCACAGGTACACCCGCTGTGTCAACACAAACTTTACCGTTTCCTGATGTGGGTCATTTAGGTATTGACATTAATAGTACGACATCATTGCGTATGAATTCTCTTCTTACTATGGATATTAATGCTGTTGGTGCGCTTGGTATTAACGCAGGAGCAGCCCTAGGCATTAAATCTGTTGGTACTATGGACTTACACGCTACTGGTCAATTAGGATTAGGCGCTGGTGGACTCGTTAATATGGACGGATCATTAGTTCTTATTGGTAATGGTACAGCAGGTGCTACAGCAGGCTTAGCCGCAGGTACAATCACATCAGCTAAGGCAGCACAACTAGTACAGTCTGGTACGGCTACAATACCTCCTTTAAGTATAACAGAAGTTGCCGCTGTTGTCAACCCCGGAGATATCCCTGCTTCACGTATGGGTGTAGGTTATTCAACAGGTGCTAATAAGCGAACAAGGAAGCCTGTACACTTGACAAGTCGCATGACTGATGATACAACAGACGGAGCATCCATACCAGGTCCAGTTACTTCTACAGCGAATGCCGCTACTGCTGTCACTAAGGCAGGTACGTATGAGTCGAAAGAAGAGCTAGAGGCAGACGAGTCATTCCAAGATAAGTTAAAGTCTATGATGGAGAAGTTCCCTGGTCTTACGAAAGATGAACTGTATAGAGTCGTACAAGGCGAGAGTAATTTCAACACATCTGCACTAAATAGTGATAGTGGTGCAACTGGTCTATTCCAGTTTATACCAGGCACTGCTGAGTTCTTGGGCTATACGACAGGTGAGATACAGAATATGAACGCTACAGAACAGCTAGGAGTCTATGATGAATACCTCACTAAGTTTGATTATCGTGGGGGTGATCTAGGAATCATGCAAGCCGCACCAGCATATGCCAACAAAGGAGACAGCTATGAAGTCTATGCGTATGGTACTAAAGCATGGGAGCAGAATAAAGGATGGCGAGATGATTCTGGTAAGATCACTGTGTCTAGTATCAATGACTACTACAAAAACCAAAACGTTTAGGAAATAACATGAGTGCAATTTGCGAAAATACAACACCCCTTGCATCTAGATTCGATTCCTCTATATTAGGTATTGACAGTGGAGCTTTTTCTGATATAATAGACTTAACAAAGCTGACTGATAATAACCCTGTAGAGCGAGTTAATCGACAGGCACTAGTAGATGTTACGAAGAAAACGAATGCCATTCTAGGCGCCTTAGACTTATCTGACTATGATACACTAAGAGATCGCTTTGATCAAGCACCATTAACCTTTGTTGACATCGCTGACTTTGTAGTAGAAAATAACTATAGTATAACAGACCTTAACAAAGATATCAACAACTATAATCCATTTAATCCTGATGAAGTTGTTCCTGTACCCGTAGACTCATACTTAACTGACTTAGACTATCACCTGAATAAGAACTTAGGCAAGTCTATCTCTGCTGGTATGTGTGGTGCGTTTGCTAATGTATTCGGACAACTTACTGCTTTATTCATTCTTATCGATACCGCAAGCGAATTGATGGGAGACATTAAGAACTTACTAGAGAAAGATCCCCTAAAAAAGATCAAATCTATTACTCTTAATCAAGTTATTACGAAGATAAAGGATTTAGTACTTGAAATCATAGACAAGGTTGTAGTACAATTGCTTAAACAGATAGAGAAGGTAGTCACTTCCACTGTTGGAGCACTCAATGATATACATGGTACTGGTCAAAAAGCATTCAAAAAGATACAAGAGACAGCAGAAGACATCAAGGAGTTGTTCACAGAAGAGGGTATTAAGGACTTTAAGAAGAAGGTAGAGGCATTTCTAGCCAAGACTTCAGCACAGTTCGAGCGCCTTACTGTAGAGAACGTTGCTCTATTGATGTTTAGATTCTGTCAACTTACTGAAGTGATTCAAGGTCTCATGCGAGGTCCTGTTGATGGACTCAAAGCACTCTCTAGTGCGATGGTAGCAGAACACGCTGTACTACGAGCATTGAGCTTACGTGAGTCACAGAAGGCAGTCAAAGCTGGTGCTATACGTATCGATCCTAAAGAACGTAGAGACGCTAAGACTAAAGCTCAAGAGACAGTGAATGCATCAGCACCTACTCTTAAAGAAGTAGTAGATGACCCTTCAATACAAAGTAATTATATCACACCTTCTGAACTAAGTCAAGTAGAAATTAAAACTATTTCCGATAATCGTACAGAAGCAGGCGTACCAGGCAAGTTTACGTATACTAGTGCTGTTATTAATCAGAACGACTACGAGGGTAAAGAACTCAAGGGCGCTGGTTATAAGAAGATTGATCCAGTCGTACTAGGTAAGCTACTACGTGTATGTGAGCAGACAGGACAATCATACGTTATTAACTCTGGCTATAGATCGCCTGAGAAGAATAGTAAGGTAGGAGGTGCTAAACTATCACAGCACATGACAGGTAAAGCTATTGACGTCCAAGTAAAAGGATCGTATGAAGAGAGAGCAGAGTTTGTTGTGGCAGCGAGTCGAGCAGGCTTTACTGGCATTGGCGTATACTCATCATTCATACATCTAGACATACGACCAGAGAGAGTCAGTTGGGTCGGGGGTGAGAGATATACTCCTAGCGACTTCCCTGTACCAGATAGTCAACTCAACAAATGGGTTGCTCATGTAGATAAGCATGATAAAGATTTATTCCGTACGAAAACAGCATAAATAGATAGAACACAAAGGTAATTACTAATGGCAGAGCAAATCACACCACGTACTAGATTCGAAGCTGTATACTCGGACTTTCATAAGGATCTTTCGCCTATTCCAGGCAGGGGTGATATAGCACGTAGACTGAATGAGAACTCTGTACGAGAAGCTATTAAGAACCTCATACTATTAGACAAAGGAGAGCGACTGTTTCAGCCTAACTTAGGCAGCGATATTCGTGCATCGTTATTCGAGAACGTTACGCCTACTACTATCATTCTACTCAAAGACAAAGTACGTGAGGTACTTAAAGCATATGAACCACGCTGTAATCTACTAGATGTAGAAGTACTAGGTGATATAGACGAGAATGCACTGACAGTCAACGTTGTTTTTAACGTCATAAATAGTGAAGCACCACAATCAATTTCAATAGGCATCGACAGGGTAAGATAAATGGCAAACATATCACCAGTAACTAATTTAGATTTCTTCGCTACGAAGACAGCACTTAAGACATTTCTTAAGAATCAGGATAGGTTTGCTGACTACGACTTCGAAGGGTCTAACTTAAACGTTCTCCTAGATGTACTATCATATAATACGTTCTATAACAACTACTATTATAACATGGCTATTAGCGAGATGTTTCTCGACTCAGCACAAGAACGTAATAGTATTATATCACATGCCAAAGAATTAAACTACCTTCCTCGTTCACGTAGATCGTCTATGGCTACTGTTACGTTGAATATCACTGCTACACAAGACTCAAACTACTTTACTATTCCTGCTAATACATCGCTATCTGGCAAGTGTGGTAATACTACATTTTCTTTCTTGACAGACAAGACAAATACTGCTATACGTAATGCTAACACAGACACGTTTAGTATCACAGGTATGCAAGCGTTTCAAGGACGCCTTATGAGCGAGACGCTATCTGTATCAGACTCTATCCTATCTAACTCATGGATTGACACACGCTCATTGTATGTTACAGTGAATGGTGAAGAGTACGTACAGAAGAGCGACATCTTTGGCATTAGTGCTACACAGAAAGTATTCTATCTACAGCCCGAAGAAGATGGCAAGTATAGCCTACAGTTTGGTCAGAACACGTTTGGTGCTCAGCCTGATAGTGCTGATGTTATCGTTGCTACATACAGGATATGTAATGGTGATGATGCGAATGGTGTCAAGTCGTTTACGATAGCACAGAACATTGGCGGCGCCTCATCTATATCAACGATTGTTACTGTACCTTCTACTGGTGGATTTAGAGCAGAGACTATTGACTCTATACGAACATTCGCACCTAAGGCGTTACAAGTACAAGATCGTGCTGTTACAAAGAGTGACTATGAAGTACTACTGAGAAATAGATTTCCTAATATTCAAGCTATATCTGTATACGGTGGTGATGAAGTTATTCCACCACAATATGGTAAAGTGATTATCTCTGTAGACGTTACTGGTGGACAGGGAGCGGCAGACTTTGAGATCGCTGACTTTAAAGAATACCTACGAGACAAGACACCACTGACTATCGAGCCAGTGTTCGTAGCGGCTAAGTTCTTATTCATTGACACTGTAGTGAATGTAGTGTACGATCCAAACATCACTACGAAGAGTGCGGCTCAGATACGAAGCGAGGTTATTGCTTCTATTATAGCATACCAGACTACGAATCTCAATGACTTTAATAAGGCATTGCGTCAGTCTAGGTTATCTGCTACACTTGATTCTCTTGATAACTCTATCATCTCTACCGATATCTTTGCACAGCCTGTCATTGAGATCAAGCCTACATTGTCTATTGTACAGAATCCCGCATTCTCTTATGAGTCTTCGCTAGTACAACCATATCCATTTGATGCTGTTACTGGCTTCTCATCGTTCAAGCCTGCTATTAAAACAAGTAAGTTCACGATAGAAGGATCGCTTGTCACACTACAAGACGATGGTAAGGGTTCTATGATGGCTGTTACAGCGGGTACAAGTATACAAGGTGTATTCAAACGTAACGTCGGTACAATTGATTATAGCACAGGTGATGTTAAGTTGTCAAATCTTATTGTTGACTCATATGAAGGTGATGCTATCAAGTTCACTGCTAACACAATTAATAAAGATGTCAAGTCTCCTAAGGACAGAATCATCTCTATACGCAACCAAGACATTACAGTTAACGTAACACAATTAACGGAATAAAACATGCTAGACGTTTCAAGTAATATTTCGACATTCATCGAAGAACAGTATCCTGCTCTCTATAGGGAAGAGGGTAATTTTCTTGTTGAGTTCACGAAAGCATACTACGACTTCAACGACTCGACTATGGATAGAAATATTCCAAAGCTACGAGACCTTGATACGACACTAGCCAATTTCCTTATCTTCTTTAAGAAGAAGTTCTTACATGAGTTACCTCTTGATACGATAATCGATACTAAGTTTATTCTAAAGCATATTCAAGACTTATACAAGAGAAAAGGTTCTGAAGAATCACTCCGCTTGCTATTTCAAATGTTCTATGATACAGAGATCGAAGTCTTCTATCCTAGTACGAATATACTAAGACCATCTGATTCAGTATGGGGTGGGGCAATCTATCTAGAACTCCAAGCTGTGGCTTCTGTAGTAGACTATCCAGTACAAAGAGGCGATAAGCTGAACGGAGACATATCGGGTGCTATAGGGTTTGTAGACGAGATCGTCTTCATTAACTTCACTGGGTCGTTAATACCTATTGCGTATCTCTCTAATGTATCAGGAACATTTTCGTCAGACGATGGTATTATAATCACACGTGGTACAGAACCTTCTGTCAACTATGGTAAGCTGATACAGGGTTCTCTTAGTACAATTACAGTAAACTCTTCTAATAGAATAGCTGGACAACAAATCGGTGAAAAATTAAAGATACAATCGTCTAATACTGGTACGTCTGGTACAGCATCAGTTAAAACAGTATCTACTGTAAGCACTGGTCAGATCGACTTCTCTATATCAGATACTGGATATGGATACACATTACCTACTACTAATAACGACATCTTAATATCTAATCAAGTTGTTGTGCTTCAGCAGTCCTTAACGCCTACTATCAATATCGGTGATTGGATTTACGCACAAGGGCATTCCTCTGCTGTGACTCAGATCAGTACTGCGTCTGGGGCGGCTTCTGTATCGGGAGCGGCAAATATCACAGGTGGCGGGCGAATCGTTGGATATGATCACCCCCTTGTTTATGTGAATACTGTAGAAAGAACACGTGCCGAGTTTCTTGCCTATGTGAAAGCCCAACTTCAACTAGCGGTTGATAAAGACCCATCGATTGATCCTAAGATGAGTGCAGTGTTTAATCGCAATCATACTAATGGTTATAGAATTGGTGATATCAGTAACTCAGGTTATGTTGCACTTCAAGATAGATATATCACGCAACTAGATGTTACTGCACTGACTGCTTATATTGCTGATACTGAGTTTCCTCTTTTGCACCCATTAATGGTGACATGGATAGAAGACGTATTACTGCCTAATGTTCTTGCTACTGGATACGGTTACGACTTTAACGTATTACCTACTAACGGTCAAACTAACTTTATTGTGGGTACACAGACATTAAATGGTGTGAATCTAGGAGCCTTTAATGATAGTGCTTCTTATACTATCGACTCTATCTCTGAGACTGATCGTGAGAATGTAGATATCATTGTTGACTTGATTGGAGACTTTACTAACACACCACTTCAAGTTACTGTCAATGCTACAGCAATGGTTAATCCTAGAGTGTATGAGATCAATGTTCCAGGCAACACTAACTTCATGTCAGTTGGTGCGCCTGATAACAATGTAGGTACTCGATTCACAGCCGACGGCGCTGGAACTGGAACTGGTACTGTTGTTGATGTTGTAGAGACTAACTATAGGATGAGTGGTGCTACAGAAGAGACATTGAATACTAAATTCAAAGACGCATTTATTCCTCTTAATGTTACAATAGGCTCTATCGATAATATCATCGCAGGTAACGCAGGTAATCAATACACTAGTGATGTGTTCACAGAAGCAAACTTTGCTGACGTATCAAGATTTGATAAGAAAGATCCTATTCTGACATTCAATGCTCCTGACTTCTTACTAGAAGTAGGTGATATCGTAACTCAGAATCTTACTATCGAAAACCCTAATCTCAACTGGGAAGCTGAGGGTGATACTCAGTACATACCTTATGTCGCTAAGGGAAGGTTCTTGAAGCGAGAGGGCAATGACTTCTACTTTAAGCAACTTAGCTTCTATGACTTTCAAGCAGGACAGAATGCTATCATCAGAGGCAATAATGAAATGATCTCTGCGGTTGGTAGAGATTCGTCATCTTTGCCTATGGGAAGAAATGCTGTCATCGATGGTCCAGCTAGTTATCAAACTGGTCAGATTGAATCAGTCAACTTACTAAACACTGGCTATAGATACTCTGACAATGAAACAGTCAACTTACTTGACACAAATGATATAGTTGTTGCTACAGCAAAGATAAGAACACAGGGACCTGGCTTGACTGAAGGTAGATGGAGAACGACTACTTCATTCTTAAGCGAGAACACTAAAAAGATTGCAGACAACTATTACTATCAAGAGTATTCATATGAGATTGGATCTATTGTTGATCCCGACAAATATAAGTCCCTTATCGATAATGTGGTAGGCGTTGCTGGTACAAAACTATTCAGTGCCCCTCTTATAAATAGTAATAACGATCTTTCTTCAACGCTTGATGTTGAGTTTCAGGTTTGGGATATAACAGAAGATGGACTCCAGAACGAAGAAGGAACACAGATTATTAACACTGAACAGAATACGGGACTGGTAGCTACAATAATAACTCTGGATGAGACAACGAGTGCTTCAATAACAACATCGATAGGAACTTAACGGGTACAATAATGGCAAAAATTATTACTGAAAATTTTAAAGTAGAGACTACGAATGAGTTGTTCGACTCTTTCATTAGTACTAATAGTACCTTAAGCTCTAACTTTGCAACGTCTCTGGCAGCGTTCAATACTACAGGTAGCTTGAGTCTTTCATCCAACGACCAGTCTGCTATAACCGGATTTGTTAATACTCAACTAGCATCACTAAAGCCAGAGTCTGATTACTACATCATGGGATCTAGTGTTGATAAAGCTAATGTCATTTTAAATACCCAGTTTGAAAAGCGAGAGTTTCAGAGAAGAGTAATATTTGGAAATAAAGTCACTGATGACGATGTTCGCTATATGTTCCATCGAAATACTTGGACTCAGAATACGGTGTATGATGACTTCGATGATACTCAGGACGTTGGCACTCTCAACATGTTTGTCACGATCACGAATGATGAAGGAAACTACTACGTCTACAAATGCATTCAAAATAATAATGGGGGTCCGTCGATAGTAGCGCCAAGCCTTAATGCTGGTGTTGATGGAGGCTTAAGTCAGGACTCTGCATACGAAACTATAACATCTAGTGATGGATATGTTTGGAAGTATATGTTCTCTGTAACTAATTCAGACGCACAAGTATTCGCTACGACTGATAGTTTGCCTCTGCCTTATCCTTCATACGGAGACACAGCAGTCAAGGCAGCTGCCGAAGAGAGCATATCTCAAATCGTAATTTCTAATACTCCTAATGGTCTATTTTCAAAGTGCGTATTTGGTCCAGCGACTAGTACGGCAGACTCTTCTGTTGTATCACTAGACTCAGTTGTAGTAGATGGCACGGACACTAATAAGAAAAGTATTGGAATTAAAATATCTCCTAAGTCTGGACCATTTCTAGATACTGGAAATAACTTCTACACGAATCTATATCTATGGAGAAGTGATGGTAAGGTATTTGATATCTTAACTTCTAGGGTAACTGATGCCAGTGGAGTTTTCATTGACGTGACTATATCTACTACAGAGTCTAAATCATCATTTGATAGTGGGGGCTTGACATACATGCTTGTTCCTAAAATCTCTGTGAGCAGAAGCACGAGTACAGGTACTCCGTGTATTGCATATGGCATTATAGATAAATTCGGAACTCTGGTAAATGTCGAGTACGTGTCTAAGGGTACGAAGTACAAATACGCTACAGCAACCGTTCTTTTACCTCCAGGAGTACAAGACGCAGCCATTCAAGGAGGGTTAACGCCCACATCTCTGAGGGCAGTGATATCTCCGACAGGCGGACACGGATCAAATCCTATTAACGAAATGTCAATGAGTAGGCTAGCGGTAATCACTAATTTTTCTGGTGAAGACCTATTGATACCAGACACTAACTATTACACTAAAGTGGCTCTATTAAAGAATCCCACGTTTAGCGATGGAACAAAACCAACACAGTTCGATAATAGAACAGTGATAACTATAGCAGGTGATCAGACATCTACTGCTGTACCTGGTAAATACATAACACAAGACGTTGCTTTGTCAGGAGGTACTGGCACAGAGACCGAGACTGTGGTAAGTAGAATACACGAAAGTGTTTATGATGGTAGCACCAATACTCTGATATATTTGGTTGACTACTCTGGAGATTTTCAGAATATATATCAGACAGGGGCTATCTACGTAAGAGATACACCAACTTCTACAACAGCTAATAGTTTGAGTATAAATAATGCTAGTAATGATGTTGTTTATGGGAAGTATTCTCCGTACGCTGGAGAGATTCTACATTTTGTAGACTTTGATCCTATTCAGCGTCAAGCAGATCGTAAAGAAAAAATAAAGTTTATCTTCGACTTTTAAGGAAAAGAGTATAATACATGGGCATTAACACAGACTTAAACGTTGATCCGTACTATGATGACTTTGCTGAGGCAAAACAGTTTAACCGTATTCTGTTTAAACCAGCTAAGGCAGTTCAAGCACGTGAATTAACACAATTACAAACTATTCTCCAAAAGCAGGTTGAACGCTTTGGCTCAAACATCTATAAAGAGGGTACTGTTGTCAGTGGTATTAACCTTACTGCTAGACCAGACATCTTCTATGTTAAGCTAAACGATCAAGCAGACTTTACTGATCCTTCAGTCTTCGATCAAACGGGTAAAGTGACGTACACCGTTACTGGCGGAACGTCTAAGCTTATCGCTAACATCTTTAAAGGTGATAATGGTTTCCAAACTCAAGATCCCGATCTTAAAACTTTTTATGTTAATTACATCGGCTATGATGGAACTCAGTCTGCAACTACGAATGTTAAACAGTTTCAACAAGGTGAAGTTCTAACTGTTAAAGTTGCTAGTGTAGAAGATGCTGAATCTGCAAGTCTTTATGGTGCCGTAGGCACAACTGTCAAAACCGTTACTGTCGCTACTGTGTCTGCCCACGCAGGAAGATCGTTCGGTGTTACATGTGAAGAAGGTGTTCTTTATCAGAAAGGACACTTCATCTTTGTTACTGAACAGTCAATCATCGTTTCTAAGTACTCTACTATTCCTGGTAACGTGTCTGTTGGTTTTACAATCAACGAAAACATTATCACATCTGGTCTAGACTCAACTCTATTGGATAATGCCGCCGGATTTAATAACGAGAATGCTCCTGGTGCTGATAGACTTAAGTTAGTACCAACTCTTATAACTCATAATAGTGCAACTGAACCAGAAGAATTCTTTGCACTTATCAGATATGTCGATGGTAATGCGGTACGTATTCGTAGTGAGACCCAGTTCAACTCTATCTCGGATGAGATGGCACGTAGAACTTATGACGAATCTGGAAACTACATTACGAACGGATTGAATGTCACTGTAGAGCAGATCGACGGTGATGCATATGCCGTTGTTGCTCCTGGTAAGGCATACGTCTTCGGTAATGAAGTACGAAACATTTCTTCTAGAAAGCTTTTAATTAATCCAACAACTCTCACACAGACTAAGTTAAACCAACACACTGGTGTGACTTATGGACAATACTTCGCTTACACTCATAGCGGCAGTAATCGGCCTCTAAATTCTTTCGATTTTAATGCTCAAAGATATTCTCTATATAACAACTCAACTATCATTGGATCATGTTCGGTATCTAATGTTACTCCTGGTAAAATCTTTGTCTATGCTATAATAAAAAATGCAGGGCAAGAGAATACAGCCATAACTAAAATTGCTGATACTGTATTAACCACCTCAGAACTATTTGGAGCTAATAGTGGCGGTAAAATATTCGATGCTGGTAAAGAAAATATGGCATCTGCAACCGCAGTTAGTTTCACGCAAAGATTCAGAATTGCCTGTAGCTCTTCGAACACACATACACTTACTCCAACAGCCACGCATAAGCCTATTGCAAACTCTTCAGTTTTTGCTGTAACATCTGGCAACATACTTATTCCCGCTAATACGGTTTCGTATTCAGGAACTGATGTCGATATCGTACTAGCAACCACTGGAGCTTCGTTCTTATACTACGATGCAATTGTATCTGGCACAGTATCAGACGGTTTGGATGAACTAGATGTCTACGTCAAATCAACTTGGAATAACGGTCAAGCAACTATAGGTCTGCCTAACGCAATCAAGCTGTTAGAAGTTATAGACGATAACGGAGCAGGTGCTGACGTAACAGGAAAGTTCAGACTCGTAAATAATCAGAACGACCACTTCTACGGAATATCGTACCTCACGAATAAGGTAGGCGAAACAGTATCTAACAACAATCTTAGAATTAAAGTTAAGGTGTTAAAGAGAACTTCTAACTTAGGCAGTGGATATATTTCAACGTCAAGTTACAATAGTGTGCCTAGTAAAAATCTTATACAAGACTATGTTGGCAAGAATGGGGTTAGTTACAACCTAATCAATTCTTTCGACTTTAGACCATATCTCAGCCCAGTAGTATCCTATTCTGTAGGTGTATCAGGCGCACAATCAGCCTCTGTTATATCACCAACGGTAGTCGCAGGAATATCTCCTGCTAACGAAAGCACTATAACATCAACGCAGTCTTACTACATGTCTAGAATCGATAGCGTAGTTGTTGATGAGTTTGGCGATATTGCATTGTATGAGGGCGGTGAAGCAGAGAACCCTAGCATTCCCGAACTTAAGGGATTGTACGCAATTAATAATATATTTGTGCCAGGAAACATAACAACAGTATCTGGTAACAATAGAATTAAACTTTCAGATGTGTCGAACAAGAACTATACGATGAAAGAGATCGCTGGTATTGAAGACAAGATTGATAGACTTACAGACCTTGTATCTCTGAGTCTATTGGAAACAAAAGCTAGAGACTTTTATATTGATGACGGAGCCGGCAATAATAGATTTAAGAACGGAATATTAGTAGACGCCTTCAAGGGAATGCAGAACGGTGCTTTAGAAGATCCAGAATTTAGAGCCGCTATTGATAAGACTCGTACAGTTGCTTCTCCATCTGTAGTTCAGTTTCCTGTTGATCTAAAGACATCTACATCTAGCGGAGCAAACACTTTTCAGGATATTGTGACTCTAGCAGACACAGGCACAAGAGTGACTGTGATTACACAGCCATTCGCAACTAACTTTAGAAATTGTGTATCTAACTATTGGAGCTTTGATGGTAAGGCTTCCATCGAGCCTCCGTTTGATGCGGGATATGATGTCATACAAAATCCAGAAATCAATATAGAGATCGATGTTGCTGGACCTATGTTAGACCTTATTGATAATCTTCAAGAACTTATTCCTCTCACTAGAGAAAGCTCTAGTTCTGTTACTAGTCAGTCAGGTAATGTCATAACCACAACGACTACTAATACTTCAAATTCTTTAACTGCTGATACCCAAAGGTTTACTGAGAGTGTTGGCAACTTTGTCACAGACATCTCAATGAAACCTTATGTTCAGTCTAGAGAAGTTAAAATTCTTGTTTCGGGTTTAAGACCTGATACTAGACATTACTTCTACTTTGAGGAAGTGGATGTGAACGCTCATGTATATCCAGGTGGAGTTATTTCTACTGCGGTTTCTGGTGGCGGCACAGAGTACAATGTATCGGATGTTGAGATTGCAGGAACTCTTGGTACAGCAATTCGTACTGACTCAGAGGGCACACTATCAGCAGTCTTTGTTATTCCTGCAGGCACTTTCTTTGTCGGAGAAAACACACTAGAGATTGCAGATGTTAGTCAGTACAGTAGCATCTCTTCGGCTAAAACCTCTTACACTAGAGCGGTCTATAGAGCATACAACTTCTCTATTGGCAAATCTGAATTAAGCACTACTACCCGTACGATTGATTTCGATACAACATCATCTTCTAGAACAATCACAAGTAGACGCATTGAAAGAGATAGGAATACTGATCCTATTGCACAGACTTTTGTTGTACGTGCATCACAAACATCTGGAGCATCAGTTGCTTTCATTAGCGACTTAGACCTATACTTCAATAGGAAATCTACAACTACAGGCGTTACAGTTGAAATCAGAGAAGTTATTAATGGATATCCTTCTAGAACACTTCTACCTTTTGGCAGAAAACATCTTAGATCAGATCAAGTATCTGTATCAGCAGACGGATCTGCTGTAACAACTGTTACGTTCAAGAATCCTGTTAAGCTTCAAGTAGAAAAAGAATATTGCTTTGTTGTTATGCCAGATCAGAATTCTCCTGACTATCTAATATACACTTCTAAAGTTGGCGCAAATGACTTAGCCTCGGGATCTGCAATCACGAATGATTGGGGTGACGGAGTATTATTTACGTCTACTAATGATAGTGCCTGGAAATCTTATCAAGACGAAGATATTAAATTTAAGTTGAAAAGATATCAATTCCAATCAACAGCAGGTTACGTAGATTTAGAGCCCAACGATATGGAATTCTTGTCTATAACTGGAACAACTGGAGTTTTCAGAAATGATGAATTAGCATATATCCAGAAAGCAACACAGTACTCAGCCGGAGTCACAGCCAGGGCATTGACAATTACTGGCGGAAGCGATTTCGCTGTAGGAGATTATGTTCTTCTCATAGATGGCGCTAACAAATTTTTATCTGAGATTGTGGCAGCCACTAATAGCGGTGCAAACTTGACTCTGAGAACTCCTTATAATCTAACAGCAACTACTTCAGCAACAGCATACCTTGCAGTAGCTGGCAGAGTTTCATACTTCAACAGTAGAAATAGTCTAAAACTATTCTTACGCAAAGGTTCTGCCAGAGTATCAAATTATATTGAAGCCGGTGACGTTATAACAGGATACTCAACAGGAGCATATGCAACTGTGTCATCTATTGACGATGAAGCTATCTCATATTTTCAGCCACAAGTGTTCACTAATAACTCTATCAAGACATCTACTAGTTTAACTCTATATAATGGATCAGCAATTGATAAGAGTATAGAAGATAATGGAAACGTCTATACGACAAACCTAGCTAGAAGCCTAAAGAGTTTGACTAACATCGTTAAGCCTGATGGCACTGTGCAAGACTTTAAGATTAGGGTTGCCATGACTAACAATGGTTTTCAATCTGCTTCTCCTATTGTGGATGCAGACATATCTATGATCAATGCATATAAATATAACATAACAAGCAACACAAGCACTTCATCTAATTGGATAACAAAAGAAGTTATTCTAGCAGAGAAGTTAGACGCAACAGGACTAAAAGTTCTATTGAGTGCGTTCAGACCAGCTGGCACAATGATCGATGTGTATGTAAGATTTGTTTACCCAACAAATGTTGATGTACAAAGTTCTTGGGTGCAGTTAGTTAATGCTTATCCAGAAATGTACTCTAACTCATCTAACACCAAAGACTATAGAGAGTTCGAATATAATCTCACTGAAGCAGATCCAGCACTTGAGTATAGTACTTTTCAGGTTAAGTTTGTGTTACGACATGCGACTACAACAGAGATAAACTCAAGTGACCTAACAGTTACTCCTGCAGTAAATCTCTTCCCTCACTTATATGATTACAGAGCGATTGCATTGACATGAGTATAGACACAACATTCGAGAGACGTGAGTCGGCAATAATTAACACTGATGTTTCTGCATTTCGTTCAGCTAAAGCTAGGATAGAGCAGACTAAGTTTATTAAATCTATGGAGCAACGCATATATAAATTAGAGTGTGCGGTAGAATCGCTACAACAAACATGTAAAGAGAAATCGAAATGAGCATAACATTATCCCAAATTACAAACGAAAATACTTTCGGCATCTGGAAAGATAGAACGAATGCGATCATTACAGGTCTAGGGACTGTCGTAACTCTAGGAGACACTGCTTCGAACAACACAGGTAATATTTCTTTGACTGGCAACGTGAGCGCCGCAGGTAAACTCATTGCTAACACTATAGACTCTGTGAATGGTAACCTAATAACAGTTGACGAAAACGTTCATATAAATGGATATCTAGACTTAGACTCGCAATCGAGTGGCACAGCTTCAGTATTAAACATGAGGAATAATGGAACACTTACGTGGGTCATGTCAACCAACGCAAATCACACAGATTTATCTTGGAAAAATGGACTAAAGGAACTTATAATTGATGGAGATGGAGTGGATTCTTCTACTGCATTGTTGACTGGCAATAATATTAAATTGGATAAAGGTCTTCTTCCGTCATCGATAGACGCAAACACAACAGGTAGCGCCGCAACAACTGCTAAGTGGACAACTTCAAGAACCGTAACTTTTATCCGAGACACAGATTTAGCCGGTGATGTAACTGGTAGTTTTTCTATAGATGGCTCGGGTGACGTGTCTGATGTAAAGTTAGCTGTAGCAGACAATAGTCATAATCACACAACCTCTAACATCACAGACTTTGCTACTGCGACAAGTGGATTTGCTCTTAAATCTGGAGCTAGTTTTGTAGGTGCAGACGGAGTTATCAAAGTAGGATACAATGATTACATTCAACTCGGTGGGATCCAGGGATCAAATCTGGCGGGCGGAACTCTTGGCGAGGCTTATATTAAATATGGATCCAATATAGGTGGTAGTCCCAGGTTACTAACAATAGGTCTAGAACCAACTGCCAGTGCTAGTACTACACCAGCTGGTATGATACTTGAGTTACAGGGTAAGAGTTTGAGTATTAGAAATAATGATGCTATTAAAATTGGCTTTAGTAGCGATACTGGCGACATCACAGCATTCGGCGACATCACAGCATTCGGCTCTTTCTCTGATCGAAGACTGAAAGAAAATATTGTTAAGATTAA
>Ga0102887_1000666_pt1 | contig 15921 bp, 10 predicted proteins | sample Colrivmet1550B02_FD_84504 | JGI IMG/M metagenome (GOLD analysis project Ga0102887, IMG submission 84504) | Estuarine microbial communities from the Columbia River estuary - metaG 1550B-02 | ecosystem: Environmental > Aquatic > Marine > Intertidal zone > Estuary | place: USA: Columbia River...
AATAAAACGACATGAAATAAGAGCCGTTCTTTTGAAAAGTAAATGAGCCGTGCATTTCTATCATGCCTTCTTGAACAGACGCAACAGAATCTGTAAAAAACACCTGGTTGGTGTTTACATCAAAAATTCTGAATCTCGCATCTAAAGCCGCAGCATTTTCATGATTTACAAATAAAGTAATGTAATCCACCGTCAAATCACTGTTGCCCATGTTAAGGACATTTATTCCAAAACTCATGTCACCGTTTTCAGCACCATTAAATGCGCCCTTCAGATTTGGATTAAGCGTGAAATTACTCGCAAACGAAGAGTCAATAGTATTGCTGCTTTTAACACAAACGCCTTGGTAAGCCTCTAAGATATAACTGCCGCTGTAAATTGGTGTTATTTTATCATGTGGAGGTGCAGTGTAAATCGGTGCACCATTTAAAGTCCAAACAAGGCTGTCGTATGTATTTGCATTTAACAACACCAAATCATTACCAACTGCTCCAATTTGGGGAGTTACACTATTGTCCACTTGAACATACACCTCTTCTGTATAGCCAGAAGTAACATCTGTAACCGTATAAAAGGTACTTACTAAAGGAGATAAGTTGTAAACGCCTTGAGAGACCATTGAAACACCAGCTGTTGGAGACCAAGTCATATTTGAATTTGCTCCCGCTACACTAACTGTTGCCGAATCACCTAAACAAATAGCTGTGCTGTCATCGCTCAAAGCAAATGGGCGACTTAAGATAACACGGACAGAAACTTGTGCTGCACCGGGAATAGGACAGTTGTCGTCTTGGAATTTAAAATTAAACTGATAATATCCGTTCACACCGATGCTTGTATGACTGTTGACTATTTTCCAATTCAATTGTACTGCATTAGAAAGCACACTTTCAAACCCACCATTCAAGTTCAAAGAAGTAATAGTAGCTGCCGGTCCATTCACATTTGTCAGGCTAGCATCTTGATACAATGAATCTAAACTCAAAGCCGAGCCAGTGCCCGTAAATTGAATACTCTGAGGTATACAATTTGACTTGATATCTATATCTACACCTGTAATATTGAAACTAACCGAATCGCCAGGAGATGCAAACACTTTATAATGTGTCGTATCTCCAATAAAATTCGTTTTTGCTACTATAGTATTAGTCGCACTTGTTACAGAAACAGTTGGCACCTCATTATTATTAATGGCGCAAGGTCCAGGTACGTTTGGGCTTGCTGCAATAATCAAAGGCATTTCTCTCATAACCTTAGCTATGAGTTGACCATTTCTGTAGGAAGACAATTCGATAGCGTATACAAAACGACCATTCGTATATGAACTAAACTTATAAAATCCAGAAGTTGGATCTAATACTCCATCTACATTCAGTGGGTTTACAGTACTGCTCGGAATTGGCTGATTGAAAGAATAGTTTGGCTCGTAACCAATATTCACTCCACCCGTGCCTTTTGGAGTAATCCAATTTACAACAACAGAATCTCCATCTACATCTTGCATGTTTGCAAAAGAAATCGTTTGCATGGTTGCCGAAGAAACAAAGATGTGAGGATCCTTTAAAAATCTTGGAGATGAATCATAACACGGATCTGCCGAAGCAAGCCCCGCAGGTGCAAACATGGTAGCGCGTAAAAAAATAGCCGTTTTATCTAATGTATTTGAAGAAGTCGCTCTGCAGCAAATAGACGCCTCAAAATCCCAGCCGGTTGCTGGCGGCACCCCCTGCAATTGAATAGGAGCACTTTCATACTCAATGCGCCTAACCGTTGTTAGATCACCATCCGTACATATAATTCCATTTGCGCCCCCACAACTTGGAGTAACATCTGTTTCAGAAATTTTTAGGCAACTTATTGTCGTTATGTTTCCGTTCGAACTAATGGGTATTGTTGTTGGAGGCGCGGTTGTACTTATACTATCGCAAGAGTAAAATAGGTTAATATGAAATTTATACTTTCCATTCCCAAGACATTCCCAAGTAAGATCGCCTCCCATATTTAGCCCATGTGTGGCAAACGATGAGAAACCAATAGAAAGCAAGAATAAAATACCAAGTAATTTAATTTTCATAGTGCGGTGCTTAATGAAACAGTGTTTTTTTAAGCACCATTCCTATTCTAAATTTTGCGCAAATTAAAACGAATTCGTTGTGTCGAAAGCAAAAATATGTAAATGCTAAAAAAGTATGAGTATACGCTTAGAATCACAAAGACGATGATTGATACAATCTTAGTGGATTCTGATTATACATTTTGCACATAAGCTCGTATAGATTGGGTAGCGCATTTTTAAATTCTCCTGGTGTTTCAAAAAAAGCTTCAGTCGCCACTGCAAAAAACTCCATTTCGTTTGCTCGAGCATATTCTCTAAAATAAGGGTGCTCAGAAAGTATTTTAAAGACACGAGGATTTTCGAGCATTTTACTCAACTTATCTACCCAACGCATAAAAATAGGATCAGAATATTCGGGCGATTTATTTCTTTGAATAATCAATGCATGTGCAAATTCGTGAATACCCAAATTCAAATTATCATCTGTTATGCTATGGCCCTTTTTAAAACTGTCCCAACTTAAGACAACCACGCCTTGCGGGCTGGTTTCGCCTTTATGGTAATTCTTTGTAAAGCGATTGTAATAGGCAGTTGGAAAAACAAAAATGCGCTTGAACATAGATAAGTAATATTTGCGCCAGCCAAAAGTCAATTGCACCGCTGTCGCAGAAATCAACAGTTCCATATCTCGGGTGACTTCAAAATCTTGTCGTCCAGAAATTTCAATAGAATGCATAAAGTTCACCACGCGGTTCTCAAATATTCTTTTTGCTTTTGGAACCAAAGCTTGATAGTAGAAAATATTCTCACGTAAAAGTTTAAGCTCGGCCTCTGTTAATCGTTTGGAATGGTTATTAATAAATGGAGCGACATTACTGCCAGTTAAGTTGTGGAAGAAGTGCTCGATAATAGCTTCTACAAAATTTGAAAACTTAAACTCGGTAGCACCAGGTCTTGAAATACCTATCAGATAGATAATAAAAATGACCGTAGGAAGAATAAAAACGAAGAGGAGGATAAAGGCTTCAATCATTTAATCGTGGCAGTGTGATATACAAATGTGGTTGGCAACAAATGAAATGAATTCTTCTAAATAATTCTCGAATTTTTAATCCTACTCATCTAATCTTTATATTCGACCGCTTTTTGAACTACACAACAACTTTTTAGATGAAGAATTTAATACTTGCACTGCTCGTATTCAGTAGCGTTTTTGGTGTTGCTCAACACAAAGAAATTGAGGTAAACGACATCTGGAAATATTACCGCTTTTATGCACAAAGCCTTACGGGACTTAAGTCTATGAATGACGGTTTGCATTACACCACCCTTAAAAACATGAAAAATGGCAATGGTGTTGTAAAGCATAAATACGAAACAGGAGAAGTAGTAGAATTGCTGGTTGGCTCTAGTGACTTAAGCCAGCTATCTGGAACGAAAGTTCAAATAGGCAGCTACCAGTTTAGTGCCGATGAAAGCAAAATTCTTTTAGCTACCGAAACAGAAGCGATCTACAGACATTCTAGTAAGAGTGTGTATTATGTATACGACAATAAAAACAAGCGCTTCACCAAATTAAGCGATGAAAAAATTAGATATGCAACCTTCTCTCCTAAAGGAAACAAAGTAGCCTACGTTACAGGCAACAATCTATTTATTTACGATTTAGATGATCTAAGTACGATTGCTGTAACCAACGATGGTAAATTCAATCACATTATTAATGGTGGCTTAGACTGGGTGTATGAAGAAGAGTTCAGTTTTGCAAAAGGCTTCTTCTGGAGTCTAGAAGGCGATTACATAGCCTACTACAAGTTTGACGAAAGCAAAGTGGCAGAGTTCAGCATGGACATGTACGGCACGGGTTTGTACCCAACTCAGGATGTATTTAAATACCCTAAAGCTGGTGAAGACAATTCTGAAGTTGAAGTTTGGGTATACCAATTGAACGAAAAGAAAAACATTCAAGTTTTAAAGGATGCAGAATACGAATACATTCCAAGAATAAAATGGACGAAGCAAAACGAAAGCTTATGTGTATTCAGCATGAACCGTTTGCAAAATCATTTGGTTTTAAATAAAGTAAATGCTGCTACTGGAGAGTCTACTGTATGGTACGAGGAAAAAGATGCGGCTTACGTTGAGATTTCTGATGACATTCGTTTTTTAGATGATGGAAGCATTATCTGGACAAGTGACATGAGTGGCTTCAACCATATTTACTTAATTGATTCAAAAGGAAAAGTAAAACGTCAAATCACAAAAGGAGAATGGGATGTTACTTCGTTTTATGGTATAAATGAAGAAGATGGCACATTGTATTACCAGTCTGCAGAAGTGCATGCAACAGAAAGAAACGTTTACAGCATTTCAATAAAAGGAAAAGGGAAAAAGAACTTAACTCCAGAAAAGGGAACAACCTCAGCAGCGTTTAGCAATAGTTTCGATTATTTCTTTTCTACCTATAGCGCTTCAGACATTCCAACGCAAGTTGATATGAGAGATGCGTCTGGCAAAGTGGTGAGAGAGATCGAGAAAAACGAAAAGGTTAAATCTGCGTTGTCTGAATACGGAACTCAACCCAAAGAGTTTATCAATTTCACTACAGAAAGTGGTGTAGATCTGAATGCTTGGATGATAAAGCCGGGTGATTTTGATCCAACTAAAAAATACCCGCTTTTCATGTTTGTGTATGGCGGTCCAGGCTCCCAGATGGTAAATAATTCTTACGATGGCTTTAATGGCATGTGGTTTCAGATGCTGGCCCAAAAAGGCTACATCGTTGTTGCGGTAGACAACCGTGGCACTGGTGCTAGAGGTCGTGATTTCAAAAAAGTGACCTACAATGATTTAGGGAAATACGAGGTTATCGATCAAATTGAAAGCGCAAAATATTTAGGCGGACTCGACTACATAGATGAAGACAGAATTGGCATTTGGGGCTGGAGTTACGGTGGCTACATGAGCAGCAACTGTATTTTTAGAGACGATGTTTTTAAAGCGGCTATCGCTGTTGCACCTGTTACAAACTGGAAATTCTACGACTCTATTTACACAGAACGTTACAACGGCTTACCAAAAGACAACGAAAAAGGCTACGAAGACAATTCACCAATTAACCACGTGAGTGGCTTAAAAGGAAAGTACCTGCTTGTGCACGGAAGTGCTGATGACAATGTTCATGTACAGAATACGATGCGCTTGGTAGAGGCTCTTGTTCAGGCGGATAAACAATTCGATTTGTTTATCTATCCAGATAAGAACCATGGCATATTTGGTGGCAACACCAGAGGCCATTTGTACACAAAAATGACAAACTTTATTTTGGAAAATCTTTAAAGCAGATTTTTCTATTTTGGCGCATTCTTAAAAAAAAATAATCTAACCCTTTTCTAATTCACTACATATGTCAGATGCTATAGATTCAGTTGAAATTGATGAGCCAAACGGCCCAGGAAAAATGAGAAAAAAACACCCCAAAGGCTTGTACACGTTGTTTGCTACAGAAATGTGGGAGCGTTTTAGTTACTATGGCATGCGTGCCTTATTAACACTTTATTTAACTGCGGAACTGGTCAATGGAGGCTTTGGACTATCAAGACAAGAAGGCTTAGAACTATACGCAATCTTTACAGGGTTGGTTTACTTAACACCGATCATTGGTGGTTGGGTAGCCGACAACTTTTTTGGGCAGAGAAAAACCATATACATCGGTGGTATTGTCATGGCTGTGGGTCAGATATTATTGGCCGCTAGTGCGTTCATGTCTAGTGATCTAGACGTTGAATCTCGAAACTTTTTATTCAATTTTGGACTAGGTGTGTTGATTATCGGAAATGGTTTTTTCAAACCAAATATTTCAACTATCGTTGGAGAGTTCTACGATGACAACGACCCGATGAAAGATGCTGCTTTTAACATCTTTTATTTGGGGATTAACCTAGGAGCAATTTTAGGAACATTTATTGCCGGTGGCCTTGGTGAAGGTGTCGGCTGGGGTTGGGGTTTCCTAACTGCAGGTATCGGTATGATTTTAAGTGTTCTTTGGTTAAACTTTAAAGAAACAACTTTGCTCAATCACGGTCTTCCACCTAATGGCGATATGACCAGAAATAAGATTGATGGAAAAGATTGGAGCCAAATTCTCATAACCTCAGTATCTCTAGTTTTTGGTATCCTAGCGTTGATTTATGTATGGGGCATGCTGCCAGACATGGCCACAACAATCATCACTTACGTTGTATTCGGTTCACTGATACTTGGCTTATCATATGTAATATTTAAAGGCACAGAAGGTGTTAATGAATGGAGTAGAATGTCAGTTATTGTGGTGCTGGCGGTTTTCAACGTTGTATTCTGGGCTGGATTTGAACAGGCTGGTGGTACCTTTAATTTATTTGCAAAAGAAAACACCCAACGCTACATTGCCTTCTTAGACTGGGAAATGCCAGCAACATGGTTTCAAAACGTGAATTCAATTGTTATTCTAATAGGAGCGCCATTGTTCTCTATTATGTGGTTAAAATTAGATAAGCTCAAATTCAATCCTCGCACACCCTTAAAATTTGCATTGGGCCTATTTTTAGGAGCAGCTGCGTTTTGGGTTATGTCTCAAGCTAAAGGTTTGGCAGACACAGGTGTTCTAGTTTCTCCAATGTGGCTGGTTGTGGTTTACACATTATTAACGCTAGGCGAGCTTATGCTTTCTCCTATTGGTTTATCTATGATTACTAAACTCGCGCCAACAAAATTGGTCTCTGTTGTTATGGGACTTTGGATGGCAAGTTTTGCAGCTGGTAACTATGTTGCAGGTATGCTAGAAGGAATTTTAATCAAGTATGATTTCGAATTGTATCCTTTTATCATGGCGGTAATGTTAGGCTCTGGAGTATTGTTACTTCTAATCTCTCCATTGTTGAATAAGGCAATGAAAGGAATTCATTAAGAGCTAAAGGCTTTCAAAGTAATATTACTCAAAGCGGAACGTCCTAAGACTTCCGCTTTTTTTTATCTTCAAGAATTATTAGTTATGAAATATACACTTGCACTTATAGTATTGATTAGTTTCTCTGTTCAGGCTCAAGAAGTGAACTGGATGAGCGTTGAAAAAGCCTACGAACTTTCTAAAACAGATTCTAAACCAATTTTAATAGATGTTTATACAGATTGGTGTGGCTGGTGCAAAAAGATGGATAAAGACACGTATGCTAAGGCGGATATCGCTGAGTTTATAAACAAGAACTATTACGCTGTTAAGTTCAATGCAGAACAAAAAGATTCTATTCACATAATGGACCACACCTTTAATTTTGTTGCCCAAGGCAAACGTGGTTACCACGAATTAGCTGCAGCCTTACTAAATGGCAAAATGTCTTATCCAGCCACCGTATTCTTGACAAGTAAATTCGAAATGATAACTATCGTACCTGGCTATCAGACCGAAAAGGAATTCGATGTAATTCTTAACTATGTTGAAGGCGAGCATTACTCATCTACCCCTTATGAAGAGTTTTCAGCATCCTACACCAAAAAATAGTCTTAATTTTATTGCTATGCATGCATAATACTTTAAATAAAAAGACGATACTTGTATGCATTTTTAAAACCCATAGAAAATGGTTAAAAATTCTGTGATTACGGGGACAGGGAGTTACATCCCTGATGAAGTGAGAACAAATCAACATTTTATCAATACCACCTTTTATACCGAAAAAGGGGAGTTGATTGATGAACCCGGTGAAAAGGTTATTTCAAAATTCAATAGCATTACCGATATTGAAGAGCGCAGATATGCTTCTGAGGACATGACCTGCAGCACCATAGGAACCTTTGCGGCTGAAAAAGCTATTGCAGATGCTGGCATTGATCCTGAACAACTTGATTATATTATTGTTGCTCAAAATTTTGGGGACGTTGTCAAGCATACCATTCAATCGGATATGGTACCTTCTCTGGCCTCTAGAATAAAACAAAACTTAAAAATCAGAAATCCTAAATGTGTCGCCTATGACGTTATGTTTGGCTGCCCAGGATGGATAGAAGCTACAATTCAAGCCCACACATTTATTAGAGCAGGCTTAGCCAAGAAATGTTTAGTTATAGGTGCAGAAACGTTATCGAGAGTCCTAGATCCGCATGACAGAGCTTCTATGATTTTTGCTGACGGAGCAGGAGCGACTGTACTTGAGCTGAAAGAAGAATCACAGAAAAGAGGAATTCTATCACACGCCTCACTCTCATATACTTTCGAAGAAGCCAGCTATTTGTATCTAGGCAAATCTAATTACCCTGGTTCTGATGATAGAATACGCTACATCAAAATGAAGGGAAGAAAGATTTATGAATTTGCATTAAATCGTGTTCCTGCGGCAATGAAAACCTGCTTAGACGAAAGCAATATCGATATCGAGAATTTGAAAAAGATTTTCATTCATCAAGCGAATCATAAAATGGATGAGGCTATTCTCAAACGCTTCTATCGTCTATACGGTGTATCTAAAATGCCTGAGGAAATCATGCCTATGACGATAGATAAGTTAGGAAATAGTAGTGTCGCTACTATACCAACATTGTATGATTTGGTTCGAAAAGGGGAACTCAGACCACACGAAGTAACTGCAAACGATGAGATTTTATTCGCTTCTGTTGGTGCAGGAATGAACATCAATGCAATAAGCTATAAACTATAGCAGCGTTAAAAGCGATTGGTATAAATCTCCTTTACTGAACTGGGCTCCTTTTTGCATGATTTTAAACATTTCTGTTTCTCGTTTTTCAACGAACTTTTTAGTGCCTTGATAAACATCGAGTTTCTTATCCTTTAATAAGGTCATGAATATTTCGCTCAACTTATCGTGAATAAAATTAGCTACCACACCTTCTTTAATTTTAATGGTAATCATGTGGGCTTGTTTTTCTTGAAAGAGGTAGGTGTTTATTTCAGTTTCTGAAATACGTTCAAGGTATTTACAACTCGAGAGCGCTTTTTCAAAAACCAAATCAGAGAAAATATCAAGCAAACCATCTGCTTTTTTAATATCCATTTCTTTGATGGTGTCCCACTCCTTTTTATCAATGCTGTTACTCGCTAAAAATATAGCAAAGTCTTCAGGTAAATTCTCGAATTCCTCTTTTGTCAATCTACGGTATAGCATAATCAGGATTTTACACAAATGTAAGATGTTCAGTGATTAACGTCACTTTAAGTTCAATAAATGGCAATAGATTTGTCGAAAATTTAGGAATAATGAAAGCAAAAAATATAACCACAGAAGAATTTAAAACTTTAGTTTTTGATTACACAAAGCATAAAGACTGGACGTTTGAAGGGGATTTACCAACAATAATTGACTTCTATGCCGATTGGTGTGGACCGTGTAAAATGGTTGCTCCAATCTTGGATGAATTGTCAAAAGAATACGATGGAAAAATAAACATCTATAAAGTAGATACAGAAGCTGAACAAGAGCTGTCTTCTGTATTCCAAATCAGAAGTATTCCTTCCATGTTGTTCATCCCAAAAGGAAAGGAACCAATGATGAACGCTGGTGCGCTGCCAAAACATCAATTGAAAGATATTATTGAAAAAGAATTACTTGAAAAAGTAGAAGCTTAAATCAAAGTCCCGAAAGGGACTTTTTTATTAATCATAAATCGATTCTTAGTTTCTACTTTAATAGAAATAAAAAAGCTTCGAATTTCTTCGAAGCTTTTTGGGTGGAAGACGGGGTTCGAACCCGCGACCCTCGGTACCACAAACCGATACTCTAACCAGCTGAGCTACAACCACCATTTTAAGGTGCGCAAATATATATCAATAATCTTTTTCACAAAGCACATTTTGCTTTAATTATTTCGCATCTTTTGCATTATGAATAAACCGTTTTACATAGGTCTATTATACATCGTGTTCGTCACATTTATCGCCTATATACTCGGTGATTTAGTGATGGGTTTCAGTAACATAATTTGGGCTTTACTCATAGGTTTAATCTTAGGTAATATTTTCAATTTAAATAAACGGTTTCCTAAGGCGCTTGTATTTGGTGAAAAGCAACTCTTAGCGGGAGCAATTATTCTTTTAGGGTTTCAATTAGATGTGATGGTGATTCAAAATTACATTTGGATGCTTCCCGTTTTAGCGATCATGATTATCATCTCAATGGCACTTGGAATAAAACTAGCACCTCGCTTTGGCATAGACAAAGAATGTGGCTTGTTACTGGGGGCAGGAAATGCTATTTGCGGAACATCTGCTATAGCTACATTAGCTCCAGTAATCAATGCTAAAAATTATCAAACTGCCGTGTCGATAAGTGTCATACATGTTTTAGGAACAGTGGCTCTTTTAGCCATCCCAGTACTCATTCCTATTTTACCGATTGAAAATGAATCTTGGGGTATTATTACTGGTGGAACTTTTCAAGCTGTAGGTCAAGCCATTGGTGCAGGATATACCGTTAGCCTCTCTGCAGGTGAAGTGGCTACCATCATAAAGTTAAGTAGGGTTTTAATGCTTGCACCGGTGGTTCTTTACTTTACGCTTAAAAACAAAAAAGCAAGTCCATCTTCAAGCAAAGTAAAATTTCCACTATTTATCTATGGTTTTATTGGTGCAATCCTTGTTGGAAATTTTCTTCCAGAAATGGCGGTGATGTCTACCTTAAAACAGATTCAAGAGGTTCTATTGGTTGGAGCAATGGTTGCTATAGGTTCTAAAATATTTTACAAAGATCTTTTAGTAAGCGGTCCAAAAGCATTTAAACTTGGGTTATTCATTTTTATCTTTCAAATTGGTTTTATCTCTATGTTTATCTGGGTAAAGCAAATGCTATTTCTGTCATAAAAAAGAAGGTCCTACATATTGCCAAATGGTACCCCAATGAAACCGATGTTCAAAATGGCATATTCATTAAAAAACATATTTTAAGCCTTTCGGACAAAACAGAATCTCATGTTTTGTTTTTTAAACAACTTGACAACCTTGAGGTCTCGCATCGTATTGAAAAAACAAAGTCGGACATTCAAGAGATTATCGTCTATCATAAAGAGCTTTCTGCACTTCAATCTTATAAGTTCAAGAAAAAAATATTAAAAGAAATTCTGTCCGAAATAGGACAACCAGATATCATCCACTTGCACATTCTTGCTGCCGATCAATTAATTTTTGCCCGATTCGCTATAAAAAATAGAATTCCATTTTTCGTATCTGAACATTGGTCTGGATATGTTACCTCTGGATTTAAAAATATACCTAAAGTCAAGCGGCTTATCTATAAAAGAATTACAAAACGTGCAAAAGCAATCCTACCAGTTTCTAAATTTTTAGAAGAAGGCATGCGCTCTTCTGGCTTGAAAGGCAACTACAGTGTTGTTCCAAATATTGTTGATTTACCAGAAGTAGTCTCATCAAAAAACAAAGCGTTCAGCTTTATTGTTGTCTCTGATATTGTAGATGAGGTAAAAAACATAAGTGGAATTGTAACGGCATTTCAAGAAATTAAGACAGATAAATCGAAAATTCGTCTTTCTATTGTAGGTGACGGGCCAGATTTTCGCCAAATTAAATCTTTGATAAACTTAAGACCTGATGGAATAGAACTCTTAGGTAGGTTACCGAACAACGAAGCACTTGTCGCAATATCAAAAGCCCATTGCTTGGTCGTTAACAGCAATGTTGAAACTTTCTCGGTGGTAAGCATAGAAGCAAGAGCACAGGGACTTCAAGTCATCGCCACTGATTGTGGCGGGCCTCCTGAGTATGCTGACGACTTTACATTAATCATTCAAAAAAATAATTTAGAAGATCTTAAAACGCACATGCTTTTTGCACTAGAAAAATCTAACATTCCAAAACGTGTTATTCAAGAGTTTTCTCGCTCTAGCATTGGAACTAGCCTTTTTAGTTTGTATGAATTTTATGCGTAATTTTTTTTTTCTATATTAAACTCGATAATAGGTATTAAAGTCCTTTTATTTAATATGTTTGAATAATTAACAAAAAAATGTATGCTATGAGAAAAATTTTACTTTTTTCCGTTGCTTCCTGCTTAGGTATTACTGCATCTGCACAGATGACTTATAATTCTTCTCCAAGTAGTGAACAACATTCTAAAATTGACGAGACTATCGTTGATGTAACTCCTGTTAATCAGAACAGCAGCAAAGTTTCTGTTTTAGGTCAATTGATAGGAAATGGACCAAATGCTTATGGACCACTAAGTGGACCATGGACAAATGTTTGGGCAGACGAAGATTTGAATGCAATCTCATTTATTCATCGTTCTGATTTTAACTCTAACGGAGATAACCAATCTGGTTCATTGCGTTATGATCTGTCTACAGATGGTGGATCTACATTTAACAGCAACATTGGCCCGGTTTGGAATCCAACAGGATCATTACCTGGACCAGCGAGATACCCACAGGCAGTAATTTATAACCCAAGTGGAAATACATCCGTATCAGGTGCATTTTTAGCATTCCAAGCTCCATCTTTGAATGGTACAAACGGATCATGGGGAGGATTAGTTCAAGGCTCTGTAGGTTTGAATACTGCAAGTACAAGTTTAAGCGCCATCGAAGATTCTTCTACTGGTCCTAACAGTTACATTATTCCAGAACATTTTACTACACATGGTAACAATACCTTTGGGGTGAACTTTTCAAATCGTGATGGCGTTGGTTACACAGATACACTTATCATAATGAAAGGTGCGTTCAATTCAGCCACAAGCAATTTCGACTATACTTATCAGTACATCGATTTGCCGTTAGGTGTTGACGCTGATGGAGATGCGGTCTACACTTCAGCTAACTTGGAATTTCAACCAAATTCGCAAACTGGCTTTATTGTAGTAAATGCCTATGACAGTACGTTTGCATTTGGTTTATATCACCCTATCGTTATGAAAACAACAGATGGTGGTGCGACTTGGTCGGCTCCAACAGCAGTCGATTTGAATGCTCTTGTAGAAGTTGATTCAAACAAGACCATTCTTAAAATCTTACAAGATGAATTTACTGATTGGACAATAAATGATTTAACTAGTGCTTTTGAGCAAGATATGACGGTTGATATTAATGGCAATCCACATATTCTTGTTAACGTATGTCCAGGCGCCACTTCCATAACTGCTGCTGGGGATCCTGGAACTCCTTTCTCTGTGTTCTCGGGTATCAATAATATGGTAGATGTTTATAGTACAGACGGTGGTACTTCTTGGGCAGCAAGACTAGTAGGAACTCCTCAGACTTTTAGAGGAGACTTCGGCACAATAACTTGTGACAATAGACCACAGACCTCTAGATCTGCGGATGGTAGTCAAGTGTTTTTTCACTGGTTCGATACTGATTTAAACATATGGGGTGGTACTGCAAATGATTACCCTGACATGTGGATGATGGGTGTTGACGTATCTTCAGGAACAGCTACTGGTGTAGCATTATCTTCTGGACCAATAGATATGACGGGTACTGACTTTCAAAATTCAGCAGGGAAAATTTCATTTGGTAATGTTGCTCCTCAAACATGGGACAATGGTGACGGTACATACTCGTCTCATTTGGTGACTCAAGAATTAGATCAAAACACTTTTAGTGATCTTGATCCTACAACTTACCATTACTATCCTGCAGTTTATGGTGGCTCTGGTGTTTCTATTGATGAAGAAAGCTTAAATGCTTTTAGTTTAGGTCAGAACTCACCTAACCCAGCTTCTGGTCTTACAAAAGTAAGAATGAACGTTGCTAAAAGTGGCGAGTATTCTGTTGAAGTAATGAACATGATAGGACAAGTTGTTATGACGAAAGACTTAGGAAACTTAGGTCAAGGCCCAACTTCATTTGAATTTAACGTTTCTGATTTACAATCTGGTGTATATTTTTATACAGTAAGATCAGGAGGTTTATTTCAATCCAAAAAGATGATTATTGACTAATCTTTTTAAAGTAATATTCTAAGAGCCCCTCTTAAGAGGGGCTTTTTTTTTACATTTAGTTTCAAATACATAAAACCATTTTGAGATGAAAAGAATATTACTATTCGGTTTAGGGTTCTGCATGGCTACTGGTTTTGCACAGAACATAGACCTCGAAACGAAAAAAATCAATTACCAACCGAAAACATCACCTTTAGACGTCATCCAAAATCAACCCATAAAGAGTTCAAGCAGCAAAGCTGCAGCTGCAGGCACTTCAATTGGAAAAGGGCCAAATGGCTACAGTATTGGATTCAACTCTTTAACTCCATTATCCACAATTGAATCATTAAACACAATTGCATTTTTACATCGTTCAGATTACTTGACAAATTCAGATAATTCGAGTGGTTCTTTACGCATTGATCTTTCAACTGATGGTGGCACAACATGGAATAACAACACTGGACCAGCTTGGAATCCTAACATAGCTGCAAGCACATATCCTGGGCCTGCCAGATACCCAAGCGCGGTTCTCTTTAATCCAGAAAATGAAACTTCTGGTTCGAAAGCTGAGATTGCGCTGTGGGCTACAACCTCACTTGGCACAAATAGCTGGTTTGGCGGGCAATTACACGGTTCCTATAAAATGGATAACTCAAGTACTAAATTGGCTGTAGACTCAAGCTCAATTGAAACAGGCATGTTCGTTATAAGTCGAGCTGTTACTAAAATAGATGAATCTACAATTTATGGCGTGCAATTAGATCAGGATTATAACCTGAGTACTTATAACGATACCGCAATTATGTTTAAAGGGGTTTGGAACAGTACAACTAAAGAACTCGATTACACAAAAACATACGAAAGTTTACCTCTTCGCATAGACTCTGTCACCGGAGACGTAAGAAGAAGTGATTTTAAAGTAGCATTCGACCAAACTGGGCAAATAGGCTATATTACATTATTGGGGTATTCACCAACCTACCCAAATTATGGTTCTTATCATCCCATGGTGATGAAAACCACAGATGGTGGCACCAATTGGTCCGCTCCACAAGACATCAATTTGGATGCGATTATGGAAACAACCCAGAACCAAACGTTATTGAGCATTTTAGCCGCAAGAGATAGCGGAACTACTCAAGTGAATAATTTGACTACAGGTTTTGAGACCTCAATTATTGTAGATAAAAATGGAGATCCACATATCTTCTTAAACGTCAGCATTTGTGGTTTGACAGCTGTTTTTAGTGATGGCTCAAGTGGAAACGCATTTTCATTTTACTTCGCGTGGAATAATCTTGTTGACATTTACTCAGAAGATGGAGGAACAACATATAAGTCTAGAATAGTGGCCACTCCTGAAGCATTTAGAGGAGCATTTGGGATTAACGGTGAAGGCTCTGAAGATAATAGGCCGCAAGTTTCCACTAACTCAGATCGCTCTAAAATATTCTACAGCTGGTTTGACACAGATACTCAACTGTGGGGAACATCTGATAATGACTTCCCAGATTTTTGGGTGAATATGTACGATCTAAACACAAACAGCTTTCCTTTCACTGCTGAAAATATGACGACTGACATATCTCTGTTCGGCACTAGTATTTCTGGCAACATCGCACCTGAGGCTTGGACAAATACAAACGGTACGAATACTATTCATTGCGTTACTCAGCAGCTAGATATAAATACCAATGACTTTTTAGACCCTGTGCAATACACCTATATTCCTGGAGTATTTCCTTCAACAAGCAATATATCGATTTCAGAAAATGAAATTCCAACTCATTTCAATATTGGGCAAAATCACCCCAACCCTGCTTTAGATGAAACTAGCTTCGATATCAATGCAACAAAATCAGCAGAATATAAATTGACATTAACGAATATCCTTGGTCAAGTTGTATTGGAAAGAAATTTAGGAACGCTTGAAAGTGGTAA
>Ga0102887_1000680_pt1 | contig 15793 bp, 8 predicted proteins | sample Colrivmet1550B02_FD_84504 | JGI IMG/M metagenome (GOLD analysis project Ga0102887, IMG submission 84504) | Estuarine microbial communities from the Columbia River estuary - metaG 1550B-02 | ecosystem: Environmental > Aquatic > Marine > Intertidal zone > Estuary | place: USA: Columbia River...
AAATGGGCCAAGGCGTGCAAACGACACTGGCCGCCCTCGTCGCCGAAGAACTCGACGTTGCATGGGAAGACATCAACGTCATGCACGGCCCCCCCGCGCAGGCTTATTACAACTCCGCCCTGCTTGGCTCTGCCCTGCCCTTCAAGCACTATGAGGACACCGATTTCAAACACGGATTGCGCCAATCCGTCGGCAAAGTTGGCAAATTGCTCTCCCTGCAAGTCACGGGCGGCTCAACCTCGATGAAAGACGGGTTCGAGCGGATGCGGCACGCTGGGGCCTCCGCCCGCGAAGCCCTTAAGATCGTAGGCGCCCAGCGGCTCGGTATGGACGCCAAGGATGTCACGACCAAAGACGGTTATGTGCACGGTATCGACGGCCAGAAACTCTCCTACATCGAACTGGCCGAAGACGCGGCCAAGATCAAAGCCCCCGCCCCCGAACTGCGCCCCAGTTCCGAATGGAAATATTTGGGCAAATCCATGCCGCGCAAGGACATGCTCGGCAAGTCCACAGGCACCGCCGCCTACGCCATCGACACCATCCTGCCCGACATGAAATTCGCCACCGTGCGGATGAACCCCAAGCGGAGCGGCATGATCTCCTACGACGACAGCGCCGCGCTTAAAATGGCAGGCGTCGACAAAATCGTCGATCTCGGCACAGGCATCGGCGTGATCGCCTCCAATACATGGCTCGCCTTTAAGGCCGCAGAAGCCGTTAATATCGTTTGGGAAGACGCTTCTTATCCAGCCCATTCAGAGGTGTTGATGGACGCAATCAAAGCCTCGCTTGACGATAAACCCAATAGCACCGAACGCGACGATGGCGACGTAACAGCAGCGGTGGAAGGCACCGAGATCACCGCCGAATACACCGTTCCATGGCTGGCCCACACCACAATGGAACCAATGAACGCAACCGCCCTGCTTAAAGACGGCCATCTCACCGTCTGGTCAGGGAACCAAGCGCCGATCATCGCACGCGACAAATGCGCAGAGGCCACGGGGCTCACGCCCGACGACGTCACCGTGCACACCACCCTCATGGGCGGCGGCTTTGGGCGGCGCTCGGAATCCGACTTTTCGGTTCAGGCCGCGCGGCTCGCCGCAGCCATGCCAGACGCGCCAATCAAAATGACATGGACCCGCGAAGAGGACATGACCCAAGATTTCTACCGCCCCGCCGCCGCCGCGCGTTTCCGTGGTGTCGTCAAATACGGGGCCGCTGTCTTGCTTGACGGGGCCATCGCCGCGCCCTCCGTGACCAAACAATCCATTCTGCGCGTGACAGGCAATACCGCACCCGGCCCCGACCGCGCCCACGTCGAGGCAGCAGCCGATCAACCTTACGCAATCCCAAACCAACGGATCACAGGACACCTCACTGACATCGAGGTGCCCATCGGGTCTTGGCGCTCCGTCGCGTCCTCGTTCAACGGGTTTTTCTACGACACATTCATCGACGAGCTGGCGCATGCAGCCAATGCCGACCCGCTCGAATTCCGCCTCGCGATGGCCAAGGCCGAGCACGAACCCTCCGCCTTAGCCATTCAAAAGGTAAAGGAAATGTCAGGCTGGACCGGCCAAACCCCCGACGGCATCGGACGCGGGATCGGCTTTAGCTATACCTTCGGCACCGCCGTCGCGATGGTCGTCGAGGTCGCGCAAAAGGGCCGCGCCATCGGCATCAACAAGGTCTGGATCGCCTGTGACGTGGGCACTGCCCTCGACCCATCCATCATCGAAGCCCAGATGATTTCGGGTGCAATCTACGGCATGTCAGCAGCCATTCAGGGCGAAATTAACTTTGAAGAAGGTGCTGCCCAAGAGCAAAATTTCCCCGATTACGACGCGCTTCGTATGCACAACACACCGCTGTTCGAAGTCGCCATTTTGGAAAATGCGCCACATTTGGGTGGCGTCGGCGAACCGGGCACACCGCCCTCAATGCCGGCACTCGGGAACGCTCTTTTTGACCTGACAGGGATCAGAGCACGCGACCTGCCGTTCATAAAAACATACGACTTGGTGCTCTAAACACGCCCCGCGCGAGCGGCCACACGCACAGATTGAAAATTGCGGCGCAACCAAGGCAATCCTGTCTGTTGCGCCGCATTTCATTCAAATTGCCTTAAAATTACCCTTAGATTCTTAGTTTGGTCATAAGTGTTCCCCAATCCGAACACCCTCTTTCTTTACATATTTCTGCAAGAACCAGAGCTCGACGTGTACGTGTCGAAGCCTTTGTAATTTTTGTGCAGCAAAAAAGTTGAGTTAGGATCAGGAAGTGCCAACAGGTTATTTAGTAACGCTCGGGAATAATACTCTTGACGCAGGTGATTCCATTTCCGGAACGAAGTCGGCATTTACGACCGTTAACACGATTGGCGCGGGCTCTTGGAACTGGAGCGGTGTTTGGGATGCCAACGGCGTTTATTATTCCAATATCACTGATACTGGGACATATTACCTCGCATCAAACGGCAATGTATATTTTGTCCCCACAACCTGGTTAACGACTAGCGGCACAGCCAGCGCAATTTCGCCCCCGGCATATACAGCAACGGACGGCATCGTTGACGGCACCGCTGGTGCTGACACAATGGCGCTTGGTTATGCTGATGCTGGAGGTGACAAAATCACCAGCGGGAATGACACCATCCAAGCTGGCGACGGCAACGATACCGTGCGCGCCGACTTCGGCAACGACAGCGTATCTGGCGGCAACGGCAACGATCTTATCTATGGCGATTCCACTGCGGCTCCTGTCACAGGCTCCGCGACCTCGTTCTCTTGGGCAAGCCAAGGCGTTGCGGACGAGGCCAACATCACAAACGGTCTGACGGGCCTTAGCGCGAACGGTAACGTGCGCGTCACAATGTCCGTCCAGCAAGAGGCGAACTTTGGCACCGCGACGATGGAGACCACTGATCCGCTCTATAACTACAACGCGGCGAGTGATACGTCTTCGATATTCCTGTCAGGCGGGAACCTGACGACCGGCGGCTCAAACGCAAATAGCCAAAACTCGGCAACCGCAACGATCGATTTCTCGTCTGGCGCTGCCGGTTATTCCGACGAAGTCTCCAGCGTCACATTCGGCATATTTGATATCGACGACCTTCAGGGGCAGTTTATCGATCAGGTGATCGTGACAGCCTACGACGCGAATGGAAATTCAATTCCGGTCACAGTCACGCTTGGCAGCACAACAACATTGACGTCCACGACAAATGCGAACGGCTCACAAACGGTGACGTCGGTCGTGAACTCTGGCGGCGCTGGTGCGTCCAATTCGCAGACTGGCTATGCGTCATTCAGCGTCGCGGGACCTGTGTCTTATATCACCATCGACTATAACAACATGGACCCTGCACGCGGCGCGCACGGGATCTTGATTGGTGATCTTCAGTTCACCTCCCTGCCCGCATCTGGTGGTAACGACACGCTAAGTGGCGACGCTGGCAACGACACGATCTTTGGCCAAGGCGGGAACGACACGCTTTATGGCGGCACTGGTAACGACACGCTTGATGGTGGTGACGGCAACGACCTCCTCAACGGGTCGTACACAGGCGACCCAGACGGCGACCGCGTCGACGGTAATGACGCGATCCTCGCGGGCGACACTGGCAACGACGATCTGATCTACGGCTACGGCTACGGCGGCAACGACCGCATCTACGCAGGGAACGGCAACGACGAAGTTTATGGCGGCACTGGTAACGACCTTCTGCAAACTGGCCTTGGTGACGATACCGTCTATGGCGACGACGGTAATGACTCGATCTATGCCGAAAACGGCAATGATACCGTCTACGGCGGTGCAGGCGATGACGTCGTGGGCGCATCCATCGGCAACGACCTTGTCTATGGCGGCGACGGCAACGACACGATCAACGGCGGCGGCTATAGCAATGAGGGTGACACGCCCTTTGGCGATGCTGGTAACGGCTCGATCAGTGGCGATGCTGGCAACGACACACTCTACGGCGGCGCAGACGACGACATCCTCGTCGGCGGCACCAATGACGACAGCATCTATGGCGGCACTGGCAACTATAAAATCGTGGTCGGCGACAACCATGGCACCGACGTTATCGAAGGCGGCGAAGACGCAAGTGAGCTAAACAACGATATACTCGACCTCAACGACCTAAGCACAACAGGCGGCACAAACGTTACCCTTACTGGCAACGAAGCGGGCACCTATGACTTCAATAACGCAGCGGCCACTGGCACGTTCACTGAAATCGAAACTTTTGATCTGACCGACAGTGCCGACACCTTTGACGGTGCCGCAGCAACAACGAACACAACTGTGCTCGCTGGCGCTGGCAATGACACGATCACAACAGGGTCTGGCGACGACAGCATCATTGCTGGCGCAGGTGACGATCTGATCGACGGCGGCGCAGGCGACGATAGCATCGACGGCGGCACGGGCAACGACACTTTCGCCATCGCTGAAACCAGTGGCGCTGACACCATCGGCGGCGGCGAAAACGCAGGCGACACAGATACTCTGTTCTTCCAAGGCGCGACATTCGGCGCGGGCGCAAACGTCACCTTCACAGGCGACGAAAGCGGCACTTATCTGGTCGACGGCAGCTCTGTCGCTGGACCAGATGCAACGGGCAGTTTCTCAGAAATCGAAGCGATCGTCGGAACCGCAACCTCCGATTATGTCAACGCCAGCGCAAGCACTGCGTCCGTCACGATTTCGGGCGAAGGCGGCTTTGACATCCTGACAGGTAGCTCGGCCGACGACGTCATCTACGGCGGCGACGGCGGCGATTTGTTGACAGGTGGCGAAGGCGCAGACGTTCTCATTGGCGACGCAGGCAACGATATCATCACCTTCTCCGAGGGCGACACTGTCGAGGGCGGCACTGGTGACGATACATTTGTAGCCGAAAATCTGGGCGAAACGACCAATGGCACGATCACAATTACGGGTGGTTCTGGCGGCGAAACGACGGGCGTTGGCGATACGCTCCAACTTGGCAGCCTTGCCGACCTCTCGACCCTCGTAAAAATTAGCGATGGCATCAAGGCAGATGGCAACGAGACCTTCCACGGGTCCGTCACCATGGACGATGGCACGATCCTCAACTTCTCCGAGATCGAGAACATCATCTGCTTCACGCCAGGCACACGTATCGCCACACCAAAAGGCGCGCGTGACATCGCAACCCTGCGCGTTGGCGATCTGGTTGTGACACGTGACCACGGTCTCCAGCCAATCCGCTGGATCCAGCAACGCACCGTGCCTGCGTTGGAAAGCTTTGCGCCAATTCGCATCCGTCCGGGTGTTATCACTGGCCAAGATCGCGATCTGCTTGTGTCACCACAGCACCGCATGTTGTTCCAAGGCTACCGCGCAGAGCTCCTGTTCGGCGAAAGCGAAGTCTTGGTCTCGGCCAAGCACATGATCAACGACAAATACGTGACCCAAGAGACTGGCGGCGACGTGACTTACATCCACATGATGTTTGACGAACACGAAGTGGTCTACGCAGAAGGTGCGACAACAGAGAGCTTCCACCCGGGTGATGTTGGTCTGACAGCCGTCAGCGACCCTGCCCGCGAAGAACTCTTTGCGCTCTTCCCAGCGCTGCGGTCAAACGTGAACGGCTACGGCCAAACCGCACGCCGCTGCCTCAAGGGCCACGAGACAAAACTGCTGATTGTCTAAAATAAAACGGCGGCGCCGGGTTTTCCCCTGCGCCGCCGCCTCTGTGCAGATCAGTGCACGCGCTGTGCACGCTCAGTGCACGTAAATCACACCTCTGTTCAGGCGCTTTTGCGGCCCTTCTGAAACGCTGCACAAGCCGCACCAAAAGCCTCAAAAATCGGCCTCGATACTGGATCACCCGCTGCATTCCACTCTGGATGCCATTGTGTCGAAAGGGTAAATCCCTTTGCATCCTTGACATAAATCGCCTCAGGCGTGCCATCAGGGGCATAGCCGTCAATCACGATGCGCGGCCCCGCCACCTTGATCCCCTGCCCGTGCAGTGAATTTGTCATAACCTCTTGGGAACCCACTATTTTTTCAAACGGACCACCCGCCACAAAACGCACCTTATGACGCAATGCAAACTTCTCAGCCAAAGTGCCATCGGGGGGCATACGGTGGTTATCACGGCCATCCAGATCACGGATTTCGGGATGCAGCGTTGACTCCATCGCCACAGCAACCTCTTGAAATCCGCGGCAAATCCCGATGATCGGTTGGCCTGCGTCAACACATGCACGGATCAACGGCAGCGCCACAGCATCACGATCACGGTCAAACGCGCCATGCGCTTCAGTTTCCGCCTCGCCGTACTCCTCAGGATGCACATTCGGACGTCCACCCGTAAACAGAAACCCATCACAGACTTCCATCAGCTCTGCGGTGTTAACCAGCGCAGGATCAGTGGGGATTATCAATGGGATAGCGCCACAGATACAACCCACCGCATCGGCGTTCATCTTCCCCGCCGCGTAGGTGGGGTACTCGCCATCAATCAAATAGCTGTTACCAATAATGCCAACCACAGGCCGTGACATAACGCTCTCCCTCAAACTTTTGAGAGACTTTAGCCTTGTGTTTTCAATAAGAAAACCCGCCCTTTACGCTTCGCCCGTCAATCCCGCCGCAGTGATACCCGCAAGGCCCGCAATGACGTCATTATCGGAGGTATCCCCCGTCACCCCCACAGCACCAATGACAGCGCCGCGCTCGTCGCGCAGTAAAAGGCCACCTGGAACGGGGATAACCTGACCGCCAAAAACGCCGTTCACGGCAGCCATGAAATAGGCCTGCGATTCGGCACGCGCCATTTGCGCCGTGCCTGCCATGCCGAGCATGACAGAGCCGTATGCCTTACCGTGAGCAATGCCAAATCGACCTGGTGACGCGCCATCGGCACGCTCAAAGGCCTTCATGTTTCCGCCGCTATCTAGGACGACAACAGAAAGAGGTTTAAACCCCATTTCCTCGCCCGTAGACATCGCATTCTGAATGATCAATCGCGCCTTACTCGTTGAAACATCTGTCATTTTCGGCTCCTTAAAAGACGGGTTGTGACCCGTTATTTGTTAATGGTTGCGCTGTGCTTTTAGTTCCAAACGGCGACGGTGCAACACAGGCTCGGTATAACCCGATGGCTGAATGCGGCCTTGGAACACCAAGTCGCAGGCCGCCTGAAACGCGATCCCGTCAAACGTTGGCGCCATCGGGCGGTAAGCGGGGTCACCAGCATTTTGCCCATCCACTACGGCGGCCATTTTCTGCATCGCATCCATCACCTCAGGCTCGGACACCACATCATGATGCAACCAGTTTGCCAGCGCTTGGCTCGAAATACGGCACGTTGCCCGGTCTTCCATTAGACCCACGTCATGCACGTCAGGCACCTTGGAACAGCCAACGCCTTGATCGATCCAGCGAACAACATAGCCCAAAATTCCTTGGGCGTTATTCTCGACCTCAGTCGTGATAACCTCCTGAGACCATTGCGGATTTATCGCAACAGGGATCGTCAACAGATCGTCCAATGTGCCACGTGCACCGCCCGCTTTAATCTCATCTTGGCGGGCGAAAACGTCGACGTGATGGTAGTGTGTCGCGTGCAACGTCGCTGCCGTCGGGCTTGGCACCCAAGCGCAATTGGCGCCAGCTTTCGGGTGGCCAATCTTGGCCTTCAGCATCTCTGCCATCAGGTCAGGCATCGCCCACATTCCCTTGCCGATCTGCGCCTTACCCTGCAACCCGCAAGCCAGACCAATATCAACGTTGCGATCTTCATAAGACGTGATCCAGGGCAGCGTCTTCATCTCGCCCTTTGGCACCATCGGCCCCGCTTCCATGCTGGTGTGAATTTCGTCACCCGTGCGATCAAGGAAGCCTGTGTTAATAAACGCAACGCGCGATTTTGCAGCGCGGATACATTCCTTAAGGTTGGCCGACGTGCGGCGTTCCTCGTCCATAATGCCCATTTTTACAGTATCTTGCGGCAAGCCAAGTGCCGCCTCAACACGGTCGAAAATCTGCGCTGCAAAGGCAACCTCCTCAGGACCATGCATCTTTGGCTTCACCACATAGACCGACCCGTGCACGGAATTGCCACCCTCACGCTGCAAATCATGCATCGCAATCAGGGTCGTGCACATCGCGTCCATGATCCCCTCGCCGATCTCCAGCCCATCACGGTCCAAAATCGCGGGGTTCGTCATCAGGTGGCCGACGTTGCGCACCAACATCAGCGAGCGGCCCTTTGTGCTCAGCGGACCGTTTGCCGTTTCATACGTGCGGTCGTCATGCAGCTTACGGGTAAATGTCTTGCCACCCTTGGTAACCTCTTCGGTCAAATCACCGCGCATCAGACCAAGCCAGTTACCATAAGCGACAACCTTATCTTCGGCGTCCACAGCGGCGACGGAGTCTTCGCAATCCATGATTGCGGACAACGCAGATTCCAGCCAAATATCTGAAATACCAGCCTTATCCTGTCCGCCAATTTGACTTGTCGGGTCCACATGCACCTCGATCAGCAACCTGTTCACGCGCAAAGCGGTAACTTTCACACCATCGCGCACGGCCGTACCGACCAACATTGACGCATCGGCCAGCGTCAACGCATCCATATCCACATCGGCCCAAGACCCCGACGCCAAAGGTGCAACCGCATCCAAATGGGCACGGCCCCATGCAATCACGCGGGAACCGCGCTCCGCGTCATAGCCCTTGCCATTGGGCAAATCGCCCAGCGCATCAGTGCCGTAAAGCGCATCCTAAAGGCTGCCCCAACGGGCATTCGCCGCGTTCAAAGCAAAACGGGCATTGGTGATCGGAACAACAAGCTGCGGCCCAGCAATCGACGCAATCTCAGGATCGACGTTTGTCGTTTCTATTGCAAAATCAGGACCTGTCGGCACCAAATACCCAATCTCGCGCAGGAATGCCTGATAAGTCGCAGCATCGGCACCGCGGTTGGCCTTGTGCCATTGGTCAATCTGTTCTTGGATGTCCTCACGCATTTCAAGCAACGCGCGGTTCCGCGGTCCCAAGTCATGCACGATGCCAGACAGCCCGGCCCAAAATGCATCCACATCAACGCCAGTGCCGACGATGGCATGGCCTTCGATAAAGTCCGCCAACTTACGATCAACTTGCAATCCGTGCTTCTCTATACGCTCAACCATGACGTCCTCCGTTAAAATGGGTCCTTGTTACGATAGTGCTAAAAGAAAAGTTTCCTATAGGCAACAATAGCGGTCATATTTTTTGACCAATTTCATTTGAAGGACTTTCAAACAGGTCCACCCAATCGCGCTTGAATGCCCATGCATCGGGGCCTAGGTTTGGCTCAAACCTCCTCAGTAGGACTGCCCCATGACACATGCCGCGCCGCAGACGATTTACCTCGCCGATTACACGCCTCCTGCCTATTTGATCGACACGGTGCATCTGACATTCCAGCTTGCCCCAAATGCCACGCGCGTGGTGTCCCGTATCGCGTTCCGTCCGAACCCTGACGCAAAATCTCGCGACTTTTTCCTGCATGGTGAAGAGCTTAGGCTGATCTCCGCCCACATTGATGGCGCTGCAATCAGCCCAGACGTGACCGAGCGTGGCCTCACCTGCGACGTGCCAAACCGCCCGTTTGTGTTTGAGGCCGAGGTCGAAATTGCCCCCGCCGCCAACACCGCTCTCGAAGGCCTTTATATGTCAAACGGCATGTATTGCACCCAGTGCGAGGCCGAGGGTTTCCGCAAGATCACCTATTACCCTGACCGCCCCGACGTGATGGCCGTCTTTACGGTAAAAATTGAAAGCGACCTGCCCGTGTTGCTGTCGAACGGCAATCCAGTGGCTGCTGGAGAATGGCATGATCCTTGGCCAAAACCTGCATATTTGTTTGCGCTTGTTGCTGGAGATCTCATCGCCCACCCCGATACTTTCACCACCATGTCGGGCAAAGACGTGGAACTGAATATCTATGTGCGCCGCGGCGACGAGGACAAATGCGCCTTTGGCATGGAGGCGCTGAAGAAGTCGATGCAATGGGATGAGGAGGTCTACGGCCGCGAATACGACTTGGACATTTTTAACATCGTCGCTGTCGATGACTTCAATATGGGCGCGATGGAGAACAAAGGCTTGAACATTTTCAACTCGTCTTGTGTTCTGGCCTCCGCCGAGACGGCCTCTGACGCGAACTTTGAACGCATTGAAGCGATCATCGCCCATGAGTATTTCCACAACTGGACAGGCAACCGGATTACCTGCCGCGACTGGTTTCAGCTGTGCCTGAAGGAGGGCCTGACAGTCTTTCGCGATGCACAGTTCACAGGCGACATGCGTGGCCATGCGGTCAAAAGGATCGACGATGCTCTCACGATGCGCGCCAATCAATACCCCGAGGATCGCGGTCCACTCGCACACCCAGTGCGCCCTGCCAGCTTTGTCGAGATCAACAATTTCTACACGGCGACCGTGTATGAAAAGGGTGCGGAAGTCATCGGCATGCTGAAACGGCTTGTTGGTGACGATGCCTATTACGCGGCGTGCAATCTCTATTTTGACCGCCACGATGGCGAGGCTGCGACGATTGAGGACTGGATCGCGGTGTTTGAAGACACCACGGGTCGCGATCTGACACAATTCGCCCGCTGGTATGCCCAAGCAGGCACACCGCATTTGCATGTGAGTGATGCGCATGAGGACGACACCTATACGCTCACCCTGCGCTAAGACCTGCCCGCGACACCCGATGGCAGCACCAAAGAGCCGCAACTCATCCCTGTGTCCATGGGTCTTCTGGCGCAGGACGGGTGTGAGGTACTTGAAACGCAGATGCTGGAACTCACTGAAATTGAACAGGTTTTCACTTTTAACGGCATCACGCAAAAGCCGATCCTTTCGGTCCTGCGTGATTACTCCGCCCCTGTGATCGTGCATCACGCGCAATCCGCCGCTGACCGCGCTGTCCTGCTGGCCCATGACACCGATCCGTTCAACCGCTGGGATGCGGGCCGCATGCTCGCCAGAGACGTGCTGGTCGATATGACGCTGAGCGGCAGCAGCCCTGATACGGCATTCCTTGATGGCCTCGCCGCCGTTTTGCGCGATGAAACGCTTGATCCTGCCTTTCGCGCTCTGGCTTTGTCAATCCCTTCCGAAGATGAGACAGCGCAGGCGATTGTGGACGGCGGCAGCATCCCTGAGCCGCTTGACATCCACCTCGCCCACGAAGCGCTCAAGCTACAAATTTCGCAGCATTTACAAGACATTACACCGCGTATCTATGCGGAAATGGTTGTCGCGGGGGACTATGATCCGAACGCCGCAGATGTCGGAAAACGAGCCCTTGTCAACCGTGTTTTAAGCTACATCAGCCGTATCGACGGTGGACATCAGGCAGCCGCGCAATACGCGAGTGCCGACAATATGACCCAACAGCAAGCGGCACTTGCCTGTCTTTTGCACATTGGTGCTGGGCAAAAAGAGCTTGCCGCTTTTGCAGCCCAATGGGGTGATGATCGGTTGGTCATGGACAAATGGTTCGGGATGCAGGTGTCTTGCGCTGCCCCGAATGCGACAGTTCAAACGGCCAAGGACTTGACCACACACGCAAAATTCGACTGGAAAAACCCGAACCGCTTCCGCGCTGTGATTGGGGCCTTGGGAAATAACGCGGCAGGATTCCATGCCCCAGATGGCACAGGGTATGCGTTCTTCGCGGACTGCCTCATCAAACTCGACCCGATGAACCCGCAAACAACCGCCCGTATGGCAACGTTCTTTGAGACATGGAAACGCTATAGCCCTGCGCGACAGGCGCAAATGCGCACTGAGCTGGAACGAATCAAAGCGACGCCAAACCTCAGCCCTGACACGACAGAGATTATCACGCGCATTTTGGGGTAATTACAGGGCTGGGCTGCTCATGGTCGAGACGGTGACATCCCAAACGGGTGTTTCAGGTCTCGCCTGCGGGCGGATGGAATTGGCCTGTGGTTGGCAATAGTCCTGCTTGCTCGTCCACGCGGCCATTTCAGCGATCTTGTTGTCGTTCGTCATTGGGCCCCAATCGGCTGCAACACCACGCCAACGCCCGTCATGAAGCGCCACTGCGCGGTCACGCGACACGGTCACGGCCATAATGCGGGCTGCACAGGACAGGTTGTCGGCAGGGTTTTTCAACGCCTCGCCTGTCGTTGCACGACACCCATAACGGCGGGCCGTATCAGGATAAATCTGGAGCAAGCCAAACCAGCGACCACCGCCGCCGACGGCCTTGGGGTTATAGGTGCTCTCGTATTTTGACAGCGACGACATCATCCCAACCCAAAACGCCTCGCGCATTGTCTCGGAGTTTTGCGCGTAAGCAGGGCACCATGTGGAAATATCACGCGGGATCACGTCCGTCAGGCCAGACCCTTGTTCACCCACCGCCACCATCGCTGCGCGTGTCCAAATCTCGGAACCGTTTTTGAAATCCCAACGGGCCTTGGGCAAATAGTCATCACGCGCAGCGGGGCGCAACGTGGATGCCGTGGCCTGATGCACCTCGACAGGATAGCGGATCATATGATCAGGACGAGGGACGACGCGGAAATTGGCCAAGGTCTCGACCTCCGCCTGTGCCACTGCTGCGACCGCATCATCACGAGAAAATGGCCGCACCGCTGAATTCGCCATAGCCGAACCCGCGATGACAATGGCCAGAATCCCCCCCAGGATTGACTTGAATATCATCATGTGGCGGAAACTGCCCTATATGCCCCCTTTGTGGCAAGCGAAACGACGCGCCCGTCTTGTCCCGCCCCTCTGAGTGGCATAGAACCGCCGAGAGAGATAATGCCTTTGGAGTTTCCCCATGCTTGACCTGACCTACGAAGCCCCTGCACCTACGGTGATTGCTGGCGCGCAAAACGACTGGGAGCTGGTGATCGGCTTAGAGGTCCACGCGCAGGTCGCGACCAAGGCGAAACTGTTCTCGGGCGCATCAACACAGTTCGGCGCAGAGCCTAACTCGAACGTGGCATTTGTAGACGCGGGCATGCCGGGCATGTTGCCAGTGATCAACGAAGAATGTGTGGCCTTTGCCGTGCGCACAGGATTGGGCCTGAAAGCACAGATCAACCTGATGTCTGCCTTTGACCGCAAAAACTATTTCTACCCAGACCTGCCGCAGGGCTATCAGATTTCCCAGCTTTACCACCCCATTGTTGGCGAAGGTGAAGTGCTGGTTGAAATGGGCAACGGCAAGGCGCGCAATGTGCGCATTGAACGTATTCACTTAGAGCAGGACGCAGGCAAATCGATTCACGACATGGACCCGAATATGTCTTTCGTCGACCTGAACCGCACGGGCGTGGCACTGATGGAGATCGTGTCCAAGCCTGATATTCGTGGACCTGAAGAGGCCGCCGCTTATGTCGTTAAGCTGCGCCAGATCTTGCGCTACTTGGGTACTTGCGATGGCAACATGCAAAACGGCAATCTGCGGGCGGACGTGAACGTCTCGATCTGCAAGCCGGGCCAGTACGAAAAGTATCAAGCAACCCAAGACTTTAGCCACCTCGGCACCCGCTGCGAAATCAAGAACATGAACTCGATGCGCTTTATCCAAGCGGCGATTGAGGTCGAGGCACGTCGTCAGATCGCACTGATCGAGGATGGCAAAGAAGTCGTGCAAGAAACACGTCTTTACGATCCGGACAAGAACGAGACTCGCTCCATGCGGTCCAAGGAAGAGGCGCATGATTACCGCTATTTCCCTGACCCAGACCTTTTGCCTTTGGAAATTGAACAAGCTTGGGTCGATGATATTGCCGCAGCATTGCCAGAACTGCCAGACGCGAAAAAATCCCGCTTTATCAGCGACTTCGGCTTGTCGGACTATGACGCGAGCGTGTTGACGGCTGATGTTGAGAATGCGGAGTACTTTGAGGCTGTGGCCTCTGGTGCGGACGGCAAATTGGCTGCGAACTGGGTCATCAACGAGCTTTTCGGTCGCCTCAAGAAGGACGACAAAGAGATCACCGAAAGCCCAATTTCTGCGGCCCGTTTGGCGCAGATTGTAGCGCTGATCAAATCCGACGCGATCTCTGGGAAGATTGCCAAGGACGTGTTCGACATCGCCTATACCCAAGACCGCGACCCCGAGGAGATCGTCGAGACCGAGGGCATGAAGCAGGTCACGGATACAGGCGCGATTGAGGCTGCCGTTGACGAAATCATTGCCGCCAACCCCGACCAAGTGGAAAAGGCGAAAGCCAATCCAAAGCTGGCGGGCTGGTTTGTAGGCCAGGTGATGAAATCGACGGGCGGTAAAGCCAACCCTGCGATGGTCAATCAGTTGGTGGCTGCAAAGCTTGGTCTCTAAGGGGTGATGGGTTAACACCCATCCTACTTAATGCGCAACGAACAACGGGAGGCGATTTGATTTGAACAGCCAATCCATCGTCCCCGTCTGCGCCTATGACATTGACCAGCATGGTGTCGCGCGCGCCGTGACTGAGGCTTGGCCAGACACCAAACCGCACGAGGGCTATCGCTGGCTCCATTTCAACAGGCTAGATGCGACCTTCGAGACATGGGCCACCGACCACCTGCCCCGCGCGGCGGCCAAGGCACTTTTGCAATCGGAAACCCGCCCCCATTGTGACGCGATCCAAGGCGGCATGATCCTGAACCTGCGCGGTGTGAACCTCAACGACGGGGCCGACGCCGAAGACATGGTATCAATCCGTCTTTGGGTGTCTGAGGGGCTAATTGTGTCTGCGCGGCGCGACAAGATCTTTGCGCTTGATGCGGTCCGCGCGGATATCGACGCCGGCAGACCACCACGCGACATCGCAGCTTTTCTCGCCGCGCTCTCCTTTGGTCTGACTAAACGGATCGAGGCTGTCTCGTTGGGATTGGCCGAGGCAACAGACGAGGCCGAGGACCGCGCCTTTGACGAAAAATCAGCACCGCCCGCCAATATCCCCGCCTTGCGCCAGTCAATCATCAAACTGCGGCGCTTTGTCCGCCCGCAAGCAGAAGCGCTGATCGCTTTGGGAAGTGGGACGGTCTGGCCTCTGGACGATCTCGCAAAGGGGCATTTGCGCGAAACGATCAACCGCAACAAACGCACAATCGAAGAATTAGACGCGACAAACGACCGCCTTGGTGCGATCCAAGACCATGAGGATGCGAAGGCTGCGACTGCTCTTGGGCGCAACACCTATGTGCTCTCGATTATCGCGGCTGTGTTCTTGCCGCTTGGCTTTTTGACAGGGCTTTTTGGCATTAACGTAGGTGGCATGCCCTTGATCGACTCGCAGGCAGGCTTTGCCATGGTCGCGGGCGGATGTGTGGCCATTGGGGCACTGGTGCTTTTGGTGTTTCGATTTTTACGCTGGCTCTGACCGAAACCTAGCGGAGGGCGCAGCCTCAGACCACAACCCCTAGACATGCCGAATTTATCGAGCAAATACTAGGATTTGCGGATCATTCTTGATACAACACCCAAGGTGAACGCGAAGGGTGATCTGATGACGCAATATGAATATAAAGTTGTTCCAGCTCCAAAGACGAGCGTAAAGGCCAAAGGCTTGAAAACCTCGGAAGAGCGTTTTGCGCATACATTGCAGACCGCAATGAACGAGCTTGGCGCACAAGGCTGGGAATATCAGCGTACCGATACACTGCCATGCGAAGAGCGCTCTGGTTTCACCAAGCGGGTGACGACGTTCCAGAACATGCTCGTGTTTCGCCGCACGATTGCGACAGCAGCCGTCGTTGA
>Ga0102887_1000687_pt1 | contig 15702 bp, 11 predicted proteins | sample Colrivmet1550B02_FD_84504 | JGI IMG/M metagenome (GOLD analysis project Ga0102887, IMG submission 84504) | Estuarine microbial communities from the Columbia River estuary - metaG 1550B-02 | ecosystem: Environmental > Aquatic > Marine > Intertidal zone > Estuary | place: USA: Columbia River...
AAGCAGATGCATTGAAGGGTTTAACTTGGGTGTTAATAAGTGCCATGGTGGGCTCCTTGTTGAGGTTGGTGTTATTGAGTTGGTGGCTCGTAAGTCTTTTTCAAGTACGAATGTTTAAACTCTGTGTGAACTATAAGAGAATCCGCTTATTCGGTAAAGTTGATTGTTTGTATTGTTACGTTCTGTTTAATAGATTATATTGAGAGCAGAATAAAACAATCTCTAAAGCATGGTCTATTTGGGTGATATTTTCATGATCTCGACTAAACAACTTTCCTATGCCCTAGCAGTAGAGCGCACTTTACACTTCAAAAAAGCCGCTGCCGATTGCAATATTAGCCAGTCGGCACTGAGCACCGCACTGAGCGAGCTGGAGAGGCAGCTGGGCTTGCAGATATTTGAGCGCGATAATAAAAAAGTACTGGTGACACCGATCGGACGAGAAATACTCGATCGAGCACGCAGCATAATATCTCAGGTCAATGAGTTGCAGCAGTTGGCCGACAATCAGCAGTCGGCGCTGAGCTTTCCCATTACTGTTGGCGTGATCCCGACGATTGCACCCTACCTTCTACCGAAACTCTTCCCCTTGCTGAGCAAACTCTATCCCAGTGCACAGCTGACAATTGTCGAGGAGCAGTCCCATGTGTTGGTTGATATGGTCAAGCGAGGGGAGATCGATACTGCTGTGTTGGCAATGCCTTTTCCCTGTGAAGGCCTGCTTAGTTTAGAGTTTTGGCAGGAAGACTTTTACTGGATCGCTCTGAAAGGTGAAAAGCATACCAATCAAACCGAAATTACCAGCAATGAGTTGATTGATAGTCGCCTGATGCTGCTCAGTGAAGGCCACTGCCTAAAAGATCATATTCTCGCGGCCTGTAACTTTCCCGAGCAGACCGCTAATCATGGTTTTGGGGCCACTAGCCTGCATACTCTTGTACAGATGGTGTTGGGTAATTTGGGGACCACCCTGATTCCGGAAATGGCTCTGGAGCAACTCACTCGCCAGAGTGACCATCTCACGGCAGTGCACCTTAATGAGCCCAGCCCGCACCGCCGTCTATCATTTATTATCCGACCTAATTACACGCGCCTTGCCTGTGTTGAGGCATTGATTAAGGTATGTAAGCAAGCGCTTTAAACACTTTAAAGGTTACCTCGGATGCACTATGTGACTGGTACGCTAGGCCAATCGAGACCACTTGAAGGCAATTACCCGCTAATGCAATAGCTCAAAAGGTAGTAATTTTCCGGGTGGCTATTATCGATTTCGGCAGCACATTTATCGGCTAAACAATCACTGTAAAAGCTATTTCCGTAGTATAGATTAAGGTCCTTTGTTTTATTGGTTTGATAGGTTTCCTGCACTGTCTTGTATGTGTTCTCACCAACTTGTTTTTCTTTATTATCACCCTCCATTCATTCGAAATTGAATATAACGATTTGCCGAGCTATTGCCCAGTCCTTAAATGCTGTAATTGGGGTTATTGGAGAGGGATAAGATCCAATTTTACTTCCCCGCCGACTGTAAGCTCAGCACTCAATCAATAAGGTTAAGCCGTATCCAATTGAGGTTCCATTCAGGCCCAATAGCATTAATCCGCAGAGTGTGGGTGCCGGCAAGTAACTCGACTGTCTCAGACTGAGTTATCCAGTTCTGCCAGCCGCCGGTATTTGGCACCGCCTGTTGATCGATCTCTTCACCGTCCACTAGGGTTTTAAAACCACTACTGCCAACATTGCTGGCCATGCGATACTCGATTAGATAAGAGCCAGAACTCTGCACATCAATGCTGTACTCCAACCAATCACCTATATCGATATAGCCGACATTGACACCGCCGCCGGTGCCACCGCCGCTATCAGAGGAAACCTCCGTTCTGACGCCATTCATAGCGATATACTGCTCCGCTTCAATAGTGCCGGGAACCGAGAAAAGGATCTCCACCTGCCCGGTGCCACTGTCCGCGGTGTCGAGATCATCACCGAGGGTATCGCTGTCCTGATAGGTCAGGCCAAAGCCATAGGCAAACAGGGGATCGTAGTTGCTGTCATTGCGGTTGATAACTGTCTGCTCGGCGCGCTTGGGCCAAGAGAACGATAGCTTGCCCTTAAAGTCGTAATTAATCTCACCTGAGGCGGTTTTAAAGATAACCTCTGCCACACCGGCGCCCTCACTCCCGGGTAGCCAAGCTGCAACAAAAGCATTGGAGGCGTTGAGTTCTTTATTTACCCACAGTGGACGGCCCGTTAAAAAGATCGATACCACTGGGATATTTTGTCCGCGCAGAGATTCGAGCAAGGCCAGATCCGACTTGTTGCCAGCCTGATACTCAATGTTATTGAGATCACCCACTCCCTCAGCATAGGGCGACTCACCAAACACCACAATCGCAACATCGGGCCTGTTACTGCTTGAAAAACTGCCGTTGGCACTTAATCTTGTGGTGCCGCCAGCGGCATTAACCAGAGACTCAATGCCCGAGTAAATCGAAGTGGCTCCAGGGAAATCACTATTGGAATTGCCGGTTCCCTGCCAGCTCAATGTCCAGCCGCCGCTCTGCATGCCAATATTATTGGCGCCACTGCCGGCGACCAGAACATTGCTATTGGCCGCCAAGGGCAAAATACTGTCGCTATTTTTAAGTAGCACCAGGGACTCGCGCACTGCTTGACGAGCGATATCTCGGTGCGCCGTGGAGCCGATCAGTGAACTGTTATTGGCGTGTAAACGACTAGAGGGTTTAACCTTGTCTTGAAATCCGGCGCGCATTTTCACCCGCAGAATACGCGTGACTGCATCATCGATACGCGACATCGGGATAGTGCCATTTTGCACCTGAGCGATAGTGTTTTGAATAAAAGCCTGCCAGTCAGCGGGTACCATCATCATATCGACGCCAGCCATAATCGCCTGAGCGCACTGACCATCACTGCACCCGGGTACCTGGCCATGACCATTCCAGTCACCGATAACAAAGCCATCAAAGCCCATCTTTTGTTTTAGTACCTCGGTAAGCAGATATTCATCGCCGTGTAATTTTGAGCCATTCCAGCTGTTGTAGGAGGCCATGACCGTTTGTGCACCAGCAGCCAATGCTGACAGATAGCCCTGAGCATGGATATCTCGCAACTCTACTTCAGTCACCACCGTATTGCCTTGATCGATACCGTTCTGGGTGCCGCCATCGCCGATAAAATGCTTTGCCGTGGCAATAACATGGGCGGCGCCAAAGCGATCGCTGTCGTCACCCTGAAGACCGTAGACCACCTCACCGGCATAGGCCCTGACTATTTCTGGATCTTCGGAATAACTTTCATAGGTTCTACCCCAGCTGTCGTTGCGCACCACGGCTAGGGTTGGCGCAAACACCCAATCAATGCCGGTCACCGCTACTTCGAGAGCAGTGGTTTCGCCAATCTGGCGCATTAGGGGAGCATTATTCATCGCCCCAAGGCCAATATTGTGAGGGAAAATAGTCGCGCCAATAACATTGTTATGACCGTGAACTGCATCGGTACCCCAGATCGCCGGAATACCCACACCGCCATCACTAATATCTGTGCTGGCCTCGTAAAAACTGTCTGCAAGGGCAACCCAATCGGCAATGCTAGAGTTCTTGCCATTGGGCCAAGTACCGCCGCCATTGAGTACCGAGCCGAGATTGAAATCACGCACCTGAGCCGCGTTAACGTTGCTAATTTCCGCCTGAACCATCTGCCCGACTTTTTCAGCCGTGGTCATCTCGGCCAATAATAAGCTGACAAGGGTATCCACATTGTCGGTCACATCACTACTGATCTGGGGCCATGAGAAAGGCTCATTGTTAGTGACAACAGTAATAGAAACAATGGCTGTGGATTGATCGCCATCCCCATCGACAATGGTATAGCCAAAACTATCGTTACCGCTAAAGCCCGGGGTCGGGATGTAGGTTGCACTGCCACTCTCCGTGAGGGTCAAGGTGCCATTACTGGGCGCTGTATCAATGCTAAAGGTTATCGGACTATCTCCAAGACCTGAATCATTGGCCGCAAGGTTAGCGTTTAAAGTGGCATTTTGATCGGTATTAAAACTGTCAGCCACGGCTACCGGGATATTGTCCGCTGGGGGAGTGGGAGGTGTCACGGGAGGCGTCACTGGAGGAGTAACAGACGCCCCCGCTGAACTGCCGCCACCGCCGCAGGCACTTAGCGATAAGGCGATAAATAGCACTGCCACGCCGCGGCCAAATGTTTTTAAGCGAGTTATTGATTTATTGTTGTTATGTAATTGACTAGACCGCATTTGAAAACCCTTGAGAACAAGACCCTGATTTTGATCTATTACAGTCATTATTTACATAAGTTTGAGTTTGAAGGTATTCAGGAAGGGGTGAAAGCGAACTAGACCAGCTTTACTTAATTCTTTGGAATGGCTCATTAGCACTCTTTTAAAAAACCACTTTTTTAGTAGCCTAAGCCCCTGATCTATAGGTAATACAGCCCCTTGCTATGGGTTTTTTTATGTCTCAATATTATTTTTTTTAGAGTGTCGCAAAACCATATTTTATGGTCGGCCAATTATATGCAGGATACCCAAATTGGGCACAAAATGCGGGCCTATTTGACGCGCAAACCGCGCCGATATTATTGAGTGTGAGCCATGATAGAGTTAAAAAAAAATACTGCAGCCCCTGAGTTTTTTTTCGGCACCCAAGTGCGTAAATCCCCATACTTTGACGCCACTATTCGCTGGGGTGCGAAAGGCTTTTCTGTTTACAACCATATGTATATTCCTCGGGATTTCGGTGATGCCGAACAGAATTTCTGGAATATGGTTAATGGTGCCACTCTAAGTGATGTAGCGGTTGAGCGACAGGTAGAGATTACCGGGCCAGACGCCGCTGTATTTACGCAGCTATTAACCCCGAGAAATCTGTCTGAATGTGCGGTTGGCCAGTGCAAATATGTGCTGTTAACCAATGACTCCGGCGGTATCCTAAATGACCCGGTGTTATTGCGCTTGGCAGAGAACCACTTTTGGTTGTCTCTGGCTGATAGTGATATTTTGTTGTGGGCGCGAGGTGTGGCGATTAACGCTGGTTTAGATGTAACCATCTGCGAACCGGATGTATCGCCTCTGCAGCTACAGGGCCCTCAGTCAGGGCATATTATGCGTCGTCTATTTGGTGAGCGCATCGATACTCTGCGCTACTACTGGCTGGAAGAATTTGAGCTCGAAGGAATTTCTCTTATTGTTTCGCGCACTGGCTGGTCCAGTGAGTTGGGCTATGAACTCTATCTGCGTGATGGGAGTCGTGGTGACGATCTGTGGGAGTTAATTATGGCCGCCGGCCAAGAATTTGGTCTTAAGCCTGGGCATACCTCATCAATTCGACGGATTGAAGCGGGCATGTTGTCCTACCATGCGGATATGGATGCAAACACTAATCCCTATGAACTCGGCTTGGGTCGATTGGTCGACCTGGACATGGATGCGGAGTTTATTGGCAAGGCGGCGCTAAAGAAAATCTACCAGCAGGGTGTCAGTCGCAAGCAGGTTGGTCTGCGTATTGATGGCGATCCGTTAACTGGGCCAAACAACGAATTCTGGCCCATAATGGTAGCTGGACAGCAGGTGGGAAAGGTCACTTCGGCAATCTATTCGTCGCGCCTTAAGGCCAATATTGCCTTGGCGATGGTGGCTGTAGAACACACTGAAATTGGCACTGAACTTGAGGTTATTACGCAAATGGAGACGCGTTCTAGTACAGTGGTAGAAAAACCTTTTTATGATCCAAAGAAAAAACTGGTTAGCGGCTAGCCCAATAATAAAAAAGCAGATAAAACATGGTTGAACGAAGCGATTTGTCGACAACGTCAGAGGTAGATGAGTATTCGGAAGAGTATCTTCTGCAGATTCTCACCGACGTAAAAACTATTGCTCTGGTGGGAGCCAGCCCCAAAGCTCATCGCGACAGCTATCTCTGCATGCAGGTCCTTTTAGAGCAGGGTTATACGGTTTTTCCAGTTAATCCTCGCGAAGCTGGCAACGAAATTCTTGGACAACACTGCTATGCTAGTCTCGATTGCATTCAGCAGCCGATTGATATGGTCGATATCTTTCGTTCCTCTGAGGCTGCATTGGAGGTCACTGAGGAGGCTATAGCTTTAGGTACCAAAGTTGTTTGGATGCAGCTGGAAATCATTAATCAGCAAGCTGCTAAATTGGCAGCAGCAGCTGGCATAAAAGTGGTGATGAATCGCTGCCCAAAAATAGAGTTACAAAAATCTTATTGGACTAGCAGGCTGGCTTAATTGTTAAAGACAGGTGTCGTTATGGGAAATCACAGTGACGGAATTTTACACAGCGAGTTGTTTGACAGCGGTATTCTGCGCCTAACTCTGAATGATCAAAAACGCCGCAATGCCTTGTCGGAGGATATGCTCGCTCGTTTAGTCGATGTGTTTTCCAGTGCCGCAACCAATGCTGAGGTTCGGGTAATTGTTTTAGCTGCTGAGGGCCCAGCTTTTAGTGCTGGTCATGATCTAAAGGAAATTACCGCTGCGCGATCTCACGAGGATGCGGGTAAAGCTTACTTTACAGAGCTACTTGATACCTGCGCCTCGGTGATGCAGTTAATTGTTAGCAATCCCAAGCCTGTGATTGCGGAAGTGACGGGAGTGGCTACCGCCGCAGGCTGTCAGTTAGTGGCTAGCTGTGATTTGGCGCTAGCTGCAGACTCTGCTCGGTTTGCTACGCCGGGGGTCAATATTGGTCTGTTCTGCTCAACCCCTATGGTGGCACTGTCGCGTAATGTAGCCAATAAGCATGCGATGGAAATGCTGCTAACGGGTGATATGGTAAGTGCCAGTAAAGCGGAGGAAATAGGCTTAATCAATCGTGCAGTAGCAGCTGAAAAACTTACGGCTGAGACGATGGCAATGGCAGCCAAGATCGCCAGCAAATCTGCCATGACCTTAGCTGTGGGCAAGCATGCCTTTTATAGACAGTCTGAAATGAGCTTACCTGATGCCTACAACTATAGCTCTCAGGTGATGGTCGATAATATGCTCAAGCATGATGCCGAAGAAGGAATTGGTGCTTTTGTGGAAAAGCGCACTCCACAATGGAAAGATCAGTAATCCCTATGAACGGTATTTATGATCGGCATCTAGATAAAAATCAGGCCAATTATCAGCCGCTCACACCGCTGACTCTTCTGGAGCGTGCGGCTACAGTCTTTCCCGATCATATCGCGATTATTCATGGCGATATGCAAATAACCTACGGCCAATTCTATTCACGCTGCCGCCGTTTGGCCTCGGCGCTCACCGAACAGGGTATAGGTTCTGGCGATACGGTATCGGTAATGCTGGCCAACACGCCTGCGATGCTTGAAGTGCACTATGCGGTGCCAATGTGTGGTGCGGTGCTCCATGCAATTAACACACGGCTGGATGCATCTGTAATTGCTTTTCAGCTCGACCATGGGGAGAGCAAGGTCTTGATTACTGACTTAGCGTTTAGCCAAACAGTTAAGTTTGCACTCAAACTGATAGCGGTTAAGCCTCTGGTTATAGATTATCTGGACCCAGTATTCCCCCAACAGGGTCAGTTGCTCGGTGATGATTATGAGGCAATGCTTGCGTCCGGTGACCCTGACTTCGACTGGTTGATGCCAGATGATGAGTGGGATGCCATAGCTCTCAACTACACCTCGGGCACCACCGGCGATCCCAAAGGGGTGGTTTATCATCATCGTGGTGCCTCCCTGTTGGCTCAGGGTAATGTGATTACTGCCTCTATTCCCAAACATGCGGTGTATCTGTGGACACTGCCAATGTTCCACTGCAATGGTTGGTGTTTCCCCTGGACTATGTCGGCGGTTACCGGAACTCATGTCTGTTTGCGTGAAGTACGTGCCGATGCCATCTGGGCCGCTATGATAGAACATAAGGTAACTCACCTCTGTGGCGCGCCGGTGGTTATGTCGACCATTTTAGGTGTAGAAAAAGAGCACCGACAGGCTCTGTCACAGGTAGTTGATTTCTTTACTGCCGCTGCGCCACCGCCAGAGGGAGTGCTTGCGGAGATGCGCGAGGCGGGCTTTAACGTGACCCATCTCTATGGTCTTACTGAGGTGTATGGCCCTGCAGTGGTCAATGACTGGAATCAGCAATGGGAAGCGCTGCCAGCCTCGCAGCAGGCCCGTGTCAAGGCGCGTCAGGGAGTGCGTTATCATGCCTTGGAAGGCCTAGATGTGGTTGATCCGCAAACCATGAAGCCAGTTCCTCGGGATGGCGAAACCCTCGGTGAGGTTATGTTTCGTGGTAATGTAGTGATGAAAGGTTACCTAAAAAATCAGCAGGCTACAGATGAAGCGTTTAAAGGTGGTTGGTTTCATTCCGGTGATCTTGGGGTTGTTCATCCAGATAATTATATTCAGCTCAAAGATCGCTCCAAGGATATTATTATCTCTGGCGGCGAGAATATCTCATCCATAGAAATTGAAGAAGTGTTGCACAAGCACGCCGCTGTAAGTTTCGCCGCGGTAGTTGCCATGCCGGATAAAAAGTGGGGAGAAACGCCCTTTGCTTTTATTGAGGTTATTGAAGGTGCACAACTCAGTAGCGAAGATTTAGATCGTTGGTGTCGACAACATATGGCCGGCTTTAAAGTTCCACGGCACTATGTTTTTGAACCCATTCTCAAGACCTCTACAGGCAAGGTGCAGAAATTTGCACTGCGTCAGCGCGCCGCAAAAATGGCGATCCAAGTCGACTAATATCCTTCTAAATAGTCATCTAATTACTGAGCCTATTAACAGGCCCGCATCATCGTTGCGCTTGAATTTTTGAAATTCTGCCGGCTGATATTTGTATTGGTTCTAATCTAGCTGGTAGGTCAACCAAATACGGGCCATGACGTTAATTCGCTAAATAAAAAATAATAGTCACCTTTTATCGCAAGGATAATTCATGCTAAAGCCAGATCTGTTAAGCGTATTTCTATTGTCACTTTTGTTGCTCGGTTGTGGTGGAGGGAGTGGTGGAGGCGGTGTTTCTGGGAATCAAATAACTGTCTCTGACCCTGTTGTTGAGGATGACAGCAGTAATAACTCTAGCCATGGCTCAGTCTCAGATCAGCCAAATATTCTATTGATTATTGCCGACGATCAGGGCATCGATGCCTCTGCACAATATGCTCTTAGCTCAGATCTGCCTGTGACCCCGACGCTTAATCAGCTAGCGTCTAACGGCATTGTTTTTGATAATGCCTGGGCGACACCGGCCTGTACCACAACGCGTAGCACGATGATTACTGGCCAGTATGGCATCAATTCTGGGGTGCTTGATGTGGGTGATAAATTGCCCGCTGATGCCGTGACTCTGCAACAGTTTCTCTCTAGCGATGAAAATACCGACAACTATCAATCTGCTGTGATTGGCAAGTGGCACCTTAGCGGCATACCAGCAGATGCGAATCACCCTTCCAGTGTGGGTGTCGATTACTTTGCCGGTAATCTGCGCGGGGCAATTAGCGATTACGCGGAATGGGATCTCACCATTAATGGCGAGACCAGTGTATCGACTCAGTATCACAGCAGCGCCATAACCGACTTGGCGATTGACTGGATTGATGACCAGACTCAGCCGTGGTTTCTGTGGCTCGCCTATGTGGCACCCCACAGTCCTTTTCATCTGCCGCCTGCAGGGCTTCATACACAGACATTGGCTGGGACTGAGGCTGATATTGCGGCCAATCCACGAGCCTATTACCTTGCAGCCATTGAAGCTATGGACACAGAGATTGGCCGTTTGCTTGGGGCTATGACCGAGGCCGAGTTAAGCAACACGATTATTCTCTATATTGGCGACAATGGAACTCCGGGGCGGGTGGTCGATCGCTCAGTCTATGGGAGTGGTAGCAAAGGCAGTTTGATGGAAGGTGGGCTGCGGGTGCCCATGGTGGTGTCAGGGGCCGGTGTGTCGCGACAGAATGTTCGTGAAAGCGCGCTGATTAATAGCAGTGATTTTTTCGCCACCATCGCCAATTTGGCCGGTAGTAGTGTCACTGCGATAGAAGATAGTCAAAGCTTTAAAGGCTTGCTGAGTAATGCAGGTAGTGCTCAACGAGACTATGTCTACAGTGATTTTGAAGGTGACTCGGTGTCTGGCTGGGCAGTCCGCGGCCGCCAGTACAAGTTGATTACTACCCTAGATGGACAGCAGCAGTTATACGATTTAGTGGACGATCCACTTGAGACTAACAATTTACTCGCTACATCCAGCGACTATTCAACTGTGGTCGAGAGATTAGCCTCTGTGGCTACAATAATTCGCGATACGGATGCCAGTGCAGATGGCGAAACACTGGCAATTGATATTACCGGAGAACTATTTACCCAGCGCAGTGCTAACTGTGAAGATTATATTGCCAGCTACCAATCGACCGCTATGGACCTGTTTCGCTCGGTGCTATTTTCCGGAAACCTGACTATTTCGGCTAGTGCAGGAAAATGCAGGCTACAGTCAAACGGGGTGCCCAATCATGACTTCAATGACGGTCCGCAGAGTTTTCCGAATAACCTCAGTGAGCAAAATTACAACTATCAAATAACTGATAGCCCTGTGTTTGCCAGCTCTAATACTGCATTGGCAATTGGCAGTGACAATGGACTTATGTTGAATGGCGTCAAAATTGATCTGCTTGCCGCGGCCTGTTTTGCGGTTGGCGATGAAAAAACTGGCTGTGGCGATATGTCACAGCCATGGCGTTTTGATCCTATGTTCCCGGCTAATGGTTTTAGAGTCGACAGCCACAATGCCCATGTCCAGCCCAGTGGTAGTTACCATTATCACGGTACGCCGAATGCGATGTTCGCTGCTAATACTGCTGTTGAGTCTCCATTAGTTGGCTTTGCTGCCGATGGCTTTCCGATTTTTGGAAGCTGGTTTGATGATAAGGGCACTGTGCGAAAAGCACTGCCAAGCTATAGATTGAAGAGCGGTGCACGTCAGGCTGTATCCGGTTACGCCACACCCAGTGGGGACTATGACGGTACCTACAGAGATGACTATGAATATATTGAGAATCTGGGTGACCTCGATGAATGTAATGGTATGCAGGTGAATGGCGTGTATGGGTATTTTATTACCGATGGTTATCCCTACATTATGGGCTGTCTGAAAGGGCGGATGGATCCGAGTTTTAACTAATCTATTACAGGGAGTCTAATGTCTGAGCGGGCAACACCTGGGGGTGTTTGCACGCTTTATCCTTATACCTGTGGGGCTGATTGCCAAGGATGGCATGCATACAGTTTTTGCAGGAGAAAAAAATCTGTTATTGACCAAACTCTGCCGTGGGCAGTGTTTTTGAACCTCGTAATGGTTCAAGTCCCGATTGGGATTTATTGCGCTTAGATAGTGTACTGCCGAAGTTTAACTTTAGTCTTATGGTGCCCAGGAGAGGACTTGAACCTCCACCCCCTTGCGAGGACTAGCACCTGAAGCTAGCGCGTCTACCAATTTCGCCACCTGGGCATAGCAATAAAACTTGTCTTACTCTTCGAGATGCAACCCTTGGGATAGACCATCTCAATAGTGCCTTGCAGCACCCAATTCCGCTATGGCTGTGAACCTCTTCAAGCCAAAACCTGCAGTCGCTCACACAGCGGGCGCGAACTATAGTAACCGCGGAAGATTTTGTCAATTGCCTATCTGTAAATTAGTTATTTTGTGATCCAGTTTCTCCGCCAGTGGTGCGGGTTTTGCCAGTATTTACAGGTCACAGGTATTAGTCGTGGATGCTCTGAAGGGCTTGCCATAGATGGGTCGACAGGGACGATTAGTGGTGACATATTTCTGCAAACTTACAAGGAGTTAGACATGTTAAAAACAAGTAAAAAAATCCTTTTGATCGGCGCTTCCCTAATTGTTTTAGCGGGATCGGCACCTGCGATAGCAGCACCTGCTGAAAAAACTAGATCGCCGGTTTCTGAACAGACTCAGCAGCAAGTCAATATCAATAGTGCTTCGGCGGTTGATATTGCTAAGTCGCTTAAAGGGGTGGGGCTGAAAACAGCAGAGGCAATCGTGGCTTATCGTGATGCTCATGGTGCTTTTAAAAGTCTCGAGTCGATTACCATGGTCAAAGGGGTTGGCAGCAAGACACTGAAGAAAAATTCTGCGCGTATTTTACTCAAATAATCAGACTAGTCATGTAGAATAATCCGGTCGCTCAGGCGGCCGGATTTTTTTATGGGATGAAAAAATGGGCACTGTAGTTAAAGGGCAGTTTTATCAATGAGTACTGACGCACTAATCACACTTGGCGTATTGCTAGTATTTCTGGGCATTATTATTCGTGGCCGCCTTGCTGTGGATTTTGCCTTGGCTGCTGCCATGGTGGCGCTGTTAGTGTTTGGGGTGTTGACACCCAATGAAGCCTTTTCTGGCTTTTCCAATCCAGCCCTGTTTATTATTGCTTGTTTCTATGTGGTTGCCTCGGCTCTAAAAGAGAGTGGTGCGCTGCACTGGTGGGTGATGCGCTGGCTCGGCAACAGCGGTTCGATCAAGGGGGCTATCCCGCGGATTATGGGGCCGGTGGCAGTCACTAGTTCGATGATCAGTAATACGCCGGTGGTGGCGATCTTTATTCCCTTGATTCAGGATTGGGCGCGACGCCACAATTTGTCTGTCTCTAAGCTGCTTATTCCCTTGAGTTATGCCTCTATTTTAGGAGGCACCTGCACACTGATTGGTACCAGCACGAATATTTTGGTTGTGGGTATGTTGCAGAGCACAACTGAAGCCAATAGTTTGAGTTTGTTTAGTCCGGCCCTGATTGGTATTCCCTTGGTGATCTTAGGTATTGTCTATTTTGTGCTTATCGGCCATCGCTTGCTTCCCGACCGCGGAGGCCTGGTAGAAAGCATGCCGGATACCCGTGAGTATGCGGTGAGCATGCGCGTGGAAGAGGGCGGCCCCTTGGCGGGCATGTCAATTGCCGATGCTGGCCTGCGTCATCTGCAGTTCAGTTTTCTATCTGAGATTCAGTCGAAGGGCCATATTATTCCAGCCGTAGGGCCGGAGGAGATTCTCAGTGGTAACGATATATTGATATTTGTTGGTCAGCCCGAAGGGGTTAGTGAGCTGCGCCAATTCCGCGGTCTGGTGCCGGCTGAAGGCGAAGTGTTAAAGCTCGATGTGCCCTATAGTTCAAGAGCATTGATTGAAGCTGTGATCTCTCCAGTCTCGAATATGGTTGGCAAGACAGTTAAGGCCTCTAGTTTCAGAACTATGTTTGGTGGCGTGATTCTCTCAGTGTCGCGCAATGGCGACAGGATCAATCAAAAGGTTGGCAGCATTGTGCTCCGAGCTGGTGATACTTTATTGCTGGAGGCGGCTCGCGGCTTTGTCCGTCGCCATCGCTACAGTCGCGATTTTTTACTGCTAAGCCGTATTGACGATGCCAGTATTCCAGATGTGAGCAAGGCTCCGGTAGCTCTGGGGTTGTTGGGGCTCTTTGTGGCTGTCGTGGTGTCAGGACTTATGTCACTCGTGGCTGCGTCACTGTTGCTTGTGGTGGCTCTGGCGGTAACCGGCTGTATCTCCATGGAATTCGCTCAGCGCAGTATTGATTTTAGAGTTCTGATGGCAATAGGAGCCTCTTTGGCACTGGGTTTTGCTTTGCAAAAAACCGGGCTTGCAGATCTTGGAGCTCAGGGGATTATCGTGTTGGCAGACGGCAATCCCTTCGTTAATCTAGTGCTCCTCTATATAGCCACAGTGATAGCCACGGAATTAATTACTAATAACGCCGCAGCGGTGTTGATGTTTCCATTGGCTCAGGCATTAAGTGCTGAGCTAGAAGCGAGCTTATTGCCCTTTGTGATGATAATAATGTTCGCTGCATCGGCGAGTTTCTTGACGCCATTCGGCTATCAAACTAACCTCATGGTTCAAGGGCCGGGTGGCTACCATTCTGCCGACTATTTTCGGGTCGGTGTTTTGCTGAGTCTTATGGTTGGTATCACCGTGGTATTTTTGGTGCCAGTATTTTGGCCTCTATACTGACATTAGTTAATCTGATTACTTCATTAAATCACGCTATAATCCCGCGCAAAATTATTATCGCAAGGTTATTGTCCTAGCTGCCCAAGGCTTTGGATGATGGCTATTACACATTTACATTAGAGAGAGACGAATGACCGACCTGACATGCTTTAAAGCCTATGATATCCGCGGCCAACTTGGAATTGAATTAGATGAGGAGATAGCTTATCGCATTGGTCGCGCCTACGCGGAGTTCCTCAAGCCCAAAAGCATTGTTTTAGGTGGAGATATCCGCCTTACCAGCGAGGCGCTCAAGGCTGCGCTCAGCGAGGGGATTCGCGATGCCGGCGCCGATGTTATTGATATTGGAATGGTCGGTACCGAAGAAGTCTATTTCGCTACCTCCTTTCTCAATGCTGATGGCGGTATTGAAGTGACTGCTAGTCACAACCCGATTGACCACAACGGTATGAAGCCGATCCGCGAGGGCTCAAGACCTATCAGTTCGGATACTGGACTGCTGGATATTAAGCGCCTTGCTGAAGAGAATGATTTTCCAGCCATTGATTCAGCTGCTCGGGGTGGGTATAAAAAACTGTCGGTCCTCGATGACTATCTGGATCATCTGCTGGGTTATATCGATAACAGCGCGATCACGCCGTTAAAAATAGTAATGAATGCGGGTAATGGTGCTGCTGGTCATGTGGTCGATGCGATTGAGGCGCGCTTTGCTGAACTGAAGCTGCCCATCGAAATTGTTAAAATATTTAATCAGCCAGATGGCACATTTCCAAACGGCATCCCCAACCCAATCCTTCATGAAAATCGCGCGCCGACCATTGATGCAGTATTAGAGCACAAGGCTGATATGGGCATTGCCTGGGACGGTGACTTCGATCGCTGCTTCCTGGTGGATGAGAAGGGTCACTTTATTGAGGGTTACTATATTGTTGGTCTGCTCGCTGAAGCCTTTCTGTTAAAAAATCCGGGTGCCAAAATTGTTCATGATCCGCGCCTGACTTGGAACACCATTGATGTGGTTAAAAAGGGCGGCGGTGAAGCGATTCAGTCAAAGACCGGCCATGCTTTTATCAAAGAGCGGATGCGGTCTGAGGATGCGGTTTACGGTGGCGAGATGAGTGCTCATCACTACTTTAGAGACTTCTTCTATTGCGACAGCGGCATGATTCCTTGGCTGCTCGTGATGGAACTGATAACGCGGAGTGGCAAACCGCTCTCCGCGTTAGTTGATGAGATGGTGGAGGCTTATCCTTCCCCCGGTGAGATCAATCGCAAAATCGCCGATCCCGCCGCCGCGATACAGCGTGTGCGTGAACATTATGAGGCCAGTGCCTTAATAGTTGACGAAATCGATGGCGTTTCAATGGAATTTGCACAGTGGCGCTTCAATCTGCGTATGAGTAACACTGAGCCAGTCGTGAGACTTAACCTAGAAACCCGTGGTGACAGGGAACTCTTAACCAAATGTCAGCAGGAGCTTCTTGCACTACTCGATTGAGTTGCTTTGTAGCGGTTCAACCTCGCGTATTAATTTAGCAAGTGGATAAAATTTCACAGGATTTAGCGATGGAAAGTTGGTTTTTACTCCAGACAAAGTCAAAGCAGGAAGGCAGGGCGGTTGAAAACCTTGAGCGT
>Ga0102887_1000690_pt1 | contig 15652 bp, 15 predicted proteins | sample Colrivmet1550B02_FD_84504 | JGI IMG/M metagenome (GOLD analysis project Ga0102887, IMG submission 84504) | Estuarine microbial communities from the Columbia River estuary - metaG 1550B-02 | ecosystem: Environmental > Aquatic > Marine > Intertidal zone > Estuary | place: USA: Columbia River...
CTTGTGGCTATAAAACAAACTTTAACATTCTTACTTTTGGTATTACAATTGATAGCGACCAATGGATGATTAGTTCTGAAATATTATTAACTGAAATTACAAATGAAAATGACATCCATGTTAAAATACTTCATTAGCCTCTTTGGGTGTTTGATTATGTGCATGAGTATTCATGCTCAAGAAAAAAACACACAAACTACTGATAGCTTAGTTGTCAAACAAAAATACGGTCTTCGGGTTGGTGTTGATTTTAGTAAAATCTTACGCACTTTTTTAGAAACCGACTATATTGGATTTGAAATTAATGGAGATTATCGTATTGCAGATAAAGTGTATATCGCTGGAGAAATTGGCAATGAAGAGCGAACAACATCTACAGAGTACCTAAACAGTACAGCTGAAGGCTCCTATCTGAAAGCTGGATTAGATTACAATATGTATAACAATTGGGTAGGGATGGAAAATATGGTATATTCTGGACTTCGTTTTGGAATTTCTAGTTTCGATCAAACTTTGAATAGCTTCACAATTTATGACACAAACAGTCCAACTTGGGGACAAACACAAGTACTAGAGGGTGAAAAGTTTACAGGGCTTAATGCTGCATGGCTTGAACTTGTATTTGGGCTTAAAACAGAAGTTTTAAATAATCTTTTTGTGAGCCTTAATGTACAAATTAAAGGACGTTTGTCAGAAACGCAGCCTAAGAATTTTGAAAATATATACATTCCAGGATTCGGACGCACATTTGATAGTGGAAGTTTTGGAGTCGGTTTTGGTTACAATATTAGCTATTTAGTACCCTTGTTAAAAAAGGCTAAGAAGTAACTTTTTTAACTAGACGTTTTTCAAAAGCATCCCCCCACAATTTGGGCATTTTTGGTTCAGAGTAGTTTCAACACAGGTTCTACAAAACGTATACTCATAAGCACAGATCATCGCTTCATTACTATCGGATGGTAACGCTTTATGACAGTGTTCACAAACGGAACGCATTTCTAATATGCTTATCTAATTAACTTTTTATATTTAATACGTTTCGGCATCAAGTCACCACCTAAACGTTGCTTTTTATTTTCTTCATATTCACTAAAACTTCCTTCGTAAAAATAGACTTCAGAGTTGCCTTCGAACGCAAGGATATGAGTACACACACGATCTAAAAACCAACGGTCATGACTAATTACAACGGCACAGCCTGCAAAGTTTTCAAGACCTTCTTCCAAAGCTCTTAATGTATTTACATCTAGATCATTTGTTGGCTCATCTAAAAGTAATACGTTTCCTTCTTCCTTAAGTGTCATTGCCAAATGTAAACGATTCCGTTCACCTCCAGACAACATGTTCACTTTTTTGTTTTGCTCACTCCCTGTAAAGTTAAAACGGCTCAAATAGGCACGAGAATTTACTTGGCGCCCTCCCATCATAATTAATTCTTGCTCATCGCTGAAATTTTGCCAAATCGATTTTTCAGGATCAATGTTTGAATGGCTTTGATCAACATAAGCGATTTTTGCTGTTTCCCCTAGTCTAAAACTTCCTTTATCAGAAGTTTCTTCGCCCATAATCATTCGGAAAATTGTGGTTTTTCCAGCTCCATTAGGACCAATAATCCCAACGATACCTGCTTGAGGAAGATTGAAATTTAAATTATCATATAATAATTTATCATCGTACGCTTTACTTACACCTTCTGCTTCAATTACATTTGTTCCCAAACGTGGACCATTAGGAATGTATATTTCTAATTTATCATCAAGTTGTTTTTGATCTTGATTCATTAATTTGTCATAATTCTTCAAACGTGCTTTTTGCTTTGTTTGACGACCTTTAGCCCCCTGACGCACCCAGTCCAATTCGCGTTCTAAAGTCTTTTGTCGCTTAGAAGCTGTCTTACTTTCTTGTGCTAGGCGCTTCGATTTTTGGTCCAACCACGAAGAGTAATTACCTTTCCAAGGAATTCCTTCTCCTCTATCCAATTCTAAAATCCATCCCGCAACATTATCTAAGAAATAACGGTCATGTGTTACTGCAATTACGGTTCCTTTGTACTGTGCTAAATGATGTTCCAACCAGTGAACTGATTCTGCATCCAAGTGATTTGTTGGTTCATCTAACAATAAGACATCAGGTTCTTGAAGCAATAAACGACATAGCGCCACACGACGGCGTTCACCACCAGATAATACACTAATTTTCTTAGAACCTTCAGGGGTTCTTAAGGCATCCATCGCAATTTCTAATTTTGTATCTAATTCCCAAGCATTAGCTGCATCAATTTGGTCTTGAAGCTCTGCTTGACGGTTCATTAATTTTTCCATTTTATCGGCATCGGAATACACTTCTTCCAATCCAAACATGTCATTAATTTTATTGTATTCATCAAGAATAGCAACGGTTTCGGCAGCACCTTCCCGAACAATTTCCATCACTGTTTTAGATTCATCCAGTTTTGGTTCCTGTTCTAAATAACCAACAGAATAATCTTGTGAAAACACAACATCGCCTTGGTAATTTTTATCAACTCCTGCAATAATTTTAAGCAAAGTTGATTTACCAGAACCGTTAAGACCCAAAATCCCAATTTTAGCACCGTAAAAAAAACTAAGATAAATATTTTTCAAAACAGGCGTGTTTGAACTTTGGTAGGACTTTGTCAGTCCAGACATTGAAAAAATAATTTTTTTATCGTCACTCATTACACACGTCCTTTTAAAGCATTAAACACCCAAGCATTTGCAAAAAACCCGATACCTACTGCTGCAAAACCCCATCCAGCTACATCATCGTATCTGAAAGCTCCTAAAGCAATCAACGTAATCCCTACAAATATCATTATATATGTGGCCCAAGCCAGTACTGTATTCTTATTCATGGTCATATCTAAATTATTATAATTACAAATATCGTTAATTTGATTGAAACACGTTTAGCTTTAAGTAAAAGTTACTGGAACTTCAATAAATAAGAGTTGTGAGTCCTCGATAACTTCAATCTTAAAATCTTTGACTTCAGAAACCCCTACAGCATCACGTGCATTTAATTCTGTTGCTTCAATTTTAGAACCTCCAAATACTTGCATCACATAAACTCCATGATTGGAGGATTTCAAGGTATATTCGAACGAAGTGTTTGCAGATAAATTGATACGAGAAATTTGAGCATCTTGATGAATTTTTAAACTTGAATCGTTTGCGGATGTGTCATCAATTGATGATACCAAAATCTGTAATTGACCTTCTGATGCTTGTTCAAAGTAGTGCTGACCGTATCTTGGCGTAACATTATTTTTGTTAGGCAAAATCCAAATTTGAAAAAGACTTAAGGACTCCGAAGACGACCCATTAATTTCTGAATGATGAATTCCTGTACCAGCAGACATAACTTGAACTTCTCCAACTTTCACTTCTTCCCAAGAATTCCCCATAGAATCTTTATGTTTCAAAAGTCCTGAAAGCGGAATAGTAATAATTTCCATGTTATCATGAGGGTGTGTTCCAAACCCCATACTTGGAGCAATTAAATCATCATTTAGAACTCTTAGTACTCCAAAATTCATTTTTTCAGGATTGTGAAAATTTGCAAAACTAAAAGAATGATTGGCTTGCAACCAACCGTGATTTATAAATCCTCTAGAAGTCGAACTATGAAAAACTATTGTCATATAGAAATATATTTATAATTGTTCGTTAAACAAAAACTTGAAACCAAAGAATAATGTTATTTTTGTTGTAACAAAGATACGTACCATGGATTTAAACTTTAACAAAAATGAGGATTATAATAAATTGCTCGTAACAGATCTTAACAAACGTTTGGCACAAGTTAAGTTAGGAGGTGGAAAATCAAAAATAGAAAAAGAACACGCCAAAGGAAAAATGACCGCACGAGAACGTATTGATTATCTGTTTGATTCGAATACAAAGTCTATTGAAGTTGGTTCTTTTGCTGGCGACGGCATGTATGAAGGTCATGGGGGATGTCCTTCAGGTGGAGTTGTTGTGAAAATTGGGTACATCAAAGAAAAACAGTGTATCATTGTTGCTAATGATGCCACTGTAAAAGCGGGAGCATGGTTTCCAATCAGTGCTAAAAAGAACCTTAGAGCTCAAGAAATTGCCATCGAGAATAAATTACCAATTATCTACTTGGTAGACTCGGCGGGCGTTTATCTTCCAATGCAGGACGAAATTTTTCCTGACAAAGAACACTTTGGGCGTATTTTTAGAAATAACGCACAAATGAGTAGCTTGGGCATTACTCAAATTTCGGCGATTATGGGCAGCTGTGTTGCTGGAGGTGCTTACCTACCCGTAATGAGTGACGAAGCTATTATCGTAGATAAAACTGCAAGTATTTTTTTGGCAGGAAGTTATTTGGTAAAAGCTGCAATTGGAGAATCTATTGACAATGAAACTTTGGGTGGTGCAACGACACATTGTGAAATAAGCGGAGTTACAGATTATAAAGCAAAAAATGATACCGATGCACTGGATAAAATAAAATCCATCATGGATAAAATTGGGGAGTTTGACAAAGCGGGATATAACAGAACAAGCCCTAAAAAGCCTAAAGAAAATATTGAAGAACTTTATGGAATTCTTCCTGAATCAAGAGCTGATCAATATGATATGTACGAAATCATCAAACGCTTGGTGGATGGTTCTGAATTTGAAGAATATAAAGCCGATTACGGAAAAACAATTATTACAGCTTATGCACGCATTGAAGGGTGGGCTGTTGGAATTGTTGCCAACCAACGAAAACTTGTCAAAAATGCTAAAGGAGAAATGCAATTTGGTGGGGTAATTTATAACGACAGTGCAGATAAAGCAACGCGCTTTATGGCGAATTGTAATCAGAAAAAAATCCCTTTGGTTTTTCTACAAGATGTCACTGGGTTTATGGTGGGCAGTAAAAGCGAACACAGCGGAATCATTAAAGACGGTGCTAAGATGGTAAATGCACTAAGCAATAGTGTCGTACCAAAATTCACTATTATAATAGGAAATAGCTATGGAGCAGGAAATTATGCAATGTGTGGTAAAGCGTACGACCCACGGCTTATTGTTGCCTGGCCTAGTGCTTCATTGGCAGTTATGAGTGGTAATAGTGCCGCTAAAGTATTGTTACAAATAGAAACCGCTTCTCTAAAAAAGAAAGGAGAAACAATTACACCCGAAAAAGAAGCTGAATTATTTGATGAAATTAAATCGCGCTACGATGAGCAGGTCTCACCTTATTATTCTGCTGCTCGCATGTGGACTGATGCCGTTATCACACCTACAGAAACACGAGATTGGATTAGCATGGGAATCGAAGCCGCAAATCATGCACCTATTGAAAAGACGTTCAATATGGGGGTTATTCAAGTTTAACTAAATCTAAAGTTTCTTGACGTTTGATTTTCCCTGAAACAGTTTCTATAAATTGATTAATATAATAAACGTATTTGGGACGCATAAATGGTTCTAAATTATCAAAATTCAAAGTTTTATAAGGTTTTGGACGCTCAATCACAATAACAACAATTTCTCCTAAAGGATCCATTTTTTGGGAAGTTATAAAAAAGCGTTCTTTAATAATACCCCCTAATTTTTGCTCCAATTGTTCAGGGGCTATTTTTATACCACCTGAATTTATAATCGTATCATAACGCCCAATCCATTCAAAAGTAGTTTTAGAAATTAGTTTTACAATATCATTCGTTTGAATTTGAGATGAAACAAGTTGTGGCGCTTCAATCCATAAACAATTTCGAGTGTCAATTCCTATTGATACTGCAGGTAAAGTCTCAAATACAGTTGCTGATTTACTAATGTTTTTAACCGCAATATGACTTACGGTCTCTGTCATACCAAAAGTTTCAAAAATCATTGTAGATGTGTGTTTTAATTTATTTTTTAAGCTTTCCGAAAGCGGTGCACCTCCAACAATAAGCGTTTTAATATGGTATAACTTTTTTAAAGAATTTTCGAGCTGAAATGGCACTAACGCACAGAAATCGAAGTTTCTTGATACTGTTGATAAGGGATCAGATGTCGGCTTGATACAATGCAATTCTAAACCTAATACGTAAGCTCTTACAAACATCATTTTAGCAGCTATATAATCAAAAGGCAAACAGGATAAAGCAGAATTACCTGGCTTTAACTTAAAGTAATTCCCTGTGGCAATGGCTGAATTTACCATCGTTTGTTTAGACATCACTACCGTTTTTGGCGTTCCTGTAGATCCAGAAGTTTGAAGAGCAATAACAGAACTTGAATCTAACCATTGCGTTATAAAATGACCCAAAGAAACTTGATAAATTTCTCCTCCAGAAATCAACCGACTGGCAAGGCTTGATAGCGCTGTCTTGTCATAAAAAACACCTTCAAATTTAAAGGAAGCATGAGGTTGTTTATATGTGATGATATTTTTCAATTACTCTGAAACACTTGTCATTGGTAAGGGATCTTTTATAATCGAACCTGCTAGTTTATCCTTCCAATTTGACCATTTATATATTTTCGAAAAAATGAAAATCATAATAGGATATACAATCAAAACCGAAGCAAATATTTCAAAATTTCCTACGTCTGGATCTGATATATCTCTAAAAACAGAATTTGTTTGAAAGGCCGTCCAATCTGCAGTTACCAAAAGTGCGGTGAATAAGTTGTTTGCAGCATGAAATCCTAATGCCAACTCCAAACCTTCATCCATTAAGGTTATGATTCCTAAAAAGAACCCCGTACCAATATAATGCACTAATAATATATAACCCAACTTATCAATCTCAGGGTTCGCAATATGAAGAAGTCCGAACAACAATGAAGTAATGATTAAGGGCACCCATTTATTCTTACATAATATACCAATACCTTGCATCAAATAACCTCTAAATAGAAATTCTTCAAAACTTGTTTGGAGCGGCACTAAAACAATGGCAATAGCTGTTAAAATTAAAAATGGTACCAATTTAAAATTAAATACATAATTTTCTGGAGACATATAATGGTCAACTAAAACCAATCCACTAGAAATAATTCCCCAAAATAAAAATGCAAACCAAAATCGTCTCCAATCAATTTTGGCCCTTGAAGTGGTCAAGCATTTAATAGTTTGTTTGTGTAGTGTTTTAAACACAAAAAAGATTCCTAAAAGACCTATAGCAAAAGACAATAACATCAAAAATAAATTCAAATTAGAATCTAATAAGGTCATCGTTTGACTTATGTCTAGTTGTTGAAGGTCTACCCCTGCTTCGACTGCTTTTGCAATTAAAATTATCGTGTATGGGATTTGCCCTAAAATTACAGCTGTAATAATGATTGCTAAGCCAGCGATATAAAGCCACCAGTCGTGTTTAATGTTAAATGCTTGTTTGATATACATAAATTAAAATTTTAAATTCCACTTTGTTTTTAAATCATAAAATAATTGTCCAAAAGCGACTGTTAAAGGTGCTTGAATATTGTTAGTAAACAAACCTCCTGTTCCCAATCCTTGAGGAAGTTGACTTTTTAGCGTATAGGTCCACTGCGCAATCGCATTGAGTCCAATATTACTCTCCAAAGCACTAGTTACCCACCAGCCAATATGCTTTGATTCCGCAAGATCAATCCAATCTTGACTGCCTTTAAAACCACCGACTAAAGTTGGTTTTAGGATAATATATTGAGGCTTTATAGTTTGTAGTAAAAATTCCTTATTTGTTACAGAAAATACACCAATTAATTCTTCATCTAGAGCTATAGGGAGTGGTGATTCTGAGCATAGTTGTGCCATTTTATCAAGCTGACCTTGTTGAATTGGCTGTTCAATGGAATGTAATTCATAATCTGAAAGTTGTTTTAATTTTTCTAAGGCTTCATTGGGTTTGAAAGCACCATTAGCATCCACCCTAATTTCGATTGTTTGCGAATCGAATTCGTTACGAATCGATTTGATAAGCTCCAGTTCTTTATCAAAGTCAATCGCTCCTATTTTTAGTTTTATACATGAAAACCCTGAGGCTAGTTTATCTTTGATTTGTTGTTTCATAAACGATTTGTCCCCCATCCATATGAGTCCATTTATAGGAATTGAATCCTTACCATTTGTGAAATCTGATGGAAATAATTCAAACGGAACTTTTTGATTCATCGATTGATATGCCATTTCTAATCCAAACTGAATTGAAGGAAATTTAATCAAAGCTGCTAATAATGCATCTAGACCTAAATCTATATTGTCACAAGTCCAAGCTAATTTAGTTTCAAAATCTGCACGGTCATCAATACTCAAACCTTTGAACATACCGCACTCACCAATCCCTTTGAGTGAACCTTGGTTAATTTGAATAAACCATGTGTCCTTATAGGTTAAAACTCCACGAGAAGTACCACTTGCTTGATTGAATTGAAGTCGATATTTGAAATAATTAGCCTTCATATTATAAGTACTAAAAAAAATAACCTCTTATTATTTATTATTACACAACCCCACATACAAAATTTTAAACTATGATATTACAGATGCTAAAAATTATTGCCAGTAAAAATGTCGATAGTGCTAAAACTTTGAGTTGAGGATCGTAATCTTTAGGATTGTTTATTTTACGAACACTATTCAAATGAACACAAAAAGGCACAAAAGCAATTAGCAAGAAAGACATATAACTATTTGTAGTTAAAACCGAATAGATCCCAATTAATGCCATGGCAAACACAACCAACAACTGTTGGTATGTATTAGCTTGTTTTGGTCCAAAATACCCTGCTAAAGTTAGTTTGTTAGAAAGTCTGTCTGATTCAATATCTCGCATATTATTCAAGTTGAGTACTCCTGTACTTAGCAGCCCAATGGAACTAGCGGGCAACAATATCAAAAAGTCGATTTGTTTAGAGAATAAAAAATACGTTCCCAAAACACTTAGCCAGCCAAAAAACAAAAACACCATAATATCGCCTAGTGCTTTATATCCATATGCTGAGGCACCAACTGTATACTTTATCGCTGCGATAATGGCTAAAATCCCAAGGGTTATAAACACCAAGGAGGTTAAAAATTGCTGTGAACCAAATGCTGTATAAATTAAACTTACAACAAAAATGAGGCAAAGAATAACATTAAAAATAATAGCATTCCGCATCTGTTTTGGACTAATTTTTCCGCTTTGTAAAGCGCGTTCAGGCCCAATACGACTTGTGTTATCGGTGCCTTTTATGCCATCACCATAGTCGTTGGCGAGGTTGGATAAAATTTGTAAACTTAAAGTCGTAACAATTGTTAAAACAAATACCGAACTGTCAAAGAAACCTCTAGAATACGCAATTCCAGAACCTACAATTGCTCCTGATATTGACAATGGTAATGTTCTTAATCGACATGCAGAAATCCATAAACCAAGATGCTTCATACTATGGTATCCATTTTTTATCAAAGTTAGGCGGACGTTTTTCTAAAAAAGCATCACGTCCTTCTTTGGCTTCATCAGTCATATAAGCGAGCCGTGTAGCCTCTCCAGCAAAAACTTGTTGACCAACCATACCGTCGTCAGTCAAGTTCATAGCAAACTTGAGCATTTTAATTGATATCGGAGATTTAGCTAAAATTTCTTGCGCCCATTCATACGCCGTTGATTCCAACTCAGCATGAGGTACAACAGCATTTACCATACCCATATCAAACGCTTCCTGAGCATTGTAATTTCTACCAAGAAAAAAGATTTCTCGAGCTTTTTTCTGACCTACCATTTTTGCTAAATATGCAGAACCATAACCTCCGTCAAAACTTGTGACATCAGCATCTGTTTGTTTAAAAATAGCATGTTCTTCACTCGCTAAAGTCAAATCGCAAATAACGTGTAAACTATGACCTCCTCCAACAGCCCAACCTGGAACGACTGCAATAACGGCTTTTGGCATAAACCGAATGAGGCGTTGTACTTCTAGAATATTTAATCGATGGTAACCATCATCTCCGACATAGCCTTCATGACCCCGCACTTTTTGATCACCACCACTACAAAACGAATAGACTCCATCTTTAGATGAAGGTCCCTCTGCACTTAGTAAAACCACACCGATACTTGTATCTTCATTGGCATCGTAGAATGCTTGATACAACTCGAGGGTTGTTTTGGGTCTAAATGCATTTCTTACATCTGGACGATTAAATGCTATACGGGCAACGCCATTGCATTTTTTGTAGGTAATATCTTCGTATTCTTTAACAGTTTTCCATTCCATACTCGGCATAAGATTACAGTTTTAGGTTGTTAAATAGATCCCATCCTGTGCTATTCGGATGCGACGTTGTTTGTAAAGAGTTCCAACGGCTTTTTTAAAACTTTTCTTGCTCATTTGAACGGAGGATTTAATGTCTTCAGGTGAAGATTTATCAGTAAGTTTCAAACACCCTTCTTCATTGTTTTCTAAAAATTCTAATATTAATTGCGCATTTGGTTCTATATTTCTGTAACCAATTTTTTCGAGGCTGATATCTAATTTATTTCCTGGTCGAATTTTCTTAACAATTCCCTTGAGTTTATCTCCTACACTAATGTCTTTAAATAAATCTTGATTAAAAATTAATCCTAAATGAGTTTTATTAATGATAACATTCATTCCCAAATCGGATGGGTGAGAGACAATAAGATCAACTTCATCAAAGGCCTGTACAGTGAGTTCTTTGTTATCAAGAAAACGATTTGTTTTACTAGAAGCCACAAGGCGTTCTGATGTTTCATCTAAATAACAATATACCAAATACCAGCCACCTGCTTTCATAGGAAATGCTTGTTCTCTAAACGGACAGAATAACTCTTTTACCAACCCCCAATCAAGAAATGCGCCAATTTCAGTGACATTATTACAGCGAAGGAGAGCGAATTCACCTTTCTTAATATAAGGATGGTCTGTTACTGCAACAAGGCGTTCTTCGTTATCTAAATACACAAATACCTCAATAGTGTCATCTATTTCAAATTCTTCGGGTACATAACGATTTGGGAGTAAGACTTCTTGATCTTCATCGTCTCCTAAAAACAATCCTGGTTCTGTATCACGTAAAATTGTAAGTTTATTGTAGTCTCCTAAGTGTATCATGCCACAAAGGTAAGAATAATAGAGGGAGAAAATAAATAAAGCGTCACAACAAATTGTGATGCTAAAAAATTATTTATGATGGCCTATTTGTACACCGATTCTTTTCCAAAATGAATCGCTAATAAATAATAAACAACGACGCGAAATTTAGAACGGTTAGAGTACCCATATTGATTCATGACTTTATCAATTCCTTCATCTAATTTGTCGTTTTTTGAAAGCCCTAATTTTTTAATGAGAAATTTATTACGAATGGTTTTTAATTCAGAATCTCTAACACCTGTAATCGTACTAGAATCTTTAGTGTAGATTGCTGGACCACACCCAATAGTCACTCTTTTTAGCAATTCCATATTTGGATTTATGTAACATATATCCCTTAAATCATTAGCATACTTCGCAATAACTTCATCTCTCTTGTTCATAAGTCAGGTTTATTTATTTAGATTTTAAGTAAGAATGTATCAGAATCCTTCAACTACTATGTAAGACACTGGAATTCTGAATAAGTCACATTAAAAAATAAAAAAATCGGGATGTTACTTGATAAAATCAAAATAAGAAAGTAAAATATGGTCATTTTCGGAAGAAGGTGTAAAAACTTCTAATATTTTTGGGCGCGAACTTTGTTTGTAAAAACTCACTAAAGCTGTATCTAATTCATCCTTAGAACTGGCAGTTGAATACTCCAAATCGAAGAGTTTAGAGATTGGCTCTGCAGTAAGTAAATGATTTGTTTCAAAAAATGTACTGAAATTTTCAGAGTTTTTATTTCCTGGTAAAATTCTAAAAATTCCTCCCCCTCTATTGTTGATTATTATAATCCTAAAATTTAGAGGGATATAATTATTCCACAAGGCATTACTATCATAGAAAAAACTCAAATCACCTGTAATAAAAACCGTTGGTTGTTGAGAAACACTAGCGGCACCAATTGCCGTACTTGTAGATCCGTCTATGCCACTCGTCCCCCTGTTGCAAAAGACAGTAAGAGTTGGGTTGAGTTCAAATAGCTGCAAGTAACGAATGGTAGAACTATTACCAGATTGAACCATGTAGTGATCAGGAATTTCACTCAAAACACTATCAAACACTTTGAAATCGCTAAACGGAATCGAATCAACATATTCTTTATGCCTCTGAATCCTTCGATCTCTAACATGATTCCATGTTTCAAAATAGGTGCTTACTGGGTAAGAAAATGAGGAGTTTTTTAGTTCTTTAAAAAACGTATTAATTTGGCATTTAAAATGTTTGGTCAAACAAAAAAAAGTGTCATTTGCTACTACAGGATCTATATGCCAATGTGTTTTAGGTGGGTTAGAACGTAAAAATGTTTTAATTTTTTTGGACACTATCATCCCTCCAAAAGTGAGTAATAAATCAGGCTCAAATGCTTCAAAATCTGTGGCATCCAAGGGAGTAATCAATTGATCTATACTAGAGAAAAAGTTAGGGTGGCATAGGTTTGATGTTGTTTCTGTAAGCACAATTATGGAAGGGTCTTCTGCTATCAATTTTATGAAAACTTCTTGTAATTTTTTAGGTGGGTTTACACCCACTAAAATCATTTTTCGTTTGGATGAATACCATTTTTTAATGTCTAATTTTGAAATAGAAAAAGAGGTATTATTCTTTTTTATTTTAGTCTGCTCAATTTGAGTTGAAAAACCGTTTACGGTTTCGTATAAAGGTTCTGAAAAAGGCACATTTATATGTACAGGCCCTTTTTTAAATTTAGCAATATAAAGAGCCTTTTTAATAATTGAGTCATTATTTTTAATCGATTTAAAGAAGGACTTTTTTAAATATTCTTTTAGGTTTGCTTCATAAAGAATATGTGTACCAAAGACATGAGGTTGCATGATGGTTTGACCATCTCCAATGTTAATAAGGTGATTTGGGCGGTCGGCAGAAATCACAACAAGAGGAATCCGACTGTAAAATGCTTCGACAACTGCAGGGTAGTAATTAACAAGTGCACTACCAGAAGTACATACCAAAGCTACTGGTTGATGTAATTGCTGTGCGATACCCATAGCAAAAAAACCAGCAGAACGCTCATCTACAATACTGTAGCAGTCAAAAAATTCATGATTTGTAAACCCAATGGTTAAGGGTGCATTACGACTGCCTGGTGAAATTACAATATGCTGAATATTGTGACTTTTACAAAGCTGAATAATCGATTGTGCTAAAGGCTGTTTTGACTGTATCATTGACAGACAAAGTTATTTAATTTTTAGGGTTTAAATTGAAATGAAATAATAAATATTTCCTAAAGATTTAGAGAACCTTTTTTATGGTTTTAATTTTGTTTTCAGTTTCCAAACATTCCGTTAAGGGGTCAGAGTCCTTAGTAATTCCACCACCACTGTAAAGAGTCGCTAAAGAACTACCTAGTTTCATACAACGTAAATTTACTGCCAAGTGTGATGATTTTCGATTTGTTTGATAGGCGCGATTTTCAATATTTTTCTTGGAATTTCTAAACATTTGTTGAGTTGGTACATTTAACTCTCCAAAAAATCCAGCATAAAACTCGCGGTCATATGTTTCATTTGAGAAAATATAGTCTAAAGCCAATTGTCTAGGCGTACCACAAACAGCTGGAGTAGGATGCATTGCTTTTAATAAATTTTTTAAACTATGATCAGCTGATTTTAGTCGCCCAGTAACATGAGTTTGAAGGTGAAGTAATTCACCTGCTTTGAGTGTGTGTGGACCATAAGTATTTACAGGGTCTATATAATCGGATAGTACTTCTACCAAATAGTCCGTTACAAACGCATGTTCGTCACTATTTTTAATATCCCATTCAACTTTTGCAGCAGAACTATTTGTTTGAGTTCCTGCTAACGCCATTGTTGAGAGTGATCTACCTTCTAATTTTAACAAAATTTCAGGTGATGCACCTAACCAGTAGCCTGTTTTCGGATGAAACCAACAATAGGTAAACGCTGATGGATAGGAATGTACAAGTGTTTTGAAGATTTCAATAGGATTTGAGCGTTCTAAATTAAACTTGAATTTTCTTGAGAGTACAACTTTTTCTAAATCTGTTTCATTTATAGTGTCAAGAGCTGTAGAAACCAACTTTAGGTGCTCTTCTGTTGAGTCAACTCTATCTAAATGGTTTGACTGAAGTCTAAATTCAAAATCTAAATTTTCTAATTCTATGACAATTGAATCCTCCAAAGGAATGTAATAGCTGTCTTTGGCCGCATCAAAGGGAGCAAAAACAAATCCACTTTCAGAATAATTATTGATGGTATGAGTCTTTGTATTTGCTTGAACATATGCTTTTAGGGAATGACTTTCTGGCTTAGAAAAAAGCACAAAGGGTCGTTTTAGTTGAATCGCTGTATTGATTTGATCGAAAAAATCAGTCGAAGTCATCTGTTAACGCTCTTTAGGAAGTGAAACAGTGGTTAATTTACAAGACGATACTAATTGGTTATGATCATCGGTAACCTCGATGTTAAAAATCTGCATGGTTCGTCCTCTATGAATAAAGGTTGCTTTGGCATAGACAAAGCCTTCTTTTACACTTTTAATATGGTTAGCAGAAATATCAATACCTCTCACAAAATAGTTTTTCGTATCTAAAAAAATATGTGCCGCAAAACTTCCAACGGTTTCAGCAAGTGCCGCGGTAGCACCTCCATGCAATACGCCGTCAGGTTGATATACACGTTTATCCACAGGCATTTTAGCTATTACAAAATCTTCGCCAGCATCAATAAATTCGATGTTAAGGGTTTCCATTAAGGTATCTTTACAAGCTGCGGTTGCCGCTTTTATAATCTGATCTTTTGTTGGACTCATTGGAAGTATAATTTGAGTGTAAAGTTACAAAAACCAAAGACGAAGTCAATGTATCTACAACGTTAAAAAAGTGCAAAAAAAAGGTTGTCTTTTCAGACAACCTTTCTAAATATTTATTTGTATTTCTTTTATGTTAAGCAGTTTTCTTAACAGCTAAGCTATAAATAACTAAACCGAAACCGATTTTGTTAATTGCATCAGCAATGTTGTATAAGACATCCATATCTAGTCCAACACCAGACATTGAAGAATACCACTGTCCATCAGCTGTACCTACCAAATATCCTAATGGATAAATAATCCATCCAACTAATACAAACCAGCAAAGTATTTTATGAGCAGCTAATACATCGCCACCCGCTTCTTTAGCTAATTTTGCCGCTCCACCTAACCATATTTCGTAAACTATAGCGAAGTAAGCTACTGCAGAGAAAAAGCCCCAAAGTGCTGCACTTCCAGCGTAGACAGCTTCACCTAAATAACCAGTTACTAACATAATAACTGAAAGAACAATCATTTTAGTAAGCAATGATTTTTTAGCACCCGCAACTTTAAGAATTAAGTAAAATTCTACACACATTAATGGCACTGTAAGAATCCAATCTACATAACGGAAAAAAGTTGGTGACTCCATGTTAGAAGCCCAATAATCTCTCATGTAGAAATAGTGAACAGCTGCAATAAAAGTAATTAAACCAGAAACTAAAACAGAAGTTCTCCATTTTTTGTCAAATTGATTTAATGATAAA
>Ga0102887_1000712_pt1 | contig 15460 bp, 11 predicted proteins | sample Colrivmet1550B02_FD_84504 | JGI IMG/M metagenome (GOLD analysis project Ga0102887, IMG submission 84504) | Estuarine microbial communities from the Columbia River estuary - metaG 1550B-02 | ecosystem: Environmental > Aquatic > Marine > Intertidal zone > Estuary | place: USA: Columbia River...
GAATTATTTACAATTTCATATCCTAATGCCTGCTATGCGACATGCGATGGTTTCACTGAGGACGATTTTAGTGAAGAATGCGAACAAGACTATGAATCTGGTGCTGGTGAATGTTTTGAATTTGTATATCCTATTTCAATAATATTAGATGAAGGAAACCCTGTGATTGTAAATTCTCGTGAAGAACTATTTAATGCTACATACGGAGCTTATCATATTGATTTAGCACTTCCATTAGATATTATTACTGGAGACGACGATACAGAAGTAACAATTAATAGCTATGAGGAGCTAGAAGCTATAATAGAAGATTGTTTTGGCGATGATAATTTTGGTGCTATCGATTGCTCAATTGAAGACATCACGAATACTTTAGTCAATTGTTTTTGGCAAATTGATTTTGTTGATGATGACCAATATCTTTATAACTTAAACAGTGATGGTACATACCAAGTACAGTCTGGTGATAGTCTTCTTACGTATGGAACATGGAGTATAATTGCCGGAAACGATTCCTTTTACCTAACCTTAAATGCAAATACATCTGAATATAGTGATGAATGGGTGGTTACTTTATGTGATGAAAATTTAGAAATGCAAAGTCTAGTATCTCCTCAAGCCGAGCTTTACTCAATAGATTGCTATGATAATAATTTAGACTGCTCAATTGGAGACATCACGAATACTTTAGCCGATTATTGTTGGTCAATTGATTTTATTGACAATAGTGAATTTATCTATAACTTAAACAGCGATGGTACATACCAAGTGCAGGACATTGGAGGCAATTCTGGTGGTATTATTCTTACAACAGGAGTATGGAGTGTAGCCACTGGAAATGATACTTTTTTTATTATTTTAAGTGCAGAATTAACTGAGTACAATGATCAGTGGTTGGTTACCGAATGTAATACGGACCTTGGATACGCTTACCTAGAAATGCAAAGTCTTGTAAATCCACAAGCTTATATTTATTATGTTGATTGCAATGACGATGGAAATGACGATAATGATTACGATTGTTCAAGCGAAGAGGGTGTTTCAAATATTTTGACAGAATGTCCGTGGATAATTGATTATACTGATTTTAACGAATTTATCTACTTCTTCAATATTGATGGCACATACGAAGTGCAATCTGATAACAATATTCTTACGACTGGATCATGGGAATTTGAAGTGACAAACAATGCTTATACGATTAGTTTAAATGCAGAAGCGTCTGAGTATAACGATACATGGGTGGTTTATGATTGTAATGAACAAATAGGTCTAACACTTGGAAGCATAGATTACCCGCAAGCTGAGATTTATTCTGTTGATTGTGACTAAAAAAATCATAACATAAATATGAAATAAAAACTTGATTTTTAAAAGCCTTCAGTAATTATACTGGAGGTTTTTATGTTTCCTTTCAAATTGTCATAGTTGTATTCAATAGGCGTTTAGATTTTATCAAAGGAAATATCAATCATAAAAAAAGGAGAACCAATTCCTGTGAATCAATTCTCCGATTTAGTGAGTCAAACTTACAAAAATTCGAGCTTTGTTGAGGATTTTCAGAAACTTATAATGCTATAAATTTAAATCCTAAAGCATATTCTTAAACTAATAGTTAAAGCTTAAAAAACAGCGCCTTAAGGCGCTGTTTTTTAATACGGGGATGCATTCTTAATTTTAAATTTTGTAAAATTAATGTCATTATAGAACATGAAAATTTATCCGAAAAATTAAAGGTTGGATAATGAATCTATTTGTAAACTTTACTTTTTATATTTAATAAATAAAAACCCAACCATGAGTGTGTTTTATAGGCTTACAAGACCTACAAATAAAGGCATTTTTTGTAGTAATTTAGTTAGGACAAGGGTTTTCTAGCGATGTACGGAAGTAGTATTCATCTGGAATTGGTTCATATACTTCAGGCGAAAGATCTGTCGTTCGCTGAAAGAGTAAACTATTACCATCATTCGACACCGTCATAATATAGGACAAAGGAACTGGTGCAACTATTTCTGGTGAAAAATCCATATAATATGTTAATTGAAAACTGTTTTCACTTTCTATGAGTTCATATTCAGGGAGGATTAGATTTTGATAGCAATCCGCTGGTGGCGTTTCGATATATAAATCATACATAGTAAAACTTTTAGGTACAGTATTATTGAAAATAAATTGGTGTATTTGAGTACCTTGATTATCATTTTCATTTTCCCAAACTACTCCATCATATTTTTCAAAAAATAATGGAATTGTAATTGAATTATCCGCGTTATCTTTACTACAAGAAAGTAGAATGGAGGATAAAAAAGTTAAAAAAAATAATTTTTTCATTTTGTAAGGTTTGATTGTTGAATCACAAAGTTAATGAAAAAAATATCTCCATAAATAAAAAGTTGTTCTTCGGAATAATCTGTGACCCATAAGGGATTGTTTCATGATCCCTAAAAGCTCCGCTTTGAAAATCAAAATATTCAATGCTTTTGAGGATTAGCTGCGCTGATCCTCAAAAGCTCCGCTTTAAAAATAGTACCAACAAAAAAACGCTCAAGCAAGCTTGGCGTTTTTTCTTATAATACTATTTATTCGTGACCCAAAGTTATGGTAGTTCAAACTTTCTAAGGAGTGTTTTTCAATTATTTCTTGAACCTAGCACAAGAATATTGTCCTAAAAAATATGCAATTAAAATAGGTATAAACGAAAAAGCAATACTCTTTTCCAAAAAACCATATTCTGAAAATGCAACTAATATTGAAGCTGAAACAATTATAAAAATTAAGTCAAATAGTCTTTTTTTCATATATATAACCTAAACGTACAATTCAAATCTAATTTAATAAATTATCCCCAAAAATAATAATTTATTCTTGGGGATAAATCGTGACCCAAACTTACAAAAGCTCAAACTTTATGGATATAATTATAAAATTTTCTTATTTTTGAGAAAAATAATTTTTGAAATGAAGAAAATAACCTTACTGCTAACCACACCATTATTTTTATTTAGTTTATTTTTTTCTTGTTCAAGTTCAGAGGGAGATGTACCAGAACCAATTCAAGTTGATAATATCCCTCCTGTAATAACATTAATTGGCGAAACAACTATTGAAATCTTTAGAAATACGAATTTCACTGACCCTGGTGCGACAGCATATGACGAAAATGATGGAGATTTGTCTAGTTCTATTGAAACCACAGGAAATGTCTTGGTAAATACCAATGGAGAATATATTATAACTTACACTGTAAACGATGCTGCTGGAAATACAGCTCATGTTGAAAGAATAGTTATTGTTTATGATGACGGAAACCCGCTTGTTGGGGATATTGCAAATGGAGGTGTGATTTTTTGGGTAAATCCTCAAGATGATACACACGGTTTAGTTGCTGCAATAAGTTGTGAAAGCTCCGACCCTTTCTTTGGGAGACTACCCTGGAGACCAAATCTAACTCTTGCAGATTGTCAATACTTCGGTCCATATCAGTTGATTGGAAATACAGAAATTGGAGGAGGTTTAGAAAATACGAATAGAATAATAGCTCTGAACAATGAATGTGATGGAGGCGTAAATACTAATTACGCTGCGTATTTCGCAAGAAATTACGTTGGGGGTGGTTACAATGACTGGTATTTACCTAATATAGCCGAGGTTGAACTAATTCATGATAATTTCTTACAGATACGTCAGACCGTATATAGTGAAAATTGTAACCAAAACGGCTGGTCAATTGCTTTTGCTATTGATCAAAGACAAATTTGGAGTTCAAACGGAGCTTTGGAAACCCAGATAGGAGGTCAAGTATTAAGTCATGCTACAGCTGGTTATTCATACTCAAGTTTTGGTGTATTCCAAGATTGGATACATAATAAACAAGACGAAAAATATGTGTTACCTATAAGGGCTTATTGATTTTTATGGGGAATTTATTTTACTATTATAATGATATAGATGCCCAAGAATAATTAATTTTCTTGGGCATAATTCGTGACCCAGAAGGGATTCGAACCCCCAACCGTCAGAGCCGAAATCTGATATTCTATCCAATTGAACTACTGGGCCATTGTATTTAAGACAATTTAGCTTTCACTAAAGTTGATATTGTTTTGCCGTCTGTTTTTCCTGCGAGTGTTTTACTCACTACACCCATCACAAGTCCCATGTCTTTCATTCCAGAAGCTCCTAAAGAAGCAATGGTATCAACCACGACTTTTTCAACTTCAGAAATGTCTAGCATTTGGGGTAAAAACTGACTAATGACCTCAACCTCAGCCAATTCAGGTTCTGCTAAATCTGAGCGGTTTTGTTCCGTGAATATAGCAGAACTATCGCGACGTTGTTTTACTAATTTTTGTAACAATTTGAACTCGTCTTCTTCGGTTAACTCCGCATCAGAACCACTGGTTCGCGCTAATAAAATAGCAGACTTTATCGACCTTAATGCGGTAAGTGCTACTGTATCTTTCGATTTCATAGCGGTTTTAAGTGCGGTCATTACTGAATCTTGTAAGCTCATAAGGTTAAATTTAATTTGAATACAAATATAGAAAATACAAAAATTTCTTGTTCTTAAAAAATTAAAAATCCTGACAAATAAATTTATTTACTAGGCTTTAAGATTTAATGATGCGTGATATTAATCGACGTTATCATGCAAATACGAATTATTTGAACGCAGTTGGACCTCATCATTATCGTCCAGTCCTATACTGGTTCTGGAAGACTGAACATCTGATGAGTGCTGAACATCGTTCAAGTTTACCCCTTGACGCTTGTAGGCGGGTTCTTTTTCAATTTCCTCAATTTTTGAGTTGTTAAACTTATAATTAAAAGCTTTCATTTTTTGACGTCTTTCATCCGCTCTCTCACGAAGTGTTCTAGAAATCGGACTGTTATAAGGGTCTGATGTTTCTTCAGGCTCAGATGTAACTGTACGTTCTTTGACAGTTACTTTAGTAAACACCATCTCTTCATCAACATCAACCTCTGTCGTTTGCTTTTCACCTTGATATTTTTGATCTGTTTGTTCTAAAACAATGTGATCATCCAAAGCATAACGAGTTTCCCCTATTTCATTTGCTTCAGTTACAGGTATCAATTCAATATAATCATTGACTTCAATATCCTTCAATGTATCCTTCGCCGTATCCTCTAAAGTGAATACCTCAACCTCAGCAGATTCAGATATTAACGGTTTATTAGAAATTGGAAGGTCAAATGTGAGCATCGTTTGATCTTCAGGAATTGCTTCAAAGCTATCTTCTCCAGAATGCATCGTGGTAATTTCATTTATAACAAAGTCATCCTCATCTGTCTCAATATCAACCTCTTCAAATACTACATCTATATTTTTGATGGCCTCTGAAGTTTGAATTAAATCCAATTCACTAAAATCTTCCTCAATAACATCTGTGATATCCTCTTCTAAACTATATACCACTGTATTTTCAAGACTACTTTCTACTGTTGGTGAGGGCGTATTTAAAGGGTCTGAAGGCATTAAATCATGTTCCATAGTTTGCTCGTCTTCAAGAGCATGAACCACCTTTTTAACTTCAGTGTTTGTAATGTCATTTTGTTGATCGACATCAAATCCAGTCGCAATAATAGTGACTGAAATAGCGTCTCCTAAAGTTTCATCTTCTCCTACACCCATGATAATATTGGCGCCGTAACCAGCCTCGGCTTGAATATGATCATTTATTTCACCTATTTCATCAATGGTAATTTCTTGGGCGCCAGAAACGATGAGCAACAATACATTTTTAGCACCTGTAATCTTATTATCATTTAGTAATGGCGAATCTAAAGCCGTTGTAATTGCTTTCTGCGCTCTATTTTGACCAGAAGAAGTAGAAGACCCCATAATAGCAGTTCCACTATTACTCAATACTGTTTTAGCATCTCGTAAATCAATGTTTTGCAAGTAATGGTGTGTGATGACTTCGGCAATACCACGTGCAGCTGTAGAGAGTACTTCATCTGCTTTAGAGAAACCAGCTTTGAACCCTAAATTACCATAAACTTCTCTTAATTTATTGTTGTTTATAATCACTAATGAATCGACCGTTTTTCGAAATTTTTCAATCCCTTGGTGAGCTTGTGCATTTCTTATTTTCCCTTCAAATTCAAATGGCATGGTGACAATTCCTACAGTAAGAATGTCCATTTCTTTCGCCATTTTAGCAATAATTGGTGCCGCTCCAGTACCTGTTCCACCCCCCATACCAGCTGTAATAAACACCATTTTGGTATTGGACGTTAACATGGCACGAATGTCTTCAAGGCTTTCAACTGCAGATTGCTCTCCAATATCTGGGTTGGCTCCAGCGCCGAGACCTTCTGTTAGGTTGACTCCGAGTTGAATTTTATTGGGAACGCCGCTATTGTTCAATGCTTGTGAATCGGTATTACAGATCACAAAATCGACCCCTTTAATCCCTTGTTTAAACATGTGGTTAATAGCATTACTTCCTCCTCCTCCTACACCAATCACTTTGATGACGTTAGATTGATTTTTTGGGAGATCAAATGTGATTCCAAAATCGTTACTGCTGCTCATATACTTAATTTTACTGGTTATTAATTTTATTCTGCGTTATCCAAAAAGTCTTTAACTCTTTCGGTTAATTTATCTAAAAAGCTGCGATTATCTCGAGGCGTTTCAATAGGTATCGGTACTGGCTCATCATCGATTTCAGTTTCAGCTTCTGAATTTTCAATAATTTTCTTTTCTTGACGCATCAAACTGTCCATCACAAGTCCAACGGCCGTGGCATACATAGGACTTGTAATATCGCTGTCACTATCGCCTGCCAAATGCTCGTTTGGATAGCCAACTCTAGTATCCATTCCTGTGATGTATTCTACTAATTGTTTTAAGTGCTTTAACTGACTTCCTCCACCCGTTAAAACAATACCTGCGATGAGTTTTTTCTTTTGTTCTTCGTGTCCGTAGTTTTTAATTTCCACATAGACTTGCTCAATAATTTCAACAACTCTGGCATGAATTATTTTAGATAAGTTTTTAAGTGTAATTTCTTTAGGATCACGACCTCTAAGGCCTGGAATAGATACAATTTCATTTTCCTTATTTTCACCTGGCCACGCAGATCCGAATTTTATTTTCAATAATTCGGCTTGCTTTTCAATAATTGAGCACCCTTCTTTGATGTCTTCTGTAATCACATTTCCTCCAAAAGGAATAACAGCTGTATGTCGAATAATTCCGTCTTTAAATACTGCTAAATCAGTTGTTCCACCTCCTATGTCAATTAAAGCAACTCCAGCTTCTTTTTCTTCTTGACTAAGTACCGCATTTGCAGATGCTAAAGGTTCTAAGGTAATGCCTTCTAAATTCAGACCTGCAGTTTGCACACAACGACCAATGTTCCGAATGGAAGACACCTGACCCACTACGACGTGAAAATTAGCTTCAAGACGCTCTCCGTACATCCCAATCGGTTCTTTAACTTCTGCTTGACCATCAACTTTGAAATCTTGAGGCAGCACATGAATAATTTCTTCTCCAGGAAGCATTACCAACTTATGGACTTGATTAATGAGACGATCAATATCTTCTTCATTGATAACGAGTTCAGAATTTTCTCGGGTTATATAATCGCTATGCTGAAGACTGCGAATGTGCTGTCCTGCAATACCCACAGTAACCTCTCCAATTTTAAGACCGGAGTTGGCTTCTGATTCCAAAACAGCTTGTTGAATGGATTGAATGGTTTGTGTAATATTATTCACAACTCCTCTATGTACTCCTAGGCTTTTGGATTTTCCTATTCCGAGTATCTCTAACTTGTCATACTCATTTTTACGACCAATCATGGCCACAATCTTTGTGGTACCAATATCTAATCCTACTGAAATGTTTTGAGCTTCCATATACTTATATTTTTGTGCAAACAACTTGATTATCAAACTGTAAATTCACGCTTTTATATTCATCTAACACTTTATCTTTTTTTGCTTTTTGATAAAATGCTTTTAAATTTCTCATTTTTTGGTCTAAATTTTCAAGATCTCCTAGTAAAATCTCAAAATTCAAGAGCCTCATTCTTAAACTTACCTCTTTGTTTTCATTTTGATGAATTTCGGTTACATAGGTTCTTAAAAATGAATCTTTGTAGATTTTTAAAGCCATCTTATAGACGTCTTTCAAATCTCCTTTTCCCACAACACCCGTGATCAAAGGGACACGTGCACTATGCTGAGAGGACAACGGCATCCACAAACCATCTTCATCGATATAAAATATTGCTTTAGAATACACCCTTGCAATCGGACGTTTTTGCTCTATTTTTGCCCTAACTTCACCGTTTACAGTAAGATACACTTGTGCCGATTTTATCATGTCATTCGACTCAAGTAAAAACTCCATTTCCTTCAAATCTAAATTATCTTTCGGTAAATTATACAGTTGATCTTGATTTTGTATTAACAATTTATTAACCATTTCTGTGGTAATATAAACGTTCTCTTTCCCCGTAAATTGAACTACTAAATTAGCCACCAAACGATTGTTGTTTTTGTGGGAAGAAAAGGCATATAAGAACACCACTAACCCTAGCAACAACACGGCTTTAACAAGGTTCCAGTTAATACGCATAGCTTAATTTTTCTTTTAATACTGATACCTCAACGCCTATATCCCCTGCACCAAGGGTGATAAATATTGGATGTCCTAATTTTTTAATTTCACTCGTAATGCCTGATTTCGATATTACTTTTTTGACCGGACTTTTAATCTTTTCTAGCAACCAGCTTGATGTGACTCCTGAAATAGGAAGCTCTCTTGCTGGGTAAATCTCTAATAAAAAAGCAGCATCAAACTGGGACAAACTCGCTGCAAAATCATCTACAAAATCTTTTGTTCTGCTATACAGATGAGGCTGAAATACAACCGCTACCTTTTGACTTGGATACATTTCTCGTACGGCTTGATGTACCGCGTTTATTTCTGTAGGATGATGTGCATAATCATCAATGAATACAAAATCGTCTGTTTTTATTTGATATGTAAAACGTCTTTTGACTCCTTTATATCCCATTAAAGCAGTTTTTAAACGCTCCTTAGAACATCCAAATTCAACGGCCATGGCAAGTGCTGCAACTGCATTGGAAAGGTTATGTGTTCCAGGCAAATGAAAGGTTAGATTTTCAATTAGTTCCGTCGGGGTTTGCACATCAAATTGATAAGACCCATTTTCGATTCGGACATTTATGGCATTGTAATCTGCCTGCTCATTTACGCCATAAGTGATTCCATGTAAAGGCAATCCTTTTCGGATGAATAATTTCCCTGAAGGTTTGATTTTCTTAGAAAACTGTTTGAATGCATCAGCCAAATCGGCTTCGGAGTTATAGATATCCAAATGATCGGCATCCATAGACGTAATACATGCAAAGTCTGGGCTTAGTGTTAAAAATGAACGGTCAAACTCATCCGCTTCAACCACAGAAATATCAGTCCCGTTCTGAATTAAGTTTGATTGATAGTTTTCTGAAATTCCCCCAATAAATGCCGTAACTTTTTCATTACACTCATACATCAGATGTCCTAAAATGCTACTCGTCGTTGTTTTGCCATGCGTTCCAGCAACTGCTAAACATTTAGAATGCTTTGTTACAAGACCCAACACTTCAGAACGTTTTAAAACTTGATAATTATTTGTTTTAAAATAGTTTAAAATTGCATTTGATTCTGAAACAGCAGGTGTAAATACAATGAGCGTTTCTTTTAGATTCAAAAACCGATCGTCAATTTTATTTACAACTGTTTCAAATTGAACTTCAACCCCTAAATCAACAAGGGATTCTGTAATCAAAGTGGATATTTTATCATAACCCCCAACCACTTTACCGTCCGCTACAAAATATTTTGCAAGCGCACTCATACCCACACCGCCGATGCCAATAAAATATACGTTATGAATGGTTTTTAAATTCATTTGTTCAGTAGCTTTTCAATTTCATTAGCGATGGTTTGCGTCGCTTGTTTTAAGCCTAATTTTTTAATATTATCTGATAATTTTATTTGCTGAGATTCAGATGCTAGGAGTTCGGAAAACTGGATTTCAAAATTTGATTCTAAATCATTCTCACTTATAAGTAAGGCCGCATTTTTTTCTGAAATTGCCAACGCATTTTTGGTTTGGTGATCTTCAGATACGTTTGGAGATGGAATAAAAATTACTGGTTTTCCGACCACACAAAGTTCAGATACAGAACTAGCACCAGCTCTAGAAATGACAACATCTGCTACTGCATAAGCTAAATCCATTCGGCTTAAAAACGAATGTACTTGAACGCCCTCGTTTGAATTATATTTACTGTAATCCTCCGAATATAATTTTCCACATTGCCAAACCAATTGGACATCCAAATTATCAAAATATTCGAGCTCTGACTCAATAAGCTGATTCATGCGACGTGCACCCAAACTCCCACCCAGCACCAACACTGTTTTTTTATTAGGATCTAAGCTAAAAAATAATTGTGCTTCGGCTAATTTCTGGTCTAAATCTAATAAATCTTGACGTACAGGATTTCCTGTTAAAATCAATTTTTCTTTTGGAAAAAACCGCTCTAGACCTTCATATGCTACACAAACCTTGTTAACTTTTTTGGATAATAATTTATTGGTGATTCCTGGAAATGAATTTTGCTCTTGAATTAGTGTTGGCACGCCTTTAATAGCAGCTACTTGCAATAAAGGACCGCTGGCAAAACCACCAGTACCAATAACAACATCTGGTTTAAAAGAATTCACAATTGCCAAGGACTTTAACAAACTCACCAATAACTTTAATGGAAATAACAGGTTTTTAAGTGTAAATCGTCTTTGGATTCCTGCGATCCATAAACCTGTAATTTTGTAACCCGCTTGCGGTACTTTTTGCATTTCCATTTTATCTTTTGCACCTACAAATAAAAACTCGGATTTGGGAAACCGTGCCTTTAATTCGTTTGCAATGGCTATCGCAGGATAGATATGTCCTCCTGTTCCCCCACCTGATAATATGATTTTAAATACCTTCATTAAAGTGCTTCGCTTAATATTTCTAAAGGGTGTTGATCTTCATTTGCTTGTATTTTATTGGAATCTCTTTTAGCACTCACACTTAGCACGATTCCTAGCGCAAGGCAAGTCACCCAAATAGAAGTTCCTCCACTACTTATGAGCGGTAATGTTTGTCCAGTTACAGGGAACAACTCTACAGCAACACCCATATTTACTAAGGCTTGAAATACGATTGGAATCCCAACACCTATACTTAACAATTTTCCGAAAACTGTTTCTGATTTTTGGGCTACGATCACAATTCTAAATAATAACCACAAATAAAGGAACAATAAAAACACCCCCCCTATGAGTCCGTATTCTTCAATAATAATAGCAAAAATGAAATCGGATGAAGATTGTGGTAAAAAATTCTTTTGAATACTTTTTCCTGGACCCAACCCCTGAACACCTCCAGTTGCAATAGCTATTTTGGCCTTTTCTATTTGATAATCATCTACTGTGACATCTGTATCCATAAAACTGGAAATACGGCTCGTCCAAGTATCGACTCTATTTGGCATCAAATTTGGAAATGCCTTGGCCGTTAATACAAAAAGCATCAATACTACTACTCCTGACCCAATAATAACTGATAAATATTTTAATGGATATCCTCCTAAAAACGTCAATAAGATTACCATTGAAAAAATAAGTGCTGCCGTTGAAAAGTTGGCGGGAAGAATAAGTGCTAACACAATAAAAACTGGAATCCATAATGGGAGAATCGAGTCTTTAAAAGAGAGCTCTCTATCTTTTATTTTTGATAAATATCGTGCTACATAAACCATTAGAACCAAAGAGGCCAAGGTTGAGGGCTGGAATGTAAATCCTACAATTGGAACACGTATCCATCGACTAGCATTAGCCCCCCCAATTGTTGATCCCTGCAACATGGTCACAGTCAGTAGTATCAAAATTACTGGAATCATCACCAAAGAGAGCCCCCTAAAATAACGGTATGGAATTTTATGAACTCCATATATAATTGAAAATCCTAAAAACAGGTGCACAAAGTGTTTGATAAAATAACTAAAAGTATTACTCCCGTTTCCAGTATAGGCCAAATTACTTGCCGCACTGTAAACCGGAAGAAACGAGAATATTGCCAACAAAGCAGCAATTGCCCAAATGATACGATCTCCTTTTATGTTATCAAATACTGTTTTCATTATAATTGTCTTACAGCTGCTTTAAATTGGTGACCTCGATCTTCGTAATTTTCAAATAAATCGAAACTTGCACAAGCAGGAGACAACAATACAGCCTCTCCTGACGTGGCAATTTTATAAGCGATTTCAACTGCTTCACTCATGTTTTGAGTTTCAATAATATTGTCGACCATATTTCCAAAAACATCAAATAATGTTTCGTTATCTTTTCCTAAGCAAATAATTGACTTGACTTTTTCGTTGACAAAAGGAAATAATGCCTTGTAGTCATTTCCCTTGTCGACTCCCCCAACAATCCAAACCGTTGGCGTATTCATACTCTCTAAAGCATAATAGGTAGCATTGACATTGGTGGCCTTGGAATCATTTATGTATTTGACTTTATTGATAGTAAGAACTTGTTCCAAGCGGTGTTCTGCACCCTGAAATCCTTCAAGGCTTTCTCTTATGGTTGCTTTTCTAATTTTCAATAGATGTGCAACGGTCGATGCAGCCATCGCGTTTTTGATGTTGTGCTTTCCTTCTAAAGCTAGGTTTGTTGTTGGCATAATTATGTCTCTATTGTTAAATTCTATTATTATATTATTTTGTTCTAAATAAGCCCCATTAACTACTGTTTTTGTAAGCGAAAAGGGCACTAATGTTGATTGAATTTCATGGGTATTTATATAGGATACGATTACGTCATCATCGGCGTCATATATTAAATAGTCGTCGGACGTTTGGTTCATAGCGACTCTAAACTTGGAAGCGATATAGTTTTCAAATTTATAATCATAGCGGTCCAAATGATCGGGTGTAATGTTGGTAATAATGGCAATGTGTGGTCTGAACTTTTTAATACCATCTAACTGAAAACTACTCAACTCCAAAACGTAGTTGGCATTATTATTTAGGACTTGTTTGGCAAAACTATCTCCAATATTTCCTCCGATAGCCACATCCAATCCTGCCTGATTCAATATATGATGAACCATCATTGTTGTAGTTGTTTTTCCGTTACTCCCCGTAATTCCTATAATATTCGAAGTGGTAAATAAAGCTGCAAATTCAATTTCGGAAATCACAGAAATAGTGGCTTCATATAATTTTTGTATTAACGGAGCACAATCTGGTATTCCAGGGCTTTTAACAACTAAATCCGCATCGAAAATATTGGATTCGGTATGTCTTTCTTCTTCCCATTCAATCTCATTATGTCTAAGAACGTTTTTATATTTTTGTGCAATCTTTCCAGCATCAGAAAGAAATACATCGTACTCTTTTTCTTTTCCCAAAAGTGCAGCACCTACACCACTTTCGCCTCCACCAAGTACTACCAATCGTTTCATTTAACGTATTTTCAAGGTGACTATAGTTAAAATGGCTAATAAAATTCCAACAATCCAAAAACGGGTTACGATTTTACTTTCATGATAACCTGATTTTTGGTAATGATGATGCAAAGGCGACATCTTAAAAATACGTCGGCCTTCTCCATATTTTTTTCTAGTATATTTGAAGTAGCCTACTTGCAATACCACTGACAAATTTTCTGCTAAAAAGATACCACACAACACAGGTATCAACCACTCTTTACGCACTGCAATAGCGATGACCGCAATAATTCCACCAATTGTCAAACTCCCAGTATCGCCCATAAACACTTGAGCTGGGTAGGTGTTGTACCAGAGAAACCCAATTAAAGCTCCTACAAATGCAGCGATATAAATAGTAATTTCTTCTACCCGAGGGATGTACATTATATTTAGATAATCGGAAAAAATAATGTTCCCTGACACCCAAGCAAAAATACCTAAGGTCAATACAATGATAGCGGATGTTCCTGCCGCCAAGCCATCTATCCCATCGGTTAAGTTAGCCCCATTAGAGACTGCTGTGATTATAAAAATGACAACTAACACAAATACAATCCATGCATACTTTTCTAAATTAGGGTGGATCCAGGTAATTAAATCGGCATAATCAAATTCATTTGACTTTACAAAGGGAATGGTAGTTTTGGTCGATTTTACTTCAGGATAAAACTGAACTGCTGACTGTTGACCGGATACCGATTTAACCTGTAAGTTCGTTGGAATTTTTTCTTTAATAGTAACATCGTTATGAAAAAATAAAGTGGTTCCCACAATGATTCCTAAACCTACTTGACCTAAAACTTTAAACCTTCCTTTTAAACCTTCTTTGTCATTTTTGAACTTCTTAATATAATCGTCTAAAAACCCAATGGCACCCATCCATAGGGTAGTGATGAGCAATAAAACGATATAGATGTTGTCTAGCTTGGCCAACAAAAGAACAGGTATCAAAGTCGCCAAAATAATAATCAAACCACCCATTGTTGGTGTTCCTGCCTTTTCCTTTTGCCCTTCTAAACCTAAGTCGCGAATAGTTTCTCCAACTTGTTGTTTTTGTAGAAAGTGAATGATCCGTTTCCCAAAAATAGTTGAAATCAGTAATGATAAAATAATTGCCACTGCTGCCCTAAAAGTAATGAACCCAAAAAGAGAAGCTCCTGGGAATTGGTGCGATTCTTCTAAATATTTGAATAAATAGTACAGCATATTATTTTTTTAATTGAATTAAAAACGATTGCGTTATTTTATAGTCATTAAACTCACTTTTCACACCATTAACGTCTTGATAAATTTCATGCCCCTTGCCTGCAACGAGAATGATATCATTGGGTTGCGCTAATTGACAGGCCGCTTTAATAGCTTGTTTTCTATCGGTGATAGACATGGTTTTTTTAAAGTTCTGAGGCTCGACCCCTACTTCCATTTCAGATATGATTTGCAATGGATCTTCAGACCTTGGATTGTCACTTGTGAACACTACTTTTGTACTCAAAACAGAAGCGATATGTGCCATTTTTGGACGCTTGGTTTTATCGCGATCGCCACCACATCCGACCACCGTAATTAAGGTTTCATTTTTAGTGCGAATTGCATTAATAGTTTCCAATACATTCTTTAGAGCATCTGGTGTATGTGCATAATCTATAATAGTGATGATATTAGAATCTGAAATAAAATACTCGAATCTTCCATTTACGTTTTCAAGGTCACTCATGATACGAAGAATTTCTGTTGTTTCCAGCCCCAAAAGTTCGGCAGTTCCGTAAATAGCAATTAAATTATAAGCATTAAAATTACCTATTAACTTTACCCAGACTTCGTTATCATTTACTTTGAGCAAAAGCCCTCTAAATTGA
>Ga0102887_1000713_pt1 | contig 15456 bp, 14 predicted proteins | sample Colrivmet1550B02_FD_84504 | JGI IMG/M metagenome (GOLD analysis project Ga0102887, IMG submission 84504) | Estuarine microbial communities from the Columbia River estuary - metaG 1550B-02 | ecosystem: Environmental > Aquatic > Marine > Intertidal zone > Estuary | place: USA: Columbia River...
AATCGTAATGTCTGAAAATAGGATCACTCCGCCTTCATCTTCCGATCGATTGAAATTAGTAATATGAGAGCTCATTACGTTAGAATTTGGTATGGTGATGTACTCATTCTTAGGCGTTTTAATTCTTAAAACAAACGCTGTTTTCTCTACGATTTCGCCCTCAATATCTCCTACTCTAATGCGGTCTCCAATTTTAAATGGACGCATATAAGTGAGCACTAAACTCGCCACTAAGTTTCCAACTACAGAAGTAGACCCAATAGAAAAGATAACCCCAATAAAAACGGAAACGCCTTTAAAAACAGCACTCTGTGCTCCAGGTAAATACGGGAATATCATAACAAAAGAAAGCGTGATGATGAGCACTTTTAAAATACCAAACGTTGTACTGGCCCAATCTGGATAAAACCCGCGCAGTTTAATTTTACCTCGCTCTATTTTATGGGTAAATAACTTTAGATATTTTAAAATAAAACGGACAACAACAACAATTACTAAGATGGCAAATAACTTGGGGATATAAGCAACAAAACTATCAATCAAGCTCTTAAATGGGTCATAAACCAAATTTATCAGAGTCACTGCCATATGCTCTGTCGCTGGAAAAAAGCTGAATATAATGGGGAAAGAAATTGAGGCAATTAAGAGCATTAATAAAATGCGGATTCCTGATATTATTTTCAGAACAATTTCAAGTTCAGCATCAGCATCCATCACTTCAAAATCTCGAACAACAATGCCTTTAAGGTATTTGTCTTTGCGTTTTTCAACCCATTTGATGATTCGTTTAAAGATAAAGAGAAGCATATAATGGATGAGCAAAAGTGTGGTAAGAATTACCCCCGCTGAAAAAAGATATTGAAGAATAGTCTCGTCTCTAGTAAGATGGTATTCAAAATACTGCCTCAGCTTTTCGTATCTCTCCATGCCCAATTCATCGAGTGTCATACCAAGTTGCTTTGCCTCTAGCTGAGTCGTCTGAAACAACAGCCTATCTTCGAATTTATAGAGGTAACGATCTTTTATTTTTTCAAATAGAATTGAGTCCGATTCTGGACTATATGTTGAATGGAGAAGAGTTAATCTTTGATTGATAATAGCAGCACGTTCTGAAACTTGAACTGAGCCTGCGCTTTGATAGATATGAAACAGAGTATCGCGCTCAACAAATACCGCAACACCAGAGCTGTCTGTGTTCAATGGCAGGCTTCCAAAATAAATTTGATCTTGTACTTTCACTAAAGAATCCTGTGCCGAACAGAACCCAAAAACAGAACTGAAAATTATCGCAAATAGTTGTACTTTCAAGTTGGAAATAAACGGCATAGAATTCGGCTTTATGTGGAGTAATATACAAAAATGGAATACTCTTTAGAGTCGCTAGAATCAGAGTTTATATACGACAAAACAATGAGAGGGCGCAGCTTACGCCACGTTCCATCAAGATATCCAGAACTATCATATGAGTATTACCAAAACCTTGATTAGTAATTTTAATAAGGTTAGGCAACGCACAGAAAGTATTTGCGCCCCTTTAGAAAAAGAAGATTACGCTATCCAACCTACAGAAGATGTTTCTCCTCCAAAGTGGCACCTCGGACATACAACGTGGTTTTTTGAGCAATTTATTTTAGTGCAATATGTAGAAGACTACCAAGTCTTTAATAAAGAATTCAGCTTCATTTTTAACAGCTATTACGAGAAATTAGGCGAGCGCATTCTAAGAACAGATAGAGGTAATTTATCTCGTCCTACAGTAGATGAAGTTTACGCGTATCGTAAATATGTAGATAAAATAATGGAGCAGCATCTTCCTGCTCTTTCGTGTGATGAAATAGAGAGTATTCTCACCATTGGTTTAAACCATGAAGAGCAACACCAAGAACTCCTCATAACAGATATAAAATACATTTTAGGTCACAATCCTCTGTTGCCCTCCTATGGCTATTTTAAAGCACACTTGCCAATTGAAGAAAATGAAGAATGGGTTCAAATGAAACGTGGTCAATATGACATCGGATTTAGAGGTGATACATTTTGTTTTGACAACGAGCTAAATCCGCATACCGTTTTTATAGAAGAATATGCCATCCGAAATACGCTTGTTAGCAACCAAGAATATTTAGCATTTGTAGAAAATGGTGGCTACCAAAAGTTTGATTTATGGCACAGCGAAGGTTGGGATTGGGTGCAAAAAAATGAAAATAAATCGCCAATGTACTGGCATAAATTAAACGGCAAGTGGAACCATTACACATTAGAGGGATTACAAGAATTAGACCTAAATGCACCTGTTACACACATCAATTATTTTGAGGCGTTTGCATTCGCACAATGGGCCGGACATCGTCTGCCAACTGAATTTGAATGGGAAGCTGCAAACCAGCAATTTAAGTGGGGCCAATGCTGGGAGTGGACTGAAAGTGCCTACCTGCCCTACCCTGGATATAAAAAACCAGATGGCGCATTGGGCGAGTATAACGGTAAATTTATGGTAAACCAAAAAGTACTTCGAGGCGCATCAGTGGCAACTTCGCCCAGTCATAGCAGAAGCACCTACCGCAACTTTTTTCAACCGCATTTAAGATGGCAGTACACTGGCATTAGACTAGCAAAATAATTTATGGACGTCATCACAAATAATACTTTTTCAAAAGAGATACTTGACGGGTTGTCTCAGTGCCCAAAGACTTTACCCTCAAAGTATTTCTACGATGAAATTGGAGATAAGCTTTTTCAAGATATTATGGCCATGCCTGAGTATTACTTGACACGTGCTGAGCTTGAGATTTTAGAAAAGTTTAAGGCTAACATCATTAAGAACGCCAACCCAAATAACAATGGCTTCGACTTATTAGAGCTGGGCGCTGGCGATGGTATGAAAACAAAAATCTTGCTAAAGGAGCTGTTAAATAAAAACGTTAATTTCACTTATAAACCACTCGATATTAGCTTGAATGCCTTGACACTTTTGAAAGATGATCTGCAAAGTGAAATGCAAGGGTTACCTGTTGAATTGATTCATGGCGACTATTTTGACTCGCTTAAAAAGCTAAAACAAGACAAAGAAAGTCAGAAACTCATTTTGTTTTTAGGCTCTAATATTGGGAATTTAACTGTTGAACAAGCAACACGTTTTTTAAGTCATTTAAGTGAAAACCTAAACCCCGGTGACGGCATGTTAGTAGGATTTGATTTGAAGAAAGACCCGCGTATAATTTTATCGGCCTACGATGATGCAGCTGGCGTAACCGAGGCCTTTAATAAAAACCTTCTTAGGCGCATCAATAATGAGTTGGGTGCGAATTTTGATTTAAATGCTTTCGGACACCACCCGTTCTATAATCCAGAAACGGGAACGACAAAGAGCTACCTTGTAAGCACGAAACAACAAGACGTCTATCTTAAAAAAATTGGCAAAACAATATCCTTTTATCCTTGGGAAAGTATCCATACAGAAATAAGCCAAAAATTTGATCACAAAACAATTGAGCAGATGGCTAAAGATGCAAACTTGGAAATAAAGGAAGCTTACACGGACAGCAAACGGTATTACTCAAATTATTTATTCAACGTATAGAAAACACATAAGCATGAAAGCCACCTGGAACGGACAAGTTATAGCTGAATCTGACGACATTATCAATGTAGAAGGAAACGCTTACTTTCCTGCAGAGTCTATAAAGAAAGAGTTTTTCAAAAGCTCTGAATCACACACAACCTGTCCTTGGAAGGGTGTAGCATCCTATTACTCTTTGGAGGTAAATGGAAAAGAAAATGGAGACGCAGCATGGTATTATCCTCAAGCGAAGTCTTTGGCAAAAGGCATTGAAAATAGAGTTGCTTTTTGGAAGGGTGTTGAAGTATCAAAGTAATGGTAATATTTCTTTAATTTAAGCATATGGAAGAGTTAGTGTTCTTACAGACTATGCTGCATTACAAAGCCCAACATTTGGCCGCTTTGAACAATAGCTTTTTACCTTTGCTTGAAGATGATAGCCAATCTAATTTAGGCTGGAATGCGAAACGAGAATCAGTTGTTTCTCAAGATTTACCAAACGGCTCGTATCTAGAGTTAAGCTACAAAACCTTCTCTTTCACGTATTACGGCAAAAGCTTTAAAGCTAACCTGCCGGTTGCCGGAAGAAAAGACATAGACATTGAATTGTGGATTAAAGATCAGCTTGTCCAAGACGGTTTAGACGCAAGTCGTTTTCCGTCAAAAATGAGCTACAAGCTTTCTAATTTCGAAGCGCAGATAGAAAAATGGACACCCAAACTAAAAGCCACCGCTAAACAGCTTGCCATTTGGCGAAACTTAGCGCAAAATGGAGGCGATAAAATTGGAGAGTTTTATTCTAACCACTCCGAACTACGCATATGGCCGCATCATTTTGACACCGGCATGCTTGTAGATTTAGAGGACTCTTATACCAAGGGCGCAGGAATTGGGTATGCAATTAAAGATACGGTTTGCCCAACACCTTATTATTATGCTTACGCATGGGGTAATTCAGCATTAAATCACGACACACTAAAAACTTTGACTAAAGGCGAGTGGAAAAATGGAGATTGGAAAGGCGCAATACTTCCTGCAACAACAGACGTACAAGAAGAAGATGTTTTCCGGTTTTACCGCGAGGCTTTAAACACTTACGTGGAAAATATTTAATTAAGACAAAAATCTAAGTGAGAATTTCAAGATATTTTTTCCGTTTCTATGAGAAAAGAATGATTAGAAACCATTCTAAATTAAAGATGCATTAACTATTGTAAAGCATTAAATCAAACTACATTTGTTAACTAAAATTAAGAATCATGGCAGAACAAGTAGACATTAACATTCCGAAACTAAGACGATACGTAATCATTGGCGTAGTTGTACTTTTAGTGGTAGTACTCCTAAAAAATTCATTTATTATTTTACAACCAACTGAAAGAGGCGTAGTCTTTAAGCCATACTCCTCTGGTTTAGCTATTGACGATGTGAAAGGGCAAGGACTAAGCATAGTTGCACCTTGGAATAGTATGATCATTTTTGATGTGGAAGAACAACAGATTGAAGAAACAATGGATGTGCTTTCAGTAGATGGGCTCTCCATTAGTATTGACGTTTCGTTGCGTTTCAAGCCAATTCCTGATCAGATAGGATACTTGTATGAGCAATTTAAAACAAGCTATGCAGCGAAATTAATTCGTCCAGAATTGCGTTCTGCTGTGAGACAAATTGTCGGGCAGTACACACCTGAGGAATTATATGCTACAAAACGTCAAGAAATTGAAACTAAAATTGAAGACGCTACACGCACGATCTTAACAAGAAACAATATTGAGTTAAAGGCTCTTTTGTTTAGATCTATTAAATTACCTAGCACCATTAAAACAGCTATTGAGGATAAATTAAAGGCAGATCAAGAAGCACAAAAATTTGATTACCTACTGATTAAGGAAACAAAAGAAGCAGAAAGAAGAAGAATTGATGCAGAAGGTAAAGCTGCAGCAAACAGAATCTTAAGCGCCAGTTTAACGGATAAGATTTTAACAGAAAAAGGAATCTTAGCTACAGAAGCTTTAGCAAAATCGCCTAACAGTAAAGTGATTGTAATTGGAAGCGGAGACGGTGGGTTACCTATAATTTTAGGTGGTAACTAATGAACAAGATTGAGCATATCGGTATTGCGGTAAAAGACTTGGAAGCATCGAATGAGCTGTTTACAAAGTTATATGGCAAACCGCCTTACAAGAGTGAGGCAGTAGAAAGCGAAGGTGTAACAACTTCCTTTTTTAAGGTTGGCCCTAATAAGATTGAACTCTTAGAAGGTACAAACCCCGATAGCCCAATTACAAAATTCATCGCAAAGAAAGGCGAAGGTATTCACCACATTGCTTACGATGTAACAGATATCTATTCAGAAATAAAGCGCTTAAAAGAAGAAGGGTTTACGGTGTTGAATGAAACACCTAAAAATGGAGCGGACAATAAACTTGTTGCCTTTCTCCATCCCAAATCGACCAATGGGGTTTTGATAGAACTCTGTCAAGAAAAGTCTTAAGTACTTCTCCCTTTTTAGGGGAGATGCCGTAAAACGGCAAAGGGATATAAAAAATGGCTCGCTTAGCGGGCCATTTTTAGTTTATTAATTCTCAACACATCTGATTCCGGATCGAATAACCACGTTTGAAATCCCATTTTTGTGGCTTGGTTAATGTTGGCTTGGTTGTCGTCTATCAACAAACATTCTTCGGGCTTAAAGCCTGAAGCTTTTAGTGCAATTTCAAAAAACTCAGCTTCCGGTTTACGAGCACCCATTTCAAAAGAGTAAAACACCTCATCAAATACGTTCATAAATTGATTGTAGCGAAACATGCCCATATTTTGTTTTATGGCTTCAATATGCATCGAGTTAGTGTTACTCACCAAAAACAACTGATACTCTTTTTTCAACCGGTGGACGAAATTGAAGTTTTCTTGTGGTAAGTCTAATAACATGGCATTCCAGGCTTCACGTATACTCGGCAAACTCGCAAAACTTTTAACATGCTTTTTTACACCTTGGTAAAATTCATCACGAGAAATCTCTCCACGTTCCCAAGTATCAAACAGATTAACATCTTCTTGTGGATTCTGAGAAGCACCTAGCTCAATAAATTTGTCTTTTGTAGCATCCAAATCTAAAGGCAATAACACGCGCCCAAAGTCAAACCAAATGCTCTTTATATTTTCCATTTCTATCTCATCCATAAATGGTGGTTTTGTTTTTTTTTCGTATCGAATTGATTTCAAGAATACCTGATTAACCGGCAACAATAGCAGGGATCAAGAATAACATTGTTTTTGTATTTACACAATAATTTATAGCTCGTCTTCTACCGTATTAAGTCAGCTCCAAAAACACTTAATAAAACAGAAAGGCCAATGTTAATGTGCGGTTATTTAATTGATTCCTCTTAATTTTAGTAGGGCAAATTATTAGAATCTAAAAAGTCCTAAATCTTAAGGCGAACTTGTTTTGATTGTGGTCGATTTTTTTACATTTGCAGCCGCTTTGAATTAAGCTGGTCCTATAGCTCAGTTGGTTAGAGCACCTGACTCATAATCAGGTGGTCCCTGGTTCGAGCCCAGGTGGGACCACGAAGTGGAAACACAAACCTCTTGCGCTAGCAAGGGGTTTTTTTATGCAATAAAAACTAGGAGAGATGTTTATCCCGAGAGTTGTAAATGAATCGGGAAGCCTGGTGGGACCAAAGACTCAAAAAGGCTTTCAATTTATTGAAAGCCTTTTTTTTGTTCTCTGTAAATTTTCAAACTACAATAAAATCAGGTAAACTTACTTACCAAGTTTTTCCCAATACTAATAGCTTGTCCTATAAGTTCTGTTTGATTTTTTATTTCTAAAGTCCCTTGTTTAAAGCTGTCAGCTATATTATCCAATTCTTGTAAATCATTGGTATCTATGTTTATGCTAAGTTCTCTTAAACCCGCAGTAAGTAACTTAATTCGTTCAGTCTCTAAATCGTCTACGATCATCTGTAGGTCAGCTTTTTCAATTACATCGGCTTTAGTCATCAACTTTTCAAATTGATCAATTTTAGTCTGAATTTCGACAACTGTCATTTTTTCAAGGATTTAAAATATTAATAATCGGTTTAGTTTTCGCAATTAATGAATTTGCCTGACCCATGTAATCTTTTACAAATTCAAAATTTAAATTTAATTGGTCTTGAACTTCTTCTAAAGGTCTTTTCTCTTGCAAATACGCATTAATAGCTCTTATGGATTCGCCTTGTTTCATTTCAGCTTTGATAAGTAAATCGCTTGATTCATTTAAATTACTTAAAGCCTGTTCAATTAATGAGGTTCTCAATATTCTATTTGATGAAGCTTTATCGATATTCTTATCTCTATCTCCTTGAGCATTCAAAAATTTAACCATCTTTTCATCCATTGACTCTTTTTCAGATTTAAAAATTCTCTGAACTTTTAATCTAAAAGCATCTTCTTGAAGCGATACCGTTTTTTTATATGTGTTTTCACTTTTCTTTTTTTCGGCAGCAAGAAAAGCTTCTAAACTGGAAATTACGGTTTTGTGAAACTCAAATTGCGATGAATCGATTTGGGAATTGAGTTCAACTAACTTTTGAGAAGAGCCCCTTAACTCATTAGATATGCCACAACTAGAAAGTGAAATAACCAAACATAACAATAGGCCTTTAATGATTTTATTCATAGCAGATTAATGGTTTATTTAAGCTCAAAAGATACAACTTTCAAGCATTTAACTCGCTAAAACCTGATTCTGACTCTCTCACCTTTCCTCATTTATTGACAACTTGATTTTACAAGAGTTTTTTATGAATTAATTTCTAGAGGACTTTTATTCTTGAAGCTGAAGTCTAATCAGTGTCTAAAATAATTTTTATACTGCCAGACCCGCGGTAAAAAGGAAAACAACAATACAGGATAGAGGAGCAGATCTAGAATGAGGTTTCCAGTAGAAAAGGTCATATTGTCTTCTATAATCGTACCCTTTTCAGAACGGTATAAACCATGTTTATGCGTCCATGTTTTCAATGGAAAAGGCAGCGTTCTGCCTTTATCTATAAAATAACAGTAATCTTCGGTTTGGCCGTCTTCGGTTATTTCACTTATCCATTCCCCAGCAAGGGGCAACTTTAAATGGACAATATCACCTTTTTGAGATCCGCCAAATTTTATCAGCTGTGCTCGTGGTGGCAGTAGGTAACGAAATAAGTTTGCATCAAAGCGGCTATAAACTGTCTTTAAGTCGGCATTCACTTTAGACCGTAGTGTGATGTTCATAGGAGCCGTGGGTTTCTTCTAAGGTTACAATTTCACAATCTTCAAATAATGAACTTGTAAGTCATTTAGTTTTAAAATTGCGAAGTAAACACCTGCGGATACTCGCGCATCTGGCCTCCATATCGCTTTATATTTTTCTGGCTCTAAATGCTGCTCATCTAACACGGCAATAAGCGAACCTTGTATATCAAAGATTTGAATGCTCACCTGAGACGAGCGAAACAAACCATAGTTGATCTCAACTTCTTCCGCAAACGGATTGGGCGAAGCGGAATAAATAATCCCTTTATCTAAGTGAATATCCGCAATTCCAATGCTACCATTACCATCTACCGCAATGTCCCATTTACCTTCATATTTTCCTTGAGCGTTTAGCGCAATCGGAATAATCCGGTGCGTGGCATCAAAAGTTCCTGAAGTAATTGACGCTGCTGCATCTGCAGGTATACTTGTGTCGCCCTGAAAGTAGAGCTGCGTAACGAGCATTGGAAAACCCTGTGGTGTTATTCTAAAATGAATATGACTGGGTCGGTACGAAGCGCCATTCAAATACTTTCCGGGTAGAATGGTTTCGAACGAATAAAACCCTTGCGAATTTGATTGTGTAACACCTCGTAGATTAAAACCCGTGTTGTCATACACCCCGTCATCATTGGCATGCCAAACATCAAGTACGGTGTTCGGAATGACTGCAGTACAATCTAAGGTTTGAATAATTCCGCTAATAATAAGTCGGGTCCCAACTTCCGTTGGAGAGGCGAGCTGACTGTTGCTAATCAAAGGTGCATTGGCCGTATAAAAAGGCCCTTGTCCATAATAATCTTGTGTTGTTGGATCGCAAGTAACGGTGCTTGTTGGCACTTCACTTCCCGTGGCTTTCACAACAGCGGGCAATACACCAAGCGCCAAACTTGCCAATGCCGTGTTACGTAAAAATTGCCTGCGCGATTTTTTTTCGCTGTTAGTTACCATTGGGTTGTGATCTAAAGCTTTTACAGCTTAATCTCAAGATTCTTACCGCGGTCATCTTTTACACGCCAAAAATCACATTTGCTTGAATCAACATCAAGACCAACGGTTTTTGCATACGTTTTATAGCGCTCTTTTATCATGTCATGCGAAAAAGACTTGCCCAATACTTTGGTCATAGTTTTACTCGAATCACGTGTGTTTTCTTCTTCATTGGTGAAATGAGCATCTATAGTGTTACCGAAGTAACATAAAAAGGAGCTTGGAGCAAACTGGTTTTCACCGTCCACTTTGTATACACCAATCGTTTTGCTTTCTAGCATCAAATCTTTTGCAAACTGCTTCTGCGCTTCGTCATCGCCATTTAAATACCCTTCAAAGGTGATGATGTTGTCGACTAAGTCATGCTTTCTGGTAATCAATTGCATTGAAAAAAGTTTAATCTTTATATTTTTCTAAAATAGACTTATATATGGATTCTCCAAATAGAATCTCAAAACTCCTGAAATTCGATTTAAATTTCTGGAAGCTAAGAACATAAGATTGGCAATGTACGGTAATGAAAGTGACCAAGGCCTGCGTATTTAGCAACTATTTTTTTTAAAAACGCATATAATCCCATCAACCTAAAATAATTGCTCCTATACTTGTTTTTAAATAAACTAAACCTAATGAAACCGCTGTTGATATTCACACTGACAGTTCTGAGCCAACTGACCCTTGCGCAAGATCTCGATGCCTTCCCTCAAGTTTCTAAGTGGAATAAGAATCAAACCACTCAGAACATTCTAGACAGTCTTGAAATTGGAGCTTTAAAAAACACCCGAGTATATTTTGAAAACTTAGACAGCACTGCTTTATCAGATATAAAGCTCATTCAATATGAACTACTCAAGATAAAAGACGCTACAAAACGAGGAACGTCCTTAGTTGTGACTGAAGAATACAACATCTATAAAACAGTCTATTGCAACAATACTGGCGAAATTTTTGAAGTTAGTTTCATTTACGCAAAGGGCCTTTATGAGTGCGTGGTTCTATTTTTTTCTTATAAAACTAGATATACTTTAGATTTAGAAAGGCAAAGCCGAATTGATAAAACAAAACTACCGCCACCACCAACAGGATGGAATGGTTAACTATCATTTTCTCTCGCTCATTCAGGTAGCGTTGTAAACCTTTATCTCTTATCTTCTGCCGCTTAAAATTTATTCACCCATGCGTTTAAGATTACTGCGAATTTTCACGATTGCATTATTTGGCCTAACTTTTTCTAGCCATGCCAATTCAGATTACACTTTACTTTTAAAGTCTGGCAACTACCAGCTTGAAGAAGGACAACTAATGAAGAACCTTTCTGGTCCTTCCATTAATAATCAGTACTACCGCATCATGCAATTTTATAGCGTTCCAAGTCAAGCGGAACAAAATGAAATGAAAAAGCTCGGTATCTTATTTTTTGATTATATCCCGAAGAATGCATTCATGGTGAGTATTCCAAAAGACATCAAAGAAAATCAGATTTCTAAATACGGCATCCGCAGCATTGCCATAGTTAAACCCGAAATGAAGTTGACCAAGGTATTGCACGCCACAGGTATTCCGTTCTGGGCTAAAAATGGAGACGGAAATGCGCGCTTTGTTTTAGGGTTTTATCCGAACATTCCTTTAGCTCAAGTTGCTGCAGAATTAGAAAAGTACAATGCAGAATTTATATTCGTGGCTGAAGGATTTGTTAATGTTACTCTTGCCGAATCTGAATTAACAGCCCTCACGCGCAGCAGCATATTCCATTACATTCAAGAGGCAGATGAAAAATCTAAACCAGAAAATTTTAGAGCACGTACCAGCCACAGAACAAATGTGTTACAAGGCAATTACATGGGTGGCAATAACTATGATGGTAGTGGTGTTTTACTGGCACATGGCGATGATGGCGACATTGACAATCACATAGATTACAAAGGACGTTTAACATCATTTGCTGGCCCAAGTAACGGAAATCATGGTGATCATGTTGCAGGAACTGTTTTTGGTGCAGGAAACTTAAACCCTGCCGGAAAAGGAATGGCTCCAGGTGCTGAGATTGCTTATTTCAGTTATTCTTCTGGAGGTAGTATTTACTTGAATGGCATAGACACGATGTATAGCAACATGGGTGTGCGTATTACTCAATCTTCGTACAGTAATGGAAGTAACGCTGGCTACACTTTTCTATGTCGCGAAATGGACAAAGACATTCGCCAGAATCGTTCGTTGATGCATGTGTTTTCTGCTGGAAACGCTGGAACCGCTAACTCTGGCTATGGCGCAGGTCCTGGTTGGGGTAACATTACTGGTGGCCACAAACAAGGCAAAAATGTTATCGCCACAGCCAACATGACCTGGGATGACAACCTTGCAAATTCATCTAGCCGCGGCCCGGCACATGACGGCCGTATTAAGCCAGATATTGGAGCCGTTGGCTCGAATGTTTACAGCACATGGGAACCGAATGGCTACAATTCTATATCTGGCACATCAATGGCTTGCCCTGGTGTATCAGGAACGTTGGCGGCACTTTATCAGGCTTATAAAAAAACCAATAGTCAAGTTGAACCTGACGGTGGGTTGATGAAGTCCATTTTAATGAACACCGCTGAAGATTTAGGCAACCCTGGTCCAGATTATAAAAATGGTTATGGAAGAATAAATGCCATGCGCGCATTGGATGTTATAGAAAACACAACTTTTTATGTTGACTCTATTTCTCAGGGGGCTGTAGATACAATTTCACTTACAGTTGGTTCAAACATTGCAGAAATGCGAGTTATGCTGTATTGGACAGATAAAGAATCTAGCATCAATACTTCTAGAGCTTTGGTTAACGATTTAGATTTTACAGTGGTAAAAGGCACCAATTCTTGGCAGCCATGGGTTTTAAACCCTACGCCAAATGCCACAGCCTTAAACAGCAACGCTGTTCGCACAACGGATACGTTAAACAATGCAGAACAGGTAACCTTGACGAATCCTGTAAACGGTGAGTATAAACTCATCATCAACGGAAACACCATCCCAACAGGGCCACAAAAATATTATGTGGTTTACAGTCTAATTACTGATGATGTTATCGTAACTCACCCAATTGGCGGTGAACATTTCGCTCCTGCAGATCAACAAATTGTCCGCTGGGATGCACCACAGGGCACAGGTACATTTACAATGGATTACTCTATTGACAATGGAACAAATTGGACAACTGTGAACGCATCTATAGGTGCTAATGTTCGTCAATATGTTTGGACCGTTCCGAACTCGGTAACGGGTGAGGCTTTAGTAAGAGTAACACGCGGAACAAAATCAGGACAAAGCATTGCAAACTTTTCAATAATCGGTACTCCTTCTGGACTAAATATTCCTTGGGCATGCCCAGATAGCGTAATGTTCGCTTGGAATGCCGTACCAGGCGCAACGAGCTACGAAGTAAGTATGCTCGGCCAGAAATACATGGATTCTGTAGGAACATCTACCACAACCCAGTATAAGTTTACAGGTTTGCTTCCAAACAATACGTATTGGTTTAGCGTAAAAGCACTCGGCCCAAACGGCTGTGTTGGTGAACGCGCTATTGCCTATGAAAAACTGCCAGGAACAATCAATTGCACCTACTCGATGGATGTAGCTTTAGATCAAATTATTTCGCCAGCGTCTAACATGCCATCATGTCAACCGTTGTCTAGTCTTATGGTAACAATAGATCTCAGTAATGGAGGATTTCAAGATTTATACAACATTCCTTTAGCGTATCAAGTAGGAACAAATGCAATTGTAAGAGATACCGTAACGGACACCATTTCACAAGGTGGTAGCTTACAATTTACGTTTGGGACAAGCTTTGCTCTTTCAGGATCAGGTACGCATTTACTGCGTGTTTACAGCGAATTGCCAACAGATCAAAACAATTTCAACGACACGCTTTCGAATCTGTTGAATGTGATTAGTACCTCTACACAACCGCTTCCATTCAGTGAAAACTTTAGCTCATTTTCGCAATGCGGAACAGCTAACAATTGCGAAGCAACTATTTGTAGTTTATCAAATGGCTGGTATAACTCTCAAAATTTAGTGGATGATGATGTTGATTTCAGAACGAATTCTGGAGGAACGCCATCTCAGGGAACAGGTCCTTCAGGTGACCATACGTCTGGAACGGGTAATTATCTTTATATAGAAGCCTCTGGCACATGTTCTAACAGAGAAGGCTATTTACTCTCACCTTGTTTTGACTTGACAAACGCAGTATTACCAGAAGCAAGTATTTGGTATTATATGCTTGGAAATGCTTTAGGTGAATTACATGTAGATGTTCTAGCCGATGGCGCTTGGCATCTTGATGTTGTTCCGGCAATTGTTGGAGACCAAGGCAGCAATTGGTTAGAATTGAAAATAAGCTTGGCTAACTTCACTGGAAAGACTGTGAATGTACGTTTTAGAGGAATAACAGGTTCAAGTTGGAGCAGTGACATTGCACTTGATGATTTCTCAATTGATGAAGTGAATATCGCTCCTACACCAAATTTCTCCAGCAGTACAGATGAGGCGTGTGTTCAAAAAACAATTTCTTTTACGGATTTAAGTCAACCAGCACCAACAGCATGGGCATGGTCTATTACGCCAGCAACATACACGTTTGCAAACGGAACAAATGCAAACTCTCAAAACCCTGAGGTTGAGTTTACGGCATTGGGTAACTACAGCGTTAAACTCGTTGTTTCAAATGTTTTTGGAGTTGATAGTATTACAAAAGCCAATTCTATTTCAATCACAAGTGGATTGCCATTGCCGATAGTTGAAGATTTCTCAGGAGCTGTACCTTCCGTAGGTTGGTCTATTATTAATCCTGACAATGATGAGACTTGGGAAAAATCTACACCAGTTGCTGGCTCTAACAGCGCACCGACAAATGCGCTTTGGATTAACAACTTCAATTATAATGCAGCAGGAGAAGAAGATATTTTCCAAACACCAGCAATTGACTTAACTGGTCTAATCGATCCATATTTAACGTTTGATGTTTCGCATGCACAATATAACACTTCATACACTGATGGTTTGAGAATAGAAATAAGCACAGACTGTGGAAGCGCATTCGACACTACAGGTTATCACAAAACTGGCGCTGACTTAGCGACAGCTCCAGATCAAACCACACAATTCTCACCTAGTTCTGCTTCAGAATGGCGAGTTGATACCGTAGACTTAACTCCCTACCTCAACACAACAATTGTCCTTCATTTCATAGCAGAATGTGGCTATGGTAACTCTTTGTATATCAATAATATTAATATCCGAGCTGACAATCATATTGGGGTTGCAGAAAGTAGTAGCTTTTCTGAAGACATTCTTATCGCTCCAAATCCTGCATCAGATCTTGTTTTCTTAAAAGCCAACTTTAAAACTGAAAAACTAATCAGCGTTGAAGTTCTAGACATTTCGGGTAAGACCTTGTTACGAGAAGAATGGCAGGATGCCGCGTTGGGTAACGATTACCAACTCGACCTCTCTTCTGTTGCAGAAGGTGTTTATCTCGTGCGCTTGAAAAGCGATAATGAAATCGCAACGAAACGCATAGTTATTCGGAAGTAATCTTTCATAAAAGTTTAAAGCCCGGCATAATAGCCGGG